>Ga0302164_10000762_pt1 | contig 10535 bp, 10 predicted proteins | sample I_Fen_E3_1_FD_193500 | JGI IMG/M metagenome (GOLD analysis project Ga0302164, IMG submission 193500) | Peat permafrost microbial communities from Stordalen Mire near Abisko, Sweden - I_Fen_E3_1 | ecosystem: Environmental > Terrestrial > Soil > Wetlands > Permafrost | place: Sweden: Abisko... | reverse complement strand
GGACAACTCCGTATTGCATAATAAAGTCATGAGAATGAACTTTCTGCAACTAATCAAATCTTGCGGTATCCGGACTAATCCTGCAGCCAAGACAAAGTCAATAGGGCTGCCGTCCGACGCTCAATTGTCATGGTTTTTGCACGCCACCTAGACAAAATTATCTTGACATGACAAATCCTGCCCACTTATCGGGACCACGCCATCTGGACAATTTAATCGTGACAAGAAACTTTCATTCATCTACCGGGACTTTGCAAAAACGCATGCCAACCCTGACACTGACGGCAACTCATTAAACCGCCGGGCCGTTATGTACAAGGCGAGTGACAGTGACGACAAAAATATTCTTTATAAATTTCACTTATAAGTAAATTATTTCTATATTCGCACTCTATTTCTTGACATGAGGATCAGACTGGTAAAACTTAAGCAATTAAGCGGGGAACGTGCATCTATCTATTCTGCCATCTATGAAGACGATCAAATTTCTCTCTTTGACAAATTCATAAACGAGAATATTAATTCATTTACAAGTGAACTTAATGACATTGTTTTACGTTTAAAGACTATAGGTTCCAAAACAGGAGCTAGAGAACATTACTTTAAACCACATGAAGGAAAGCCAGGAGACGGAGTATGTGCATTATATGATGAGCCTAGAAGTAATTTAAGACTTTATTGCATACGATACGGAACAACGCTAATAATTATTGGTGGCGGAGGCCACAAACCTAAGACAATTAAATCACTGCAAGATGATCCAAAATTGAAGAAAGAAAATCTGATAATAAGAGAAATTTCAAAAATGATAAGCGAAAAATTATCACAAGGTATTATCTCCTTTACTGATGATTATTTTGATTTTGAAGGAACCCTTGATTTAAATACTACAGATTATGAATAAAATAGAAACATATAACAGCGAAGCTATTGATAGCATTTTAAGGAATCTTGACCCAAAACTTGAAAAACAAGTTGAGTTTCGAATGAAACTTGCAGCAAAAATTGATAATGCAAGAAAAAAATTGGGATGGAGCAAAAAACTACTAGCTGAGAAACTCTCAAAACGTCCTTCTGAAGTTTCAAAATGGTTAAGTGGAACCCATAATTTTACGTCCGATACTCTCTTTGAAATTCAATATTTAATGGGAGTCGAATTAATAAATGTTGATGACAAACCAAAAGTACAATCAATACATTTTTCATTTGAGTTTACTCAAAAAGAAGCTGGAAGTGCTTTTAATTATGGGCATAATAGACCTTTTGATTATACAAAACTATATTCAAAATCACAAAAACTGACATTTCAATACCCAGACTAGCAAACCAAATAAATCGAGGCAAAAGCATGAAAAAGAATATCCAAAAAGAAGAAATAAAATTTCAAATTAAAGGGATTGAATTATTGGATTTAAATGTAGTGTATCCAAAGATACCATTAAATAGGGAGGTCATATTCAAATTTAATATAAATGTTGAGATTAAGATAGATAATGACAATAGCTTAATTATGGCTATCGTATCAGTTGATATTCTTGATAATGAGAATGTTGATAAATATGGGTCTGTCAAAGTAAATTGTGTTTATGGTGTCGAGAACTTAAGTTCATTTATTAATCCAGAAACAAATAAAGCTGATTTGCCAAATCAATTTGTTACAGCTATAAATTCAATTTCTATTTCTACAGTTAGAGGTGTGATGTATAACCAATTCCGTGGAACCTTTCTCCATGGAGCATTGTTGCCAATAATTGATCCCAATTTCTTACAAAAGCAGACAAATTAGGACATACTCCTGGACAAAAAGCCCTGTACATAACACGGACGGTTTAATTAATTGGCTTCGGCAGCCCGGACAACTTCGTATTCGACTCCCAAAGTCTATGCGAGTAACATCATTTCAACTTATCAGATTTTGTTGTACCCGGACTGATCCTGCTGCCTAGACAAAGTCAATAGGGCTGCCGGCCGACGCACTGGTGCCTTGTTTTTTGCTCGCCACCTAGACTATTTTATCGTGACACAAAACTCACACCCATCACCCGGACTTGGTACCGTCAAGACAAATTATCGTGACAAAAGGCTTATCGTCCACCTACCGGGACTGGCAAAAAACGCGGCACCCCGACACGGACGCCAACTAATTAAACCGCCGGGCCGTTAGCACAAATATTTCTCAGAAGAATATACCTTCGCACCTTATTAATAATGTTTCGTTTTGAGATTGAAATTTCTGCATTTATAACGGGACTTGCCCTCGCTCGACTGACAAAAAACCTGCCCGCCGTCATCTACCAGATTTTGTTAAAGAAGAAACAATACTTGCTTTTAACGGGACTCTCCCATCCCATGCGACAAGAGACAAAACTTGTGCTAACGGAATTTTTCAATTGTTGACCTCCCTTTTTTCAAACATATATCTATTTTTGAGCTAATTCAATAATTATGAAAAACATTAAACTTGGATTGAAGTACTTTGCATTAGCCTATTTGATTGCTACAATCGTGGGGTTTACTACTTTCTACATCCATGAAACTTTAATGTGGATTTCCATGTTTACAATAATGCCGATTGTGTTTGGGTATTTCTTTTATTCTTACTTAAAAAAAGTCTCATCTAATGCTTCGACGTTACTTCGTGATACAAACATTCTGATCCTTTTCTGGATAATTTCCTCTTTCCTTCTCGATGGATTGGTTTATATTGTAATTGTCCCCATAATATTTGGGAACAAATCGAATTGGACATTTTTTCAGGATCAGTCACCATGGATTTGGTTAAACTATCTCACAATTATACTATTAGGACATATTAGTAGATTAATTTTATTTAAACGATTAAATAAATAATTCTTGTGCTAACTCGGACGGTTTAATTAAGTGCCTTCCACCAGCCCAGGACAAATTTGTAACCAGCCCCAAAATCTATGCTCGAGAACTCTGAAACGTTTATAAAATACTGTGGCAACAGGACAGTTTCATCTACCTGGACAGCATCATTGGGCAGGTGGGCCGACGCGCAGGTGCCCTGTTTTTTGCTCGGCACCGAGACTATTTCAGCGTGACACGAAAATTCTCAAACATCTATCGGGACTTGGTACCTTTTAACAGCTTCATCGTGACACGAGAGTTCAAGTCCGTCTACCAGGACTGGCAAAAAACAATGCACCGCGACCCTTCGGTAAACTCTGGGCAGGCTCCGACGGCACCTAATCAAACCGCCGGGCCGTTAGCGTTCATAAATAGCGAGTAACTCTAAGCCAGCAAGATCAAAAATGCAAACTACATTTTTAGGGCACTTTTTACCCATATATTCATAACAAATTCAATTTAATTACGTTTTATGTGTACTAAACAAATATTTGTCATGACCAGTTTAAAAAGACACAATCGTTTTGGAATCTGGTTTCTTTTACTCGCTTTTACACTTACTCAATGTGAAAAGGGATCATACTCCTCTAAAGAAAAGATTGACTATACCGGCCATTTGGAAACTATATTTGATCTTGATAGTAACTCCTATATGGCATTTGGTATTGGAACTCAAATATGGATGGCACAAAATCTTAGAACGTCGAGGTTAAACAATGGCGTAAAAATTAATTTTGTGACTGAAAATAACCAATGGAAATCACTTAATCAGCCTGGCTATTGCTGGTATAATAATGATTCAATCAAAAACGAAAGATTTGGGACATTATACAATTTCTATACAGTTGAGACTGGTTCAATATGTCCCACAGGCTGGCATGTACCAACCCAAACTGATTGGAATATTTTGATTAAATCTCTTAAAGGAGAGAATGTTGCAGGCGGAAAGATGAAATCATATTACTCTGGATTCTGGAGTTATCCTCCTGATTTTAGTAATCCACCAACTTTTTCTGCTATACCGGGTGGATATAGAAGTTCTGAATCAAATAGACAGTTTACAAGCATAGATACTACGGGGTATTGGTGGAGTTCAATTTCAAATATTGATTCAGGCTGTTATTCAATAGTATTAAAAGCCGGCAGTACGGTAGTTCATTCATCTTATCTATCAAAGCAGGACGGATTGAGTATCAGATGTATCAAAGACTAAATACGAAACGCTAACTCGGACGGTTTAATTAATTGGCTTCGGCAGCCCGGACAAATCCGTAATGCATTATAAAATCTATGAGAGAAAAATCTAATTCACTTATAAAATCTTGTGGTACCCTGACAGTTCCTGCTACCGAGACAAAGTCAATAGGGCTGCCGGCCGACGCTCTGGGGCCTTGTTTTTTGCTCGCCATCTGGACAATTTTATCGTGACCCAAAACTTACAGCCGTCACCCGGACTTGGTACCGTCAAGACAAATTATCCTGACAAGTGGCTTTTCGTCCGTCAACCAGGACTGGCAAAAAACGCGGCACCGCGACACTGACGCCAACTCATTAAACCGCCGGGCCGTTAGCGTTCATTCCCAGCGTATCTCATCCTGAAAATAGTTGAAATAAACTCTTTAAAAAATAACTATGAAGACTTCAATCCTGTTAATTGTAAAACAGAAAATTAGACTTTTTAAATATCCGTTACTAATAATTGGAATAATTTTAGTACTCGGGATAAATTGTAAAAAAGATGAACCTCCTGCACCACTCGCAACATCTGTTACAGATATGGAAGGTAATGTTTATAAAATAGTTACCCTCGGTGATCAAACCTGGATGGCGGAGAATTTGAAAGTGACAAAACTAAACGATGGAACACCTATTACTGCAGAAGTGTTCGATATTACAACGCCTGGTTATTGTTGGCCCGATGGATTAAATGGGAATAAAGATGTATATGGTGCACTGTACAACTGGTATTCTATAAATTCCGGTAAACTTTGCCCTGCAGGTTGGCATGTTCCGAACGATGACGAGTGGACAACATTAATAACATATGCTGGTGGAACTCAGACAGGTGGTGACAAACTTAAAGAATCTGGATATACTCATTGGGGCAGCTCTAATGTAAATGCCACTAACGAAACTGGATTTACTGCTCTTCCAGCTGGTCAGCGGAGTAGCGATGGATACATCATGGGTTTGCACGGCATAGCTGTCTGGTGGAGTTCAACTGAGTGGGATAGTCTAAGAGCTCAGATCTTGTATATTTCCAGTGATGTACCAGTAGTTAGCAAAGGACCCGTCTCAAAGCAGTTTGGAGCCTCAGTCCGTTGTGTGAAAAATTAAGGACGAACTAAAAAAACGAAACGCTAACACGGACAATAAAGGTAAGTTGTTTGTCATGCTTTTTGCGTGTTCTCAGCCATCCACCGGGACCAGTAACAAACCCTGCACCCTGACTCGCTCCTCTATATGTAATAAAACTTTCTGCAACTTGACTACTTACTGCCTTCGAGACAATTTTGTACCGCGACCGCTGCGCGCCTGGCCTCTCCCGGTTTCATCTACCGGGACTATTTCCCAGTCACTTAGCCACGTTGTACCGCGACCGCGCGTTAAGCCAATAAAATTCGCAGTCAGACGGCAAAAAGCACGCCATACCTGTCTCGCCACCGGGAGAATTTCCAGGCTAAAACAGACTGGCACGGCAGGTCGGTGGCTTCGCCAGGTAGCACAACCTCCCTTTATTGCCGGGCCGTTAGCATTCATGCAGCGGGGATTTTGACGGACAGTTGACTTATGACTAGACAAATATGTCATTAGCAAATTATGTTAATAATACAATAAACAGATTTTGAGAAAACCAAACCTATGAAAAAGATTGCACTATTTCTGAGCTTCATTTTATTGATTAATTACAATGTTAGTTCACAAAATGAAAATCCATTTACCAATGTATCATTTGAAAAAGCAAAGGCTCAAGCCGTAAAAGCTAAGAAACCTCTTTTGATTGACTTTTACACCGTCTGGTGTGGCGCATGTAAGGCTTATGATAAATATGTATTTAGCAAACCTGAAATTAAGAGCTATATCAAAAACAAGTTTATAGCATTAAGTATTGATGCAGAAAAGGGGGAGGGTGTTGAACTAGGAAAAAGTTACAATATCAACTCATTTCCACAGATTATTATTGCAGATCCAAGTGGCAAAGAAATCGACAGAATATCCGGATTTGATTCAAAATATTCTGAAAACCCTCAAGAATTTATAAATAAAGTCAATAGTATTTTAGATGGGACAAATACAATTCTTCACCTTGAAAATGACGTTCGCCTGAATCCAAATAATTCTCTATTAAAAGAAAAATTGATTCATGAATATATTGCTCGTGACCAGTATTCAAAGATTCCACCTTACGCAAAAGAATTAATGCAACTAAAAGATTCCACATTGAAGATTAAAGGCGAATATTTCAACTGTTATTCATTACTAGAAGATAAAAAGATTAATGATCCTAACCCGATGATTAAATTTTTAAGCAAGAAAAGTTTGTTTCTAAAAGAATTTATTGGGCTAGGCTACTCGGCACTATTAAATTTTTACTCAAGGAAAGGAGATATTCAGAACACGGATTTTTACTATCAAAAAGTAATCACGGCCGATACAAGCGATTGGTATCATAAAAAGAAATATGCAAAGTTTTTATTTGAAAACAACATGAACATTGCAAAAGCTCAGCAGATTGCTGAAGAATATTATAAAACACCAGATCTAGGTGACCATTATCAACCCTTATTAATGGCTTATTCTTTTTCAAGTAAAAATGAAATTGAAAAGGGAATGAAGATATTTGATGAATGGATGAAGCAAACCTTAAAATGGTCTATCGACGATAAACAATGGGCATATTACTATTATTCAGATTTTGCAAATAACCATAATATTCGGCTTGACAAAGCATTAGAATATGCGAAACAAGTATCTGACTTTAGAGGCCAAGATATTGAATGTAATATTTTATTAGCTAATTTATTAGTTAAAAATAACCAAACTCAGTCTGCTATTGATATTTTAAATAAGTCTTTAGAATATGTTCAAGCAAAAAGCCACTATTCTGAGATTACTGATTTAATACGACAATACAAATCAAAAAAATAGGCGTATCAGGACGATTCGTATAATTCCAAGGTTTAAAATTAGCACAAATGCTAACTCGGACGGTTTAATTAAGTGCCTTCCGCCAACCCAGGACAGCCTCGTGCGGGGACCTGAAGGTCACCTTACGAAACTGTCTGGTAATTTATTGGCCCGAACGCTCTTTTTTCTTTTATCAGATCATCAATGCGAAATGATTTGCACCTTCTCCCAAATTTCGGCGCACTCCCTCCTGCCATCTACCGGGACTGGCAAAAAACCCGGCACCGCGACCCTTCGGTAAACTCAGGGCAGGCTCCGACGGCACCTAATTAAACCGCCGGGCCGTTATACGTAATATCCTAAATATCCGTAAGTTAGTTCTAATATCAAAAATCAAATTCAAAATGTCAATAGCCCATAAACACAAATCCAGTATTGTTTTAAAATTTGTAATATTTCTTTTAGTTTCACTATCATTGAATACTATAAATGCACAAGACGTATGCAAGTTCATCAAAGTGATGCAGAAATATCAAAGCTCCATTGTCATCAATTATACAGCTGATCCTGTAACAATAGACACCTCAACCTTTAATCTAGAATATTATTTAAAACTTTTTGATAAACTTAAAATGGATCCTGGAAGGAAATCTGAAATTTATTATTCATTCTCCGGATTAGATGGAGATCCGATCATCTATTCTATTCCCGAAAATTTTAACATTCGTGAGCAAATTGAAAAGAAAGTTGATCACCAAATGAGATACAAGATAAAAAGTGACATGGATACAGCAATTATGAAACAAATTGCTTTCTATGAAATTGTTACAGATTCATCTCTTAGAGCATTTAATTATATTATCCCGGATGACTCAGAGGAGGGATACATCCAGTATCTATTCTTTTATGTAATGGGAGAGCAGTTCGGTTTATTCTCTCACTCATTGGATTTCCAAAAAAGAATAATTTGCACAAAAGAAGATATTAAAAATATGATCGACAGGTACATGCATAATCGTTTTTTTGATGTCGACAAAAAGCAACTAAAGTCATTGATAGAAATTAATCCATTTCCTCAGATTAAATTAGATGTAAAGCATTGTTCTATAACATGGTATGAACTTGAGACTCATAATGGATTCTATCAAATAAAATATGAAATTGACAAAAAGGCGCCGTTCAAAATTAGAGAAATTAGCAAAAAGAGACTCTTAGAAATATCTCAAAACTTTGATTACTAAGATCTTCGGCTAAAGCAGCCAATAATAAAACTACGCATAACTCGGACGGTTTGCTGAATTGCCTTCGCCAACCCAGACTGTTTTGTAATGAGCCTCCAAAGTCTATGAGATTAAACTTTAAACCCGCTTTTCAAGTCTTCTGCCGCCCGGACTGTTTCCGTGCTTCCGAGACAGAGTCAGTAGGGTTGGCGGCCGACGCGCATGGTGTCATGGTTTTTGCTATTCCATCTAGACTCTTTCATCATGCGCCCAGACTCACAATCCTTACCCGGACTTGGTACCGTCAAGACTACTTCATCGTGCACCCGGACTTTTCAGCCATCTGCCAGGACTTGCAAAAACCACGCCACCGCGACACAGACGGCAACTCACCAAACCGCCGGGCCGTTATAGCCAATGAGCAGCAGACCAAACAGTTATTTAGAAACATGAGATATCCTTTAATTAAGTTGATTACATATCTGGCACAATATTTGTTTCACAAAGAGATAAGAATAATAGACAATCCTACAACCAAGATTAGCCTATGACTAAGTTGTTTCTAAGTATATTCGTTGTTCTTATTTTATTCGTTAAACTTACTAATTCAGCAGGACAGAACAGTGCTCAGTTAATTCAACCCTTAAAAACTGACACTACAAAAAAGAGTTTCAGTGCATCTGAAATGCATCCTGTTATTGGATCAATAGAAGAATACATAGATTCACACAATGAAATCCCCTCTGAAAAAGTATTTCTACATCTCGACCGTTTAAATTATGCCCAAGGCGACACAATATGGTTTAAAGCATATTCGTGGTACGGATTTGACCAGATTCCAGATACTACTAGTGGGATTCTATATGTTGATCTGATAAATGCTGATGGAAGAGTTGCCCTAAGAAGAAAACTTCTTATTCGAAATGGTAATTCTTATGGAGATTTCAGTCTTGATTCAACTATAACTCCAGGGTTGTATTCCATTCGTGCTTACACTAAACTGATGCTGGATATTAAAACATATGAGCCGTTTTATCAGACCATAAATATTAGTCCACTAATACAGAAATTCCATTTTGAGTTCAATCCAGTAATATCAAAACAGCCAGGAAAGGATTCTTTGAAAATCGGATTCAGATTTTTTGAAATTGACGCTACAGGAAACCTTAATAATAATCTCAAGCGTAAAATAAGTTACTCCCTTAAAATCGGGGACCATTTGGTTCAGGAGGACAGTATCCTGGCTGAAAACACAAAAGAAAATGTTCTCAAATTCAGCCTTACAAGCAAAAATGATTCAGTGGCTGTAGTTAGTTTTTACATAATGGATGGTCAGTTATCTTTTGAAAAGCAATTCACGATTCCTCTTGAGGAGAATATTGACCTTCAGTTTTTTCCCGAAGGAGGGAACCTTGTAGCCGGGCTGGTAAGCGAAGTAGCATTTAAAGCTTTAGGGATTGATGGTTTAAGCAGGAATGTATCAGGAGTAATTTTAGATGATGACGAGAAGGTTGTCACAGGTTTTAAGAGTATGCACAAAGGGATGGGATCCTTCATGTTAAGACCACAACCAAAGAAACAATACTCGGCTAGTTTCTGGTATAACAACCAAAAATATATTGTTCCACTACCGCTAGTATCTGAAGATGGTACAGTGATGTCTTTAAACTTAATAGAAAACAACAAAGTACCAATACTTTCGATTAAACAAACACAATCCGAGTCAATCACGAATAAATATGTTATAGGAAGTGCTTACGGAAAGGTCTGGTTCTCAGTACTAGTGAAAGCTTTTAAAGACTCTTGTGGATTGAAAATCCCGTTAGAACTACTTCCTGAAGGAGTTTGTAGGTTAACACTTCTGAATGAAAATTTTGAACCTGAATGTGAGAGACTAATTTATGTAGATAAAAAACAAAGATTTAAAATCGAAATTATTTTAGACTCATCATCATACAGTACACGATCCAAGGTATCCCTTCTTATAAAAACCACTAATTCCATTGGAGCGCCCATTCAAACCGATTTATCACTTGCAGTAATAGATAAAGAACAAAAAATAAAAGATCAAAATATTCATGGAATAAGCGCCTATAAATTGATTGGATCTGAGCTTCATGGCTACGTAGAAGATGCAGATTCCTATTTCATAAATGATAGCTGTATCAATAAAGTCAATTTGGATTTATTACTTATGACACAGGGATACAGGAGATTTTTATTTAAATCCAGCAATACCGAAGAATTAAAATTCTATCCGGAAAAGAGTCTAAACATCTCCGGATATATTAAATTAAACGGGAATAAATCGCGTGA
>Ga0302164_10000761_pt1 | contig 10535 bp, 9 predicted proteins | sample I_Fen_E3_1_FD_193500 | JGI IMG/M metagenome (GOLD analysis project Ga0302164, IMG submission 193500) | Peat permafrost microbial communities from Stordalen Mire near Abisko, Sweden - I_Fen_E3_1 | ecosystem: Environmental > Terrestrial > Soil > Wetlands > Permafrost | place: Sweden: Abisko... | reverse complement strand
TTCTATGTTTACGTTTGCTGATTCTTCCATTTTGATACCTCAAAAACTAATTTGATGATATTATAATCTTAAAAAAGTATCTTGCTCTTATATGGCATAAGTTTTTCTATTAATTATATCATAATCATATCTTATTCAATAATTAATCTTATCATAATTCCATGAAATGATTGTTAGATATATTTTTAAGAAATTTTATGATTTTAAGTTAAAACAATTGATAAAAAATTGAATAAAAAAATTTATGAAATTAAAATTAAAATATTAAAGTATTACAGATTCTGAAAAATAATTTAGAAATAAAATAAAATTAATAAAGTTACTTGGTTCTAAATTTAGTATTCTTTTTCTTTGAATATCACTGTGAATTTTGTACCTTTACTTCTGTCAAGGTATATTTCTCCATCAATTTGATCCGTTAAACTGTTGACAATAAGCATTCCAAGAGTGTCTGTGTTTCGGTAATCAAGATCTTTAGGAAAGCCTTTTCCATTATCGCTTACAGATAGTTTGTATCCTCCACTGTGTCCTTTCAGTTCCACCTTGATCACTCCATCTGCCCCCTCTGGAAATGCATGTTTTAAAGAATTGGTTAAAAGCTCGTTTAGAATTAATCCGAGGGGAATTGAAGTTTCGACGTCCAATGTAACATCTTCAAGGTTTAATTCAAGTTTAACTAAACTTTTATCCATGGTGTAGGTCTGGTAAAGATCGTTTGAGAGATTTTCAATGTACTCTGTGAAGTTTAAATTTTTAAGATCCCCTGATCTGTATAGTTTTTCATGTATCATGGCCATGGATTTGGCTCTGTTCTGGCTTTCTTTAAAGATATTCTTGGTATCATTATCTTTTATGTATCTTGATTGGAGGTTTAAAAGGCTTGATATTACCATGAGGTTATTTTTAACCCGATGGTACGTCTCTTTCATTAGCATGTCCTTCTCTTCAAGGGCTTTTTCAAGTTTTTCTTCCATTTCTTTTCGCTTGGTTATATCATGGGCAATATGAATGCTTCCAATAACAGCCCCATTATCATCTTTGATTGGGGATGCTGTTACAACGAAGTATCCCCCAAGATTTTTCTCATCAACTTCTGAAATATGTTCAAAACCATCTATTAAAAGTTTTTTGTGGGGACAGTTTTCTGGTGGGGTTTTCGATTGGTGAACAACTTGGTAGCAGGGGATTCCAATACAAGCATCAGGGGATTTCATTAGCTTTTCAGCCATCGCTCTGTTAACCTTAACCACCCTGTGATCTCTATCGAGTATAGCTATTAAATCAGGAATAGCATCAAATGTGAGTTCCCATCCTTTTTCAGATCCTAAAAGTGTTTTTTTTATTTTAACTGAATCATTCTGGATATTTTGGATCAAGTTTTCTTGCATTAAACTCACCTATTTTTCAATTATAATTGATTTGAAATTACAAATTAATTTATATATTTATAAGTACTCACCATTAACCCATCTTACCCCAGTTGCCCTGGCAAGATCCCCATCCAAAGATACTATGTCATTTTTATTCAGTTTCGATACATCATTTTTACCAACGATCCGAGTGAAGTTGGCCATTTCCTTTGTTGATACTTCAATGAAATTGCTCAACTTATTCACACCGTTGACATGATCTACCTGTTTGGTAAGGATTGGATTTTGGGTTGTAATTCCTGTGGGACATCTTCCGGTGTAACAAATACGGTATTGTTCACAATTAATTGCTATAAGTGCTGCAGTTCCAATGTAAACAGCATCTGCACCTAATGCTAGACACTTTGCAAAGTCTGCAGAGCTGCGCAGTCCCCCTCCGGCTATGAGTGATACATGGTCTTTAAGACCAAGATCTTTAAGTGTATTAAATGCTCGGGGTAGCGCAGTAAAAATAGGGATGCCCACATTTTCCCTCACATACTTATCTGTAGCCCCTGTACCCCCTCCAAATCCATCAAGTGCTATAAAATCGACTCCTGATTCAACTAACACTTTAACATCGTCTTCAACATTTCCACAGCCTATCTTGGCACCAACAGGCACACCTTCACCAATTTCTCTGAGCCATAAAACCTTTTGCTTCAAATCGTTTTGATTTAAAATATCAGGATGGTGGGCTGGTGAATAAGCTGCTTCACCACTTTCAAGACCTCTTATGGTGGCAATTTCTGCTGTCATCTTTTCTGCCGGTAGGTAACTACCTTTACCTGGGTATGCGCCTTGTCCAAATCGTATTTCAATTGCGCCAGCATTTTTCAGTAATTTTTCATCAACACCAAAACGTCCAGTTGAGTATTGAACTATGATATTTTTATGATTTTTTTGAAGTTCTTCGGTCAAAACTCCTCCTTCTCCAGAATTAAATCCAATTTTCAACTTCGAAGCTGTTTCAGCAACTACTAGTTTGGTTGCTTTTGACACGGCCCCAAAACTCAGACCTGACACCATTATTGGACTTGAGATATTCAATGGTTTTTCAGCTTCAACACCAATGTGAATTGCCATGTTTACGTGATCTTCAGTATTTAAAGGAATCCGTTTGACCTGGGCAGGCACGAAGTAAAGATCGTCTAATGAGAATGGTAATTTTTTAAGCGAACCCATAGATCCAACCACGCTTTTACCCATAGCACTAGCATCTTTAATGTTAACTAATTTTTGGTAAGTGGAATCATCTTCATCTGACCTTTTTTTACGTATGTTACTCCGGCTTTCTCCAATTGTATCCTTATCACAGAAGTAATTACCTTCCAGCTCATATTCATAGAAAACTGGGCAGGTGTTACAGATACATACTTCTGGTGTGATATCACAATTACTTGGTCCCTTGCTGCAGTAAAGTACTTCTCCACCACATTTGTATGGATAGCTTGGACAAACCTTGCAGTGGCATTTGTTACGATTTTCAGGGGTGTTTTTTATTTTCATTAATTTCTTTTCAGAGTCCTGAACCATATTATTCTCCAATTATAGTTATTCCTGTTTATATTTCTAACATTTAATAATAGATTAAATAACTTATTAAATAAAACGCATAGGGTCAGTATTTATATCGACAATAACAGGTTTATCTGTAGAAAGTGCTTTATCCACAGCTTTCGGAAGTTCATCAGGAGTTTTGACTGTAATTCCAACTCCTCCACATTCCCTTGCATAGGCTGCATAGTCCAGATTCTGAAGTTCTGTCTGCCAAATATCGTATCCTTCCATTTTTTGCTCCTGCATTATCATACCCAACTGTTGATTGTTGAAAATGAAAACTTTAATTGGAAGATTGTTTTTCACTGCAGTTAGAAAATCTGCCATCAACATTGAAAAGCCACCGTCGCCTGTTATACATATAACTTGTCTATCTGGGTATATAATCTGGGATGCCAGAGCGGCAGGGAGTCCAAAACCCATAGTTGCAAGGTAACCTGACATAACCATTTTCTGGGATTTTTTCATCCAAAAGTTTCTACCAAACCACCAGCAATGTTCTCCAACATCAAGGGTTATTACGGCGTTGTCTGCGATTTTATCATTCAAAACATTAATTATGTACGGGGATCTTAGCGGAGTTTTTTTATCATCTATCTCTTCTTTAAGAAGGTTTTTCCAGTCATTGTTAAGTATTTCTATTTCTTTTATATATTCTGGCCTTTCTTTTTCCTGGACAAGGTCATAGATTGCTGGAAGAATTTCAGAGCAGTTTCCAATTAATCCAACTTCCACTGGGTACTTTTTGGCTATCATCATAGGATCGATATCAATCTGAACAGTTTTTTTCTCTGGAATCTGAGTCATATCTGAAAAAGATGATCCCACAACTATAATCAGATCTGCATCATCTACAAGTTGGGTTGAAGAAGTAGAACCTATACCACCATGACTTCCTACATAAAGCTCTTCAGTCTCATCTACAACACCCTTAGCTCTGAAAGTAGTTGTAATTGGGGCCATTATTCGTTTTGCAATGTTTAATAAAACTTCTCCATGCCCTATAGCACCAAAACCAGCAATAATCACCGGTCTCTCCGATTGATCTATTATCTTTGCAGCCTTTTCCATTAAATAATCTGCTGGTTTAGTTGCCCTGTTAGGAAAATTTCCTTCAAATGGAACAATTTTCGATGAATATGGCAGTTTTTGAACATCATTAGGAATCCCTATGTGTGAAACACCCCTTTCAATAATTGAGTGTTTTATAGCGAGTGTTGAAAGGCTGGTTGTCTGGTCCTTTGACATTAATATTTTGTTGAAGACTGTTAAGGGTTCAAAAAAAGAGTACTGATCTATTTCCTGGAATGATCCCGGTCCGATTAACTGCCTTTGGACCATACCAGTTATTGCAATTACAGGGGAGTTATCGAGCTTTGCATCGTAAAGTCCTGTTGCAAGGTTGGTTGCACCCGGGCCAGCTACTGTTAAACATGCAGCAACATGTCCTGTGAGTTTACCATAAGCAGATGCCATTAGGGCAGCTGTTTGTTCGTGTCTGACTTGTAAGAATTCTAGTTTATCATTCCTTCTAATTGCATCAACCACCCCAAGAATTGATGTTCCTGGAATTCCAAAAACATGTTTTAGGCCTAATTCGGCCATCTGTGCAACCATGATATCAGAAACTGTTGAACCTTCCTTAGTATACTCTTCACTTTCTTCGGTGAGCAAAACAAAAATATTCTTAGGTGAGTTGCAGACTGGACATCTCCAACCATCAGGGAGTTCTTCGAATTTTTTTTCCTCTTTATCCTCATCATATATATAATTACAGACTGTACACCTGTATTTGGCCATATAAACACCTTTCTCGATTAGTTATACTTATTTATTCCTTATTTATGGTGTTTAAGTTAATAAAACATAGTGTTCTTTAAGATGTAAATAATAATGTTTTCTATCATTAAATTGATTAACTATTTATGATTTTTACATTTGAGTAATTATTATATCTTTAAAGTCCAATTATTAGCATGGGAAAGTACAAGATCAACTCTGTCTCTGACAATGGAGTATTTGTTGTAACAGAATCATTCATAAAGCTTTGTAAAACATTTAAAAGTCTGAAAAATAAACGAGGAAAAATAATCCATGTTATCGGAGCTCCAGGAACAGGTAAATCTGCTAATATATATGCTGCATTAGAGGAGCTGGGTTTGAAGGTTTATGATGTGGAATCCCCAATTGAAAACGTGGATGTCAGCTCTGACGAAGTTTTCAAAGGAGTTTATAAGGAGATTAAAGAAGATCTTGGAGCCAGATCTAAGAATGAAGTTTATGAAAGTTTATCCAAGTATGATGCTATATTATTCGCAGACAGGTTTCATGATTCTCATCTTATGGGCAAGGATACAGTAGGGTTTAGTGTTTGGACGGTTCATGCAGGTTTAAAGCCTACTAAATTTTATTTAATGTGCATATCTGAATATTTTAATGAGCGAAATACATTTAAAAATATTAATATTATTTTACAGACTGCATGGAGATTTTATTTTAGAGGAAAAAAATATGATGTATTTTCTGACTTGGGAATCATTTCCAAGGCAGTAGTTGCTTTAATGAGGACATTTTTTGATGTGGTTGTGATATCGTATTCTCCTCAGGAAACATTTCAAATAGTTAAAAGCCATGTAAATACCGATGATCAACTCATAGAAAGTTACATCCATAAATATGGATCCAAACCCAGATTGATATGTCAATCACTTGAAAAGGATGAATAGGTTATTTCGTGTTGGATTCATTGGATACATAAAATATGTGGGCAATTAATAGTTAAAGATATAAATTCCTTCAATTATTCTACAAAGAATCGATCAAAAAAAAGTATTGGGGATTACAATGATAAAAACTCTTATAAAATCCACTAGGATCACATGGGCGGCTAAAAACGTCAACATGTATCTTTTGGTTCTTACTTACGCATATTTTGCAGATATAATCATAAACAATCCATATGAAATACTCGAAGGTCTAATCCTGGTATCGGCACTTTGGGGTGCTCTTTATAGCTTAAATGATTTCACAGACCTTGAAAATGATAGAAAAGATAAAGATAAACAGATAAGGCCATTTATACAAGAGCATGTTGATAAAAAATGGATAATTCTGTTTTGCAGTATTATAATTACATCTGTATTTATAATATCTTTTGCAACTTTAATGCCTGCCTTTACAATTTTACTAGGATTAATGCTTCTCAATCAGATACTCTATACTGTTCCTCCAATTAGACTTAAAGATACGGTATTTGCACCACTTTTCAGTACTGCAACCAATTCTGTACTTAGAATAGCTTCATGTGCTGTGCTTCTGGGTAATATCTTCATTGTACCGGTCAGTGTTTACCTTTTTATATATACGGCAAGTATGGGAACTTATATAATGTACAAATCTAAACAAAGGGCAGCGAGTGTTATTACATTAATATCTGGTATTATACTTGTTTATGCATTTATTAAGGGGGATATGAATCTCGTACAGTTTGCTGTGGCAGTTTTACCTGCTTCTTTAGCAACTATACCTCTTTATCTTTCTCTTTTTACACAGAAAGATAAAATGTTCGATATTGCCGATGTTTTATATCACCAGATTGCAATGCTTTTCTTTCTAATCTTTATATTTTATATATTATTTTTCCATTATATCCCCGTCTAAAAATCCATTAATCATTAAAATAAATAAAAAAAAGTAGAGAATAAAAAGTGAGGATTTAATAATGGTAATTACATTAGATCAAATCACGATTTATGGAACTTTAGGAACTTTTGTTGTATTAATAATTATTATTTATTTTACTCATGCTACACGACGTCGAATAGCTGGTGCTTTAGCTGGTGGTCTGGCAGCAGGGTTATTAATAATACTAACAGATTACCTAGCTTTTTCACTAGGTCTTTGGCATTATCCCGGTTATACATCGGGTATTGGTCCAATTGGATATTACATCCCAACAGCACTTTTTTATGGGGCAGGAATGGCCCTGATCGGATGGAGAATAAATAGACGCTTTGGCATTAAAGGATTAACAGTATTTATAATACTTTTTGGATTGTATGGATCAACAAGAGATTATATATACGCTACAAGTTCCAGTAATGTGATACTATTTGGCACAGGCATTGTACCTTTGATTGTAGACTATATAGCCTGGGTAGGAATTCTTATAATTGCACAGATTGTAATGTGGTTCGTTTCAGGCCCAGCAAAAGCAGATAGTCTAGCACGTAAAAAATAAAAATTCAAATATAACATTCCATCATAATATTAAATAGGGCAGGGAAAATTATCTTCGGATCAACATTATTATTGCCTCAAAGTCTGCCTTAATAAATTCCCACTTTAACTTGCCCTACTCTGTAATAATAATAAATTCAAATAACAGAATATTTTTCCCGCAGATTGGTTATATCTAATGAATTTTTATATCTAAATTAATTCTGTAAATTTTTAATTTTATAGAAGTAATTTTATCTAACATTGTCCTACTAACTATACATAATTGTAAAATCCATAGTTTTAGAATAACTTTCCTAATTTTAGTAATGCTTTTGGAGATACTTTTATGAGTAATTTTATTAGCTCCTTAGTGCTGATATTTTCAAATTCAGTGTTCTGGAATGCTTTTGCAATCGAGTCTAGATCAGAATCTGAAAGGCTGAGCATATAGTCCTTGGTTTTGAGGTACTTATCAAAGGAGTTTCCAATTTCGTTTTTGCATTTTTCCTGATACTCCATCAACCTTTTTTCAGAGTAATCCTCATCTTTAACGGCAGCTGCAGCAACTTCACCTGCGTACATACCTGCTTCTAATGCAGTTATAATTCCTCCACCTGTTAAAGGATTAACATGTCCTGCTGCATCTCCTACTATCATTATATGGTCTTTAACCAGATTTTTTATCATTCCGCCCACGGGATCTCCGCCAATGTTAAGCTCTACTGGTTGGGCATTTTTGGTTGCTGGACAGTTCTTAACAAATTCTAAAAGATGTTCATAGGCAGTTTTATCAGTGTAAGTTGATATTATTCCAAGGCCTACATTGGCTATGTCATCGCCTTTTGGGAAGATCCATGCGTATCCTCCAGGTGCAACACTTCCGAAGTAGAATTCTATACAATCAGGATCATCCATCTCCACTCCAACCATTTCAAATTGTATCCCAGATTCCATGTTTTTCGGTTTAGCAGCGGTTTTAAGACCTCCCCACCTTCCAACGCGGGATTCTGGTCCGTCTGCACCAACAACTATTTTGGCCTTTATTTCTAAGTCTTCGCCCATACTTTCACAGCTCACAATGTAGCCGTTGTTGTCCTTTCTCATACCTCTAGCAAGGGTTTTTATCATGATTGTGGCCCCTGCCCTTGCAGCTTCCATAGCCATGAACTTATCAAAGACCTTCCTCTCCAGGATGTAACCTGCTTCTGGCAATTTTACTTGGTCTTCTTTCATCCAGACATCGGTGCCATTGGGGGATATAAGACGTACTCCGCTGAGTTCTTTGGTTACCCATCTGCTGTTTGGTTCGATTCCAAGTTTACTAAGACCTTCTTTTGAAACTCCCTCTGCGCATCTTTTAGGAGCACCTATTTCGGATTTTTTATCCATCAATATTACTTCTGCACCATTTAGGGCCGCATGTTTTGCTGTCGATGATCCAGCAGGACCTGCCCCTATTACAAGAATTTCTGTCTCGATTAACTTCATAACTATATCTCCCTCTTTATTCCTCTTTGGCTAAAGCTTTAACAGGGCATACTTGTACGCATATCCTGCAGTCCTTACATCCTTCTTCGTTGAAATTTAAACTTGTCTCACGGACTTCAATTAAACAGCGAGGACAAACACCAGCACATTCCCCGCAATACATACACCATTCCTTAACTATCATGTTTACCAACCTACAAAAAATTTTATCAGATTCATTTCATTAACTTCTTACTATTTATAGATTCATTCCAGATAAAATAATACCTTCTCGAACTTCTTAATACAAAAATCTCAATAATAAATTCAATATATACTTCTTATTTTAGTTGAGAATTCTTATAGATAATTGTTTTGGGAATTTTCACATTTATAATTCTTATTGGTATATTTTATCCGTATATATCCAATTCATAATACCTTCTTTTTGTTCATGATTTTGTATATTGGAGATTTTTATACGAATAATTTTTGGTTTATGCTCATTCTATGTTTTGGATTGCATTTGATTAGAGGAAAAATATTAATAATGATCTCTATATAGACATAAATAATTAAATATCATAACTTTTCCATTATACTTTAATTATATAAAGTGCAGTGTATCCTGATCCAACCTATCCAACACCATATCTTCTAGGAATTCCAATAGATAGTTTCACGTCATTCTTCATGATATTTGTTGTTATGTCAATTATAGCAGCTTTTATACTGTTAATTATAAGGAAACGATTGGAAAATATGATGCATGTGATTAGATAAAATTTTTAAAATAAGTAGAAATTTAAGATATTGAGATTCAAAAATTAATATATAAAAATCTTAAAATAAAATTCAATTGATTAATTTAATTTTCATCTTCTTTTTCTTTATCCTTACGGCTTTTGAACACGTATCCACATTCACTGCATAATAGAGCTCCAGTTTTTGCTCTAGCATAATGTTCAGGTTCAATATCTCTTTTAAGTGTTTTATCTTTACAACCGCATTTAGGACATTTTTCATCTAATTTACCAAGGTTCACGATTAATCCTCCATATCATATTATATAATCCATGTTTAAAAAAATGTCTACTCCTTCCATAAACAATAATTCATAAAAAAGTAATATTTTACCTTTACAATGCTACATATGAATTTTGTTCAATGGCTACCCATAATTTAAGAACCTTTGAGCATTATGGACATGATAGTATTTTTACCCCTTTTTTGGGTTTTTGGATCTCCGGGTACCATTCCAGATCCAGACAACATTTCTTTAGTAGCCCTGTCGGTTATTTCTTTGAATATACGTTTATATGCTGTGCAATGTGGGTCTACACCTTCAACTCTGGCATCTGTAATTGCTAAGGCGTTGTAGGGACATCCACCCCTGCAGAACTTGATGTAGGTGCATTTTTTACATCCACGGTCTACATATTCCTTAAATTCTTCGAGAAGTTTCCATGGTGTTGATTGGGAGAGATCTTCCACTGATGGATGATCATAAACATTACCCATAACATATTCGGGCATTCCAACGAAACGATAGCATGGATATATGCTTCCATCGGGTCCAATAGCAAAAGTATCACCCATACAGTCCACAAAGGTACATACAGTCCCCCTTCGTCTGAAAACACTTTTTGCCAAGTTGTCAATATTCATAATTTCAATTTCATCCATATGTTCTAGGTACTGGTCTAATAGGTAAACTAAAAGTTCACCGTATGCTTCTGGTGAAAGTGTCCATTTATCAGGATTTTCATCGCGCATAGATGGTAGTGAAGGATGTAACTTTAATGTTAATCTATTTTCTAGGAAGAAGTTCAGAATATCTTCCTTGTAGTTGATTGAATGTGAAGTGAATGTACATAT
>Ga0302164_10000759_pt1 | contig 10547 bp, 7 predicted proteins | sample I_Fen_E3_1_FD_193500 | JGI IMG/M metagenome (GOLD analysis project Ga0302164, IMG submission 193500) | Peat permafrost microbial communities from Stordalen Mire near Abisko, Sweden - I_Fen_E3_1 | ecosystem: Environmental > Terrestrial > Soil > Wetlands > Permafrost | place: Sweden: Abisko... | reverse complement strand
TACTAATTAGTATTTCAGCAAATTGTCATTTGCCATATTGGTAAGTCCTATATAAACCATTTTAGACACATCTTCCATTATGTCGATCGTAAGAGCATCGGGGTCATCTCCCGGGACATGGTAATATACCTTTTTATACCAGCCTGTGGTTCCTATTTCCATTGTCCGGTAACCTGCCATGCTGAATACAACACCGTCACTTCTTGGTCTGCCATAATAGGCTCCGGGTACAGGAGCTGAAGTTTGCATTGTCCGATGAATATATTGTGTATTCGCCTGGACGAAATAATTAAGCAGATCTTTGTAAGGACTACCAGCGCTAACAGAAAGTCCTGTACCGTTACCGACCATATCAAGATTGATATACGTGATCGTTTTTTCTTTTGCAAAAAGAGGTTTTTCAGTGTAAAATTTGCTTCCAACGAGGCCGCCTTCTTCGCCTCCGATAAAAAGGAACATTACAGATCTTTTTAATCCGATACCCGAAAGAGCCATTGCTTTTGCAGCGCCCATAATATCTATTACGCCGCTACCATTGTCGAGGGCTCCGTTCACAACCTTCCCTCCAGCTCTCCCGACAGCATCAAGGTGACCACCTATAATAATAACCTCATTCTTGAGGACAGGGTCGGTGCCTTCAATCATACCTATCACATTACATGCTTTTCCCTCGGGATGTCTTGTGGTGTTGGCTTTGATGGTAACATTTTTCCCGGTATTGAAAGAGGATGGCTTAAATGTTTGCAATATTTTAGCCAGAACATCTTTATTCGTTGTTTTTAGTCCTGCAAAAATATCGGCGAGCGGTTGAGGTCCGATACCACAAACAATAATTGACGGATCATATGATATATTTGGATTTGCCAGATTCCCATCAATATACAACATACCCGCAGCACCATGTTTTACTGCATTTTCAAGCTTATACTGATGATAACAATATCCGACCCATTTTTTATATTCAGGATTTCTGGTATCGGAATAAGGTACATCCCTGTTCATCAGTACAATCTTCCCCTTTACATCAATTCCTTTATAGTCATCATAATTTAGTTCAGGTGCTGTAACGCCATATCCGACAAAGACCACCTCAGCAGTAACTTCTCCATTACCTGAATTCATACCCGGATAATATTCATCAGGATAGGTGTAGTTTTTTCTGATCACAGAGCCGTCCACCTGGGCTAAATTCAGGGTGAGACTACCTATATCATTTACCACGGTATATGGGAAATTGAACCATTGAAAGTAGTTTCCACTATCGCCTGCAGGTTTGATTCCCCATTCCTTCAGCTTTCCTGCAACCCATTCAGCACTTGCAATAAACTCTGGTGTACCGGCCAGTCTGCCATTAAACTCAGGAGAGCAGAGTTTTTCCATCCATGCCATCATATCCTGGCTTTGAATGGAATGAAATTGTTTTAGCAATTTTGCTTCAAAATCATCCTGCGCAAAGGCTAAACGGGAAGCCGCCAAAATCAATACTGAAATAAGAACAATTATTTTTTTCATTAAAGTCGGTTTTATAAAGTACTAAAAGTAAAAGAAAAAATAATTTGATTCTCAACATTCTGTTTTTTTCGCTAATCAACTCCAAAAAGAGGGACCTCTGTTTACTCATATTCAGACTTGGCTGGCGAGATTGCTTCTTAGCTTTACTTCTCGCGATGGTAGTGAATTTACGGATATCGAGCTATCACTTAACCGGAATTAACCTTAGTGCAGTGCTGTTGCGTGAGAAGTGAAACAATCTTAAAATCGCGATCTGAAGTAAACTTCCTGTTATTTACTAAATTTGCGGAAAAACCATGGATTATTCACTTCTCTCAAATGCGCCTCTCTTTAAGGGATTAACTGCTGACGATGTACAATCAATCTTAACATCTGTACCTTTCAGGGTTAAGAAATTTCAGTCAGGGTCGATGATAGCTCATAGTGGCGAGGTGGTTAATGCGCTTATAATTGTGATTAGTGGCGTTGTTAAGGGTGAAATGGTAGACTACGCAGGACGGGTAATTAAAATTGAAGATATTCCTGCTCCTGGATCACTTGCTTCCGGTTTTCTGTTTGGTAACCGGAACAGGTTTCCTGTCAATGTAATTGCTTTATCGGATGGGGAATTACTTTTAATTGAAAAACAAGTTTTTCTTAAAATGTTAATGAAGCATGATATTCTGCTGGTAAATTTTATGGATATGATCTCAAACCGTTCCCAATTCCTTTCTGAGAAAATAAAATTCCTGAATTTTAAAACAATAAAGGGAAAGCTTGCCTATTATATACTTCAGAGAGCCGGTAAGGATGGGATAACAACTACACTTGGTATGACGCAGAATGATCTTAGTGATTATTTCGGTGTAGCACGGCCCTCAGTTGCGAGGGCCCTTGGTGAGCTCGAAACAGAAGGTTTTATCGAAGCGAAAGGTAAAAGTATTAAAATAATTGACAAAGCAGGACTTGCGAACCTTACAGTTGATTGATTCGTTCCTTAACAGGCAAAACAGATCCTTTTGCCATTGGGAGCGCAATTATAAAACAGGTTCCTTCACCTGTTTTACTTTCAACTGCTATAGTGCCTAGATTTATTTTCACCAGTTCATAACAGAGCTTAAGTCCCAGTCCTGTTCCCTTTTCATTTTCGGTGCCTGGTGTACTTTCAATTTCTGTAGCTGTAAAAAGGTATTTCTGTTTCGATTCAGGAATTCCAATGCCATTATCACAGATCTTAAGCATCATACCTTCACCAGTCAGTGTTTTATCTTTAAGAAGTATACTGATTCTACCTCCTCTTGGAGTATATTTTACAGCATTCGATAAGAGATTTCTGATTATTATATCCAGCAGATCTTTATCGAAAAATGCAATTGAATTTCCAACCTGAGTGAAATTAACTGAGATCTCTTTTTTATCAGACGTCTCTTTAAAAATGCTCAGGTTTGTTAGTATGATATCAGCCAGGTCGCGTCTTTCGGGAGAAAATTTTATTTTGTCCTCCTGATCTCGTCCCCATACAAGCATATTCTCCAGAAGAGTTATAACAAGCTGAGCATATTGAATACTTGAATTTGCAAAAGTATCGTACTTCTCCTTATATTCTTTTTCTTTAAGAAGATTCAGCATATAAAGAATATTTACCACCGGGCTCCGCAGATCGTGCGCAATAACAGAGAAAATCCTGTTTTTAAGTTGGATAGTATCTGACAACTGCTTGTTTTGTAATGCAATCATTGTGTTCTGCTTTTCAATTTCCTGGTTCCTGTTTTTAAGCTCCTGTGTTCTTTCATTCACAAGTTGTTCCAGGTTACGATTAACAAAAGCAAGCTCATTCTGAAGTTTTTCCTTTTCATTAAACGCTTTTATCCATTTATACATAATAAGAGCAGTCTGAATGAAAACAAAAATTACAATTATATATGACAGTAAATATCCGTAATTGCTACCCGATTTACCCGTCGAAACGTTAAGGTCGTGAAGACCTGTGAGTAATAAAAGAATAAACGCCAGAAAATACAATAAATCGAGACCGTTTTTCTTCAATACACCTCGGAAACTTTTATACAAAAGATATGCGATCAGCAATATCATAAGCGGATAGTAGGCAATAGTCGAATAGCTGAAGATACTGACAGGAAGGAAAAGAGTTAAAGCAGCAGTAAGTAAAAACAAAATTGAAATGATCCAGGCGATAATTCTGGCAAATCCCGATGGATATAGATTGACAGCAGACCACGACCATCCAATAATAACAAGATATAGAGCAAGATATTCAAACCTTACCACCCAGACCCATTCCATATCAACAAGGTTGATAATTAGAAAATGTGAAGTAAAAAGCGGTCTTAATGCCAGACCAATAGTTGTGAGGCTGAATGAACCTAAAAGCTTTTCGACTGGATTTAATATAAAAAACAGAAGGAAAAAAACTGAGAAAGCTAAAAGCAGGCTTATCACAGACCATTCTGTTGCCAAATTACTTGCCAGTTGTTTTTGTAGTTCATCAAAAGTTCCAATTTTAACGGGTAACCAGAATCCGCCCCGTCGATGATTATAGTTCGAAACATTTATTATAATTTTAATGGAATCTCTGACAGGCGTAATTCTGAAAAAATTTCTTTTGTACTCAGGTTTTGTTTCATCATATGATTTTCCGGGTGTACCATTACCTCCCATATATTTCCCGTCAATGTAAATATCATAAGAGGAATCAAAAACAGGCAGATCAATCGCCAGTGGCTTATTAATTTTTTTTGGGAATAAGACAGTCAGCCCGTATGTGGCATAACCAAATCTTTCGGTTTTAACGGACTCCCGTGGATAATCTGTCCAATAAGATGGAACATTTCCATAATAATCGGGTTTATGATTCCCGGCAATAAAATCATAAGGCCGCAACATTTTTTTCCAGTAAAACTCCCATTCTCCGTTAAGCTTAACAATGAAATTATCAGGATTATTGATTTCACGCAGGTCAAGAATGCCTTTGATGGCTTTTGGAGAAGGCCCTTTCGCATTCAGGGTCATTGTAAAGAGAGAAAGTAAAAAAAATAAGAAGATTTGCCTTATTCTCATCTTGGATCGGCGAAAGTTTAGTATACAAATATAGATCTTTTAATAGAACAACATCATGATTCTGTAATTCTCGGAGAGTTTTAAGGATTGTATAAAGCTGACTTCAACTCAGGATAACAACCTTATTATTTAAGACGCGTGTTTTTCAGGCTATAATCTACAACAAAAAGGAAAGACACCGGGCGGTGTCTTTTCCTCGATTAACCTAAACCTGATCGTTGAAGTCGCCGAATGGCGATTGTAGAGAAATTAAAACTATTGTTAAATTATTCTTTTCATGTCTGCTTACCTAAACAATAACAAACGAACGCATCAAATGTTCTTTATTTTTTTTGTCATCATTCAATATATAGACGTTTGATAGCCAAAATTGTTGCATGGTTTTTTGTTAATGATTTGTTAATCATTTGTTAAAATTCTATATATAATTGAATTACAGGCATATTCATTTATTTATTTATGATGGTCCGAAGTGGTAAATTGAAGTAAATTTTATGTTTTATCAATAATTGGAATAAAGTTTTTTATCTCGGAATCAGTATTTATTTCAACCTGAAGATCAGGGAATCGGTAGTATAGGCTGCAAAAATTCCCAATCCGCCAGTTACATTGGTATAAACAGGAGAAGGTTCGGTAAAAGGATCATCGCCGCTGTTATAATTATCCAGGGATTTTTTATAATCGTAGTAGGCTTTATCAGTGTTTAATAAATACACTTTCAAAAAAGAAGAATCTCCGTCACTCCCAACTCCTACTGGTTGAAGTGTCATTTTGAATCTTGCTCCGTCTTTTCCGTTATCTGTAAAATATGCTTTTTCAGGTCCGGAAATCTCGAAAATATTGGGGGTTGAAGACCATTTCGAAATATAAGTAACCTGTTCGCAATAGAACATATAGTAATTGTCTGTACCCTGGGTATCAGTAAAATAAATATCTGCGTTAATATATGTATAGCTACCATAGTCAGGATTATAATTTACTGTTAACGACGTATCTATTTCAAGTGAAAGATTCCTTTTTAACGGCACCGTGCATGAAGCTTCGGCAGCCAATCCTTTATCGGTTTTAACAGTAATGGTGTACGTTTTCCCTTCAATTATTGGATAATCCGAAGATGTGAATCCGTTCATAAATTGAGCTGAATCGAGAGACATTTCATTTGTACCATCGGAAATAGTTGCTGTCAGAGTTCCCATTGGCTGAGGTAAAAACCTGTTCCCATACAGGCTAAGATTTTCCGAGATTAGTATCTTGTTCACTTTATTGTCAGGTGAAAGAAATCCCGATATAACTATTTTTTGATTGTATTTTGGATAACCTATATTATCAACTTCCTTATCACATGACGCAAATATCATAAGGAAAAATATTGAAGGCATTAACTTTGTAAAAACTTTTCTCATAGACTAGAATTTGAAAGAATAGGTTACAGACGGTATGACCGGAAACAGACTTACCTGTCTTAATATTCCGTAGTCAATTAATAGCAGAACCCGCTTTGGTCCTTCATACACATACGTAGGTACAGTCTTTGTATCATTATAATAATAGAATGGATTCTTCCGGTTATAAGCGTTATAAACGGAGATTTCCCATATCCGTTCTCCCCATTTCTTTATTTTATGGAACTGAATCCCCAGGTCGAGCCGGTGATATGGAGCCATTCTGAAATTATTTTTTTCACTTAAATCATTTACATACATACCATTAGGAGGATTTGGTCCCATACTATAGGAAGGCATTTGGTATGAACCGGGATATGGCTGATAAGAATAATATTGAGAAGCCGGGACTGTCACAGCATTTCCTGTCCCGTAAACCCATGTTCCTGACAGTGTTATATGGTCATTTAGTTTATAGGTTGCAACAACTGAAATATCATGCCGGCGGTCGTATCTGGCAAAAAACTTCCTGCCGAAATTTATTGAATCAAACTGCATCTGTGTCCACGATAAGGTATAACCTATCCATCCTGTTAATCTGCCTTCTTTTTTCTGAAGAAGGAATTCCACGCCATATGACCATGCACGTCCTGAAGTTACATTGTTTTCCCAGTTAATGTATGAGGCGGCACCCGGATCATCAAATGTCAGAAAAGTAGCCCCTTCTTTATATTCAAGTGTATTATTCATTTTTTTGTAATATCCTTCAATTGAAAGAGAAAGATCCTTCTGATTGAAATCTTTTACCAATCCTAATGCTACCTGTTTTGACTGCTGGGGTTTGATCCTGTCCGTAGTGGGTACCCACAGATCGGTGGGTAAGCTGATGCCAGTATTGGTTATCATATGAATATATTGATTCATAGAAGCATATGAGCCTTTTATTGCGAAGTCGTTTTTTAACCTCCAGGCAACAGAGAGCCTCGGTTCAAAATAATGGTACTGATTCTTAGATGCCAGGAAATGGCTGAAACGGACTCCTCCGTTAATCTTAATTGTCTGAATTGGTTACCAGGTATCCTCCAAATACAATCCTGATTCAAGCCCGCTTGTATATTTGGTGTTATTTATATGGATATTATTTGGGATATCTTCCTCCACAAAAGCATGAGGATTAAATCTATGATAAATACTTACAGCACCTGCTTTAATCCAGTGCTTTGGATTGGGCAGATAATCCATATCGTACTTCAGGGTGAAATCTCTTATCCCTGAATAATAATCTGCATAATAATTCTTATTTTCAGCAAGTACCTGATACTTATCGTATAGTCCAAATGAATAGTTACTGAAGATCGCAGAGGCATTCGAGAATAATTTGTTAGTAAAGAGGTGATTCCATCGTAACGTTCCGGTTGCATTTCCCCAGCGGAAACCGGTATTCTCCTTTAAGTAGCTGGAATTGTTTTTCAGATAATATTTATCTTGTCCGAAGTATCCGCTCAGGTATAGCTTGTCTTTTCTTCCAAAGTCATAATTGATCTTGGCGTTAAAATCATAGAAATAATACCCGTTTTTTTCCTGCTTCATAAATGGATAGATGAGAAGATCAGCATAAGTTCTCCGTCCTGAGAGAAGTATAGAGGATTTGCCTTTTTTTATTGGTCCTTCTACTGTCAGGCGGGATGAAATAAGTCCGATTCCCCCTTCACCATGCCATTCTTCTTTATTTCCCTCTTTCATATTCATCTCCACAACTGAAGATAGTCGTCCGCCATATCGGGCCGGGAAACCGCCTTTTGTCAGCTCAACACTCTTCAGTGCATCTCCGTTGAACAAAGAAAAGAATCCGAAAAGATGACTTGCATTATAAACTATTGCATCATCGAGGATAATCAGGTTCTGATCGGGTCCGCCTCCGCGCACATATATGCCACTGCTTCCTTCAGCGCCTTTCTGAACGCCAGGCAAAAGCTGAAGAACTTTAAGTACATCCTTCTCACCAAGCAGTGATGGTACATTTTTTATCTGCTCCGGCTGAAGTTTTACAGAGCTCATCTTTATGGATTCACTTTGCCGCTCCCTGCGATCGGCTGTTACGGTCACTTCATCCAGTAAATGATTTGCCTTCAGTTCAATATTCAATTCGATATCCCTGTGGAGAGAAACTTTAATGATTCCTGATGTAAATCCGACATAAGAGGCTACAAGTTCAACAGAATCGGCGGCTGGTATTGTTAAGGAATAAAATCCATAAGTATTTGATACTGTTCCTGTTTTATGGTCCTGCAGATAAATGTTAACACCAATCAGTGATTCACCGCTTACCTCCTCCCTGACATATCCGCTGATTGTATAATGCTCTGTAGTTTGGCCACTTAAAGGTATTAGAAATATTGAAAAAATTAAAGTTAAACTAAACAGTTTCATGTCTTCACATCAGGTCTTAAACAAAAGTAAACGCAATTTTTTGAAAAAAATGTTATAAGAATGTTAAAAAATTTGAGTGAATCAGTTATTAGTCCGAATGACATTAGTTAATTCTATAATCGGGAATTCTTTTTTCAAAATATTTCTAATCCTGACCAGAAATTTATAACTTGCACCTGTCTTAAAAAATCAGATGATCGCAAAACTGAAATATCGCTTCATGATGCAACGCCTTGGCAGGAGGTTGTATTGTTGCCTGATGTTCTACAGTTTCTGATCAGTTTTCCATTCGGAATATTAAGGATAAATAATTTCTGATTCTTTCCATATCTTCCCAATTATTTCTATTTATTTCTATTTATTTCTGCCAATTTCTTTATTATGAAAGGACTCATTTTCAGTATTAAAAGATACTCGATTCACGATGGTCCGGGAATCAGGGTAACTTTTTTCATGAAGGGATGTCCTATGAATTGTTTATGGTGTCATAATCCGGAAGGTATATCTCCTTTGCCAGAGACTGTGGTGCAAATCAATAGAGTTGGTGACAGAGAATTCTGTTATAACGAGGAGGCGGGTAAATATTACACTATTGATACTATTCTCGGAATTCTTGACAAAGAGAAGGTTTTCATGAATCAGTCAAAAGGAGGTGTTACATTTTCGGGTGGAGAACCTATGATGCAGTTCGAGTTTCTCCTGGAAGCATTAAAGGCTTGTAAATCAAATGGATACCACACAGCAGTTGATACTTCAGGTTATTCATCAACCGAAAAATTTAAATCAATAATGCCTTTTACCGACCTGTTTCTCTTAGATATAAAACATCTTGATGAAGCAAAACACATTCAATCGACCGGAGTATCAAATACTGGAATTCTTGATAATTACAGGTTTTTGCTTAAAAGCGGCAAAGATATAATGGTAAGAATTCCCGTAATCCCGGGTTTTAACGACGATCCTGATCATCTGGAGAGACTGAGACTATTCATTTCAGCAACAAAAACACAGTCGTTAAAAAAGATTAATCTTTTACCTTTTCATAAAATTGGATCTTCAAAATATAAGAGATTCAATATTCCTTACAGAATGGGTAATGTTGAACCTCCTGCGAAAGAAAAAATGCAGAAAATGAAGGAGTTTTTTATGGAAACCGGAATTAAAGTTAAAATAGGAGGATGAAATGTAAAATGAGACTAGGCTTATTTTGACACCTTTGTGAACCTTTGTGAATCCCTTCGAGCCCTTTGTGGTTAAATTTTTTCTTACCACGAAGGAACACAAAGTATCTCACGAAGGAACACAAAGGAAGAAACCATTTTATTAGAAATCAATAATTATCTATTTATGATTTTATCAGAAAGAGTAAAAAAATTACGCGACCAGAGTCTGAATGCAGTTGAAAAGATCAGTGCAGAAAGAGCACTGCTTATAACTCAGTTTTATAAGAGTGATGATGCACGTGAACTTTCAGCCCCGGTAAAGAGGGCAAAGGCTTTTGAATTTCTCCTGAAAAATAAAAAGATATGTATCAATGAAGGAGAATTGATTGTAGGAGAGAGGGGACCTGCACCTAAAGAGACTCCTACATACCCCGAGATCAGCCTTCATTCAATGAATGATCTTGAAATCCTTAATTCAAGGGAAAAGGTATTCTTCAGGGTCGATGATGAGGTGAGAAATATTTATGAAAAGGAGATTATTCCTTTCTGGAAAGGAAAGAGCAATCGCGACAGGATAATGTCACTGATGACTCCGGAATGGTTAAATGCTTATAATGCCGGTGTGTTTACTGAATTTCAGGAGCAGCGCGCTCCCGGACATACGGTGCTGGGATACAGGATGTTCAAAACCGGTTTTATTGCTGTGAAGGAAGAGATAAAGCATGCAGTTGGACTTCTCGATTTTTTCACCGACACTTATGCATTTGAAAAACTTGAGGAGCTCAAGGCAATGGACATTACATGTGATGCTATAATATCGTATGCCAACCGCCATGCAGATGAACTTGAAAAGCTTGCTATCAAAGAGCCAAATCCAGAAAGGAAAGCCGAATTATTAAAAATGGCAAATATATGCAGGAAGGTCCCGGCAAATGCTCCTGAAACAGTTCATGAAATACTTCAGCACTACTGGTTTATACATTTGGGAGTCATAACAGAGTTG
>Ga0302164_10000758_pt1 | contig 10548 bp, 9 predicted proteins | sample I_Fen_E3_1_FD_193500 | JGI IMG/M metagenome (GOLD analysis project Ga0302164, IMG submission 193500) | Peat permafrost microbial communities from Stordalen Mire near Abisko, Sweden - I_Fen_E3_1 | ecosystem: Environmental > Terrestrial > Soil > Wetlands > Permafrost | place: Sweden: Abisko... | reverse complement strand
ACAGAAAAAATTAATGTACAGACATTCTGATGATGATGATACAGAACCGATCAGTTTTCATGTTACCATTAGTTTTGAAAAGCAGGGCAATAAAACCAGGCTCACTATGCAAAGCGTATTTGCCTCGGTAGAAGAACTGGAAAGATTAAACAGGGAGTACCACGTTATAGATGGAGGTGAACAACATATTGCTCGTCTTGAAGAATTTGTGACCCAATTGAACAGCGAGCCGTTTGTAATAGAAAGAATTTACAATGCCCCAGTTGCAAGAGTGTGGAAAGCCATTACCGATAATGATGAAATGAAAAAATGGTATTTCAACATTGCAGCTTTTAAACCCGAAGTGGGTTTTGAATTTAGTTTTGACGGAGTAGACAAAGAGGGCAAGAAAAAAGTACACCTGTGCAAAGTGATAGAAGTGGTGAAAGAAATAAAGTTAACGTATAGCTGGCGCTACGAAGGATTTGAGGGTAATTCATTTGTTACGTTTGAATTATCTGCAGAAGGCGAAAAAACAAAATTAAGATTGACACATTCCGGGTTGGAAACATTTCCGGCAACAGCCAGCGATGCATTTGCAAAAGCAAATTTTGCAGAAGGGTGGACTTATATTACCGGTACTTCATTACAACAATTTGTAGAACAATTAAAATAACAGTCATGGCAAGAGTATGCACTTATTTAAATTTTGCTAACTCCACCGAGGAAGCATTTAACTTTTACAAAAAAGTATTTGACGGAGAATTCACTGCGCCCGGCATCAGGCGAATGGGCGAAGCACCGCCAATGGATGGTATGCCGCCATTAAGTGATGATTTAAAAAACCTGGTGATGCATGTAGAACTTCCCATTACCGGCGGCCACGTACTAATGGGCACAGATGCGCCGGAACAAATGGGATTTAAAGTAAATTTTGGCAACAATATTTACATTAGCCTGGAGCCGGATACAAAAGCAGCAACTAAAAAATTATTCGATGCATTATCCGAAGATGGTAGTATTACGATGGAATTGCAGGATATGTTCTGGGGCGCCTATTTTGGCAGCTGTATAGATAAAGTTGGTGTGCAGTGGATGTTCAACTGCATTGCAAAAGGTTAGGTGTCAAGACGGCTTGAAGCCGTCAGACACCTTTAATACTATTGCTGGTCTTCGTATGCCAATACTAGTTTACTAAGATTGACCACCTTAATTTTTTTCTCCGAAAATTGTAAAATATGCTCTGCCGAAAATTCATTCATCATTTTAAACAAGGTTTCGTAAGTGGTGCCTGTATATGAAGCAAGGTCCTGCCGCGACAGAACAATATTTAAGTACCCATCTGCATCAGTGCCAAATTTTTCCTGTAATGACGCCAACGCATAAGCGATCCTTCCTTTGGTACTCATATGGGCCAGGTTACGCATACGCTTTTCCGATTCCTTTAATTCTGCTGCAAAAAACATCAGCAGTTCGTACATGTAATCAGGGTTCACTTTTAATGTAGCCGTAAAAAAATCCATATCTACAAAACAAACTTCGGTACCGGCTAATGCTGTTCCCGAAACAGGATAAATAGTATCACTACCCAAACCACGATGCCCTACTATAGCCCCTTTATTGGCAAAGCGTAATATCATTTCCTTTTCTTCGTCCCAACGCTTATGCACTTTCACCAGGCCAGAATGAATAAAGTACATTCCCTTTACTTCATCCCCTTCCTTAAATAACAGCTCTCCTTTTTTTAAATGAAACACTTTTCGGCTTGCATCTATAGCCGGTAACCATTCTTTACTGCACGACAAACAGAGTGTGCAGCTTTTTAAATCACATTTATGTTTTTTTAATATCATTTTATTTTTTTGTACAATTATTTGTAAATTTAAAATTAAAATACTTTAAATCAATAATTTATAATGTAATTCTTGCAATAAAAACATTGCATTAAAATATTTTATATATTTATATTTGTACAAATTTTTTACATTATTTTGGATATTTTTTAATAAATAATAAATAAATGTGCAATTTTATGGTCAAAACTGGATAAGTTTAAAATTAAATTTAAGTTACCTCAACCCCTATTTTGCGAATGTTTATGAAATAAAACGTGGCTAAACTAACAAAATCTATTCCTTCGCCCCTTGCGACAATTCTAGGTACCTTAAAAATTTAACGGAGCAAAGTACTTTGCAAAAACTAAAACGCCCAAAACCAAATTTGGTTTAAGTTGCACAGAATAAAAAACATATTATCCTATTACCATGATACAACATACAATAAAACGAACCACTTCTAACAATGAAGATTTTCAATGGCTCATCAGGCAACTTGATAATGAGTTGTGGAATGAGCTGAAAGAAGACCAGGCCCAATATGACCAATATAATAAAGTGCCTGATTTAAATACCGTTGTTGTGGTGTATGTAAATGATAAGCCTGCAGCAAGTGGTTGTTTTAAAAAATATAATGCCGATACGGTGGAAGTAAAAAGAATGTTTGTGGTAAAAGAGCATCGTGGTAAAGGTTTATCAAAAACTATCTTATCGGAATTAGAGCAATGGGCAATAGAAGAAGGTTTTAAATATGCCATTTTGGAAACCAGCATTCATTTTATACCGGCAACCACTTTATATAAAAAATCAGGTTACAAAATCATTCCTAATTACGACCAGTATGAAGGACTGGAAGAAAGTGTGTGTATGAAAAAAGACCTGACCAGACCAGAATTTAGCGCATTACAAGACATAGAGTATTTTGATTTTGAAGAAGATTTTATAGAGGAAAATGTACGTTGTATACCGATGATCGTTCGTTTTAAAATGGATGCAGCAGGCATCAAATTAAAATTAGCAGAGTGGAGCAAATTTAAGCGAGACGAAAGAATTCAATTGGCGTTAATGCCTGCGTCAATGGATGAAGAAGCAAAATGGTATAATGATTATCTTGCTCAGTTAATTGAAAAATATACCGGCAATAAAGCAACAACACTAACCATCGACACTAATCCTGACTGGGCCAATTTGCAAAGCATTCCCGAAATGCTTTCAGAAAAGGCCAAAAAATTTGATTTGGAAATAACAAAAGAAAAATGGCAATCACTAACTAACCTGCAACGATTTACCTTATTAAAATTGTGCAGGCCCGGGCATGAGAATAAGAATTTTCCAAAAGCAATTAAGGAGTTTGGACTGGTGAAGTGAATGGTGAAGTGAATGGTGAATAGCAATTCAAAAAATGCTATCTTTCACTTTTGACAATTCACCATTCACGATTGAAAATTCACTATATGGCAAACACTGTTTTTATAAATTTCAGAGGTGGTATTATTTCTCCGGGAGATTTGTACAATATCCTTCTTGCAGCACAAAAAGTAAAAGTACTGTATGTGCGCTTTGGATTACGGCAGCAACTGTTAGTAGACTTAGAAAGTTATAGTATTCCTGTTTTTACCGGCGAACTGGAAAAATTAAATATCCCTTTTGAGATCGACAGCAATCAATTTCCCAATATCATCAGCTCCTTTCCTGCCGAAGATATATTTATCCGCAACACCTGGCTCAGCGAAGGCGTTTACAAAGATATTTTTGATACCATTGATTATACACCAACACTAAAAGTAAATATCTGCGACAGTAACCAGAGTTTTACTCCAATGCTAACCGGCAATATCAACTGGGTAGCTTCTCCGGATGCACAACATTACTGGCACCTCATCATTCGTTTTCCTAAAACAAATATCATTTACGAATGGGACCTGCTATGTTATACCAATGATATTCCTAAAGTAACCAAGGCCATAGAACAAATCATCACTGCAAACCCTGCTGTATATATTGACAATGAAAATGCAGACGGGCAACAATTATTTGCTGCATTACCAACAGAAAATTTAAGCATTAAGCCTGTGGAAAAAAAAGCAGCACTGCCGCAATTTAATTTACCGTATTACGAAGGACTTAACCGATATGATAATAAATACTGGCTGGGCATTTACCGCAGGGATGAAATTTTTAATGTTGACTTCCTTAAAAGTATTTGCAAGCTTTGCCTGGATACAAAACTTGGCCAGCTTTGCTGCACGGCCTGGAAAACGATCATGATAAAAGGCATTGAAGAAAAAGATAAAGCCAGCTGGAATCTTTTGCTTGAAAAATTCCAGATCAATATGCGCCATGCTGCCAATGAATTGAACTTCCAGGTAGAGGATAACAGTGCCGAGGGGCTTGCCCTTAAAACTTTCCTGGTAAAACATTTAAGTATTGATGATACCAGGACATTTGGTATTTGCATCGGCATTAAAACAAGAAAGAAAAGCGAAATATTCAGCAGCATACTGGTAAGAAAAAGATACCTGATAGATCTTTGGGGAATAAAATTGCTGAAAGTCTATGATATTTTATGCGCCAAAGATTTTAATCCCAACGAAAGAACAGAGGAGATTTTTAGTAGCGGTAATCCAAAAGCAGTATTGCCCGAACAGTTGCGGAGAAGTGTATTAAAATATTATAATTACAGGGCGGGCATCATCAAAAAAATAGCTATTGCTGCTGCACCAAAGCCTGTGGCAGAAAAAAAAGCAGAAGCGTATGTTTATCAATGCGGCAGTTGCCAGTCGGTATATGATTCTGCAATGGGTGATCCGGACAATGCAATACCGGTTGGTACAGCATTTGAAAAATTACCAGCCGGTTATGTGTGCCCGGTTTGCGAAGCGGCAAAAGAAGGTTTTAAAAAAATTAAAAAATCTGCATTAGGTTTATAAGCCGTTGATATCAGCATGAGCATTAAAATTGCGGAAGTATATTTTTTGTGATTCATGCGCTGCAATTTCGCAAACTACCAGCTGGCTTAAAATAAATTTCATGCTGTGTTTGATCAACTTATTTTGTTTGTGCAAAGCAATGATCTTTTTTAAAGCCTTAGCGGTATAAATACCACACAAAGGTTCTTGTTGTTTATCGTTGGTAAAAATATACACATCGTATTTTTTGCTTTGCTGGTATAATGAAAACAGTTCTTTGAGCAGGTGAGAATCCATCAATGGCAAATCGCAGGCTAATATAAAAAGGTCTTTACCCGGGTTTTCGATATGTGCCGATAATACGCCTAGTAAAGGGCCTTTTATATCGAGTGAGACATCATCAGTAATCAGCAATTCTGGTTTAAATACTTTTGCATAAGCTTCCTGCTGTTGTTCATTAACCGAAAGTTTTATTGGTAATTGCAGTACACCCAGTTTTTCCACTGCAGTTTGTGCCCAGGTTTTGGCTTCGTGCATTAAAAGCCCTTTGTCGCTTCCCATACGGGAGCTTTGTCCGCCGCAAAGTACAATACCCAGCATATTTTAGTAATTTGGAGTTAGTAATCTTGAATTAGTAATTAGGAATTGGAGAGTAATTTTTGTCTTAAATACCAGTTCCAAATTTCCAATTTCTTATTTCAACTTTGATGATGGGCAGGCGTATCGGTATGGCCTAAGCTTTTACCAGGTGCCACCACATCCCTGATGATCTGTTTGATCTCTTTTATTTCTGCAAAACCACCATATTCTTTCCGGTCAAATACTTTGTCGCCGGCAATACGGATAGTAAAGCGGCCACTCACTTCGCTGGGTTGCAGCGTAACAGCGCCTACCTCATCGGCAAATGTGGTTAAAATTTCCTGCGCCATGTAGGCCGCTCGTAAAAGCCAGTGGCATTTGGGGCAGTACTCAATGGTAATGGCTGGTTTCATTTAAGTGCTTTGTTGATAAAAATACAACAAACTATGCCAATTAGAAAGGATAAATTTGTACTATGTTACAGCTAAGTCAATTATTTATCTATCCCATAAAATCATTGGGCGGCATTGCAAAGCAAAGCGTAGAAATTACCAACACCGGTTTTAAGCACGACAGAAGATGGATGCTGGTAGATGAAAAAAATATTTTTTTAACCCAGCGCACTCATCCGCAGATGGTACTGTTGCACGTAGCTGAAACCGGCGATGGTTTCATCGTTTCAAAATATAATGATGAAGCACTGTCCATCAATATTCCATTTATAACCCCATCCCAAAAAAAGATTACTGTAACTGTTTGGGAGGATGTTTGCCCGGCCATAGAAATAAGTGACAGCCACAATGCATGGTTCAGCGATATGCTTAATGTAAAATGCAGGCTGGTATATATGCCTGATGATACAAAAAGAATGGTGGATAAAAGATATGCCGCCAATGAAGAAGTCACTTCTTTTTCTGACGGTTATCCCATACTAATGATCGGGCAATCGTCGTTAGATAAACTGAATGAAAAATTAGCGGAAGCATTACCGGTAAACCGCTTCAGGCCTAATATAGTGTTTACCGGCGGCCATGCACATATTGAAGATGAGATGGCGGCATTTGAAATCAACGAGCTTAATTTTTTAGGTGTTAAGCCCTGTTCCCGATGTGTGGTTACCACTATCAACCAGCGCACATCGGAAAAAGGAAAAGAACCGTTAACCACCTTATCCCGTTACCGTATGAAAAACAATAAAATTTATTTCGGTCAAAATGTTTTGCAACAGCAAAACGGTGTTATCAATATCGGGAATGAAATTAAAATTATTAAACAGCAGGAAGCTTTTATCTAACCAACTTACCTAAGTAGTGTCTATCTTTCAAAGGTGGGCAATCCAGGCTCAAAAATTTTATTCATGAATGTAATCAATAAAGAATTTTATAAAACCAATGTTACCCTTCGCATTACTGCTTTATGGGCATTTAGCGAAGCCTTTATGGGCGGCTTATTGCATGCAATGCAAATACCCTTTGCCGGCCTGGTACTTGCATTTGTGGCGTCTGTTTGTATTACACTTATTGCACTGGGCAACAATTACAAAGGTGAAATACTTAAAGCTACCTTACTGGTGGTTGCAATAAAATTTATTTTAAGTCCGCACACCCCACCCATGGCTTACCTGGCAGTTCTGATACAGGGAGGTGTGGGCGAATTATTATTTTTAAACAAAAGAATACTTAAACCTGCAGCATTTATACTCACTTTGTTTTCGTTACTGTATTCTGCCTTTCAGCATTTGCTGGTACTTACCCTTATTTTTGGTAAAGGCTTCTGGCAGGCCATCGATATTTTTCTCAATAAAATAACGCAATCATTCGTTTCAAACGCAGTACATTATTCTTTGTACATTATTATATTTTATATAGGCTGTTATTTTATTGCCGGCATAGCAGGTGGTTTATTGAACATTAAGATAATAAAAAGTATACAATTGGGCAACCAAACTAACTTACTGTTGCAGCAACTTAACAATTTACCCGTAACTGCTGACGATGCTTTTGCCGATACAAAACCTGCAAAAAGAAAAAAACGGTTCACCCTAATCTTTGGTGGCCTGATGTTGCTGATGCTGATCTTTTCGTACCTGCCATTTTTCAGCAAGGGCTTCAGCAAATCTCAACTACCCGAACTTATTATACGGGGCACCATTATCATTCTGGTGTGGAATTATTTTATCACTCCGTTACTACGCATTCAAATACAAAAATGGATAGCCAGGTACAAAGAAAAAAACAGTAATTCTTTACAACAGGTAATTGCTTTACTGCCGGGCATAAAAACCATTCTGCAACAAAGCTGGCAATTATCTCAGCAGCCTAAAAAGTGGTTGCGGTTTAAAAGTTTTATAAACAATACTGTACTGCTGATAGTGCATCATGAACAATAAGGTCATTATTTTAACCGGCGAAAAACAAACTGGTAAAACCACTTTGCTGCAGCAGTTTTGCAATCAGCAAAATAATATTGCCGGAATACTAACCCCGGTGGTAAATGGCAAACGTATGTTTTATGATATTGCCGGTAAAGAATTTTTTGCAATGGAAGCAAGTGCTGATGAAAAGTCACTTGCCATTGGTAAATATTTATTTTCAGCAGCGGCTTTTGTAAAAGCGAATACTGTTTTACTGGAAGTAAGCAAAAGTACAGGTCTTGAATTTTTAATACTTGATGAGATTGGACCTTTGGAAATTAAACAACAGAAAGGGTTGTATGAATGTTTTAAAGAAATATTATTATCAAACTTTGCCTACACCTTAATTGTAGTGATAAGGCAGGGATTAATTGAAGATGCTATTAAACATTTTAATTTGAATGATGTGGTAGTTTTAAGTATAGCAAAAATGAAAAAGTATTTAAGAATAGTTCTTTAATCCTTTGTAAATACACAGAAGGCTAAAATTTGTATACTTTTTTATTGAACATTGAGTATGGAATATTGATCAAAACTGCAGCAACCCTGCCTTATACAACGTACTCACCGGCTTGTTATCCCAAAACAATTCAAAGTCGCCATGGCCTGCAGTTTCAAAAGATGCTTTTACTTCATTCAATGAAAGTGTTTTTACATTATCAACGGCTAATTGCTGCAGCATTGATGCCAACCATAATCCCTTTTCCTTATCCGTTTTTATTTCCATGGTTTCTTTTTTGGTTTCAAAACTAAGGGTACACATTTCCCAATGATTACCTTTTTTGGATTTGGTAAAGGTTTCCACTACAGGTGGATTGCCCAGCCAAACCACTTTGGTATTGGGTTTCACAAGCTGGTATTCTTCTTCCGATAAAAGTTTGGCAATATGATCGGGGGCAATAGTTGTCTTCGGTGTTTTAAACTCAAACCATTTGTGCAGTGGTACATCAAAGCAGGCGCCATGCATATAATTCAACAAAGACTTTTTCAATCCAAAACTAAAACTTTCATGATCGGCACCTGTGGGGTCAATATGTGCAATATCATTATTAGCAAAGCTGCCAATGGTCTCCGTTAGTTTTTGTACTTTGTATTTTGCCGGGTTAAGTCCAACAGGGCTGTGTGCCGTCATGGTAAACATATGCCAGAAGGCAGATTGTAACACATCATTTTCAAACAACTGCCGTACCATTTCTAAGGAGTCAATCGTTTCCTGTGCGGTTTGTGTAGGAAAGCCATACATCAGGTAAGCATGCACCATAATGCCTGCTTCGGTAAAATGTTTATTTACCCTGGCTACCTGTGAAACAGTTATACCTTTATCGATCAGTTGTAACAATCTGTCAGAAGCAACTTCTAACCCGCCTGAAACCGCAATACAACCGGCAGCTTTTAATAACAAACACAGATCACGGGTAAAACTTTTTTCAAACCGGATATTGGCCCACCAGCTTACTACCAATTTTCTTTTAATAATTTCCAAACTCAATGCCCTCATCAGTGCAGGCGGCGCTGCTTCATCCACAAAGTGAAAACCATTTTGCCCCGTTTGTGCAATGATCTCTTCCATCCGGTTGCAAAGCAAAGCAGCAGTAATGGGTTCGTAAAGTTTAATATAATCTAAGCTGATGTCACAAAAAGTACATTTGCCCCAATAGCAGCCATGCGCCATAGTGAGTTTATTCCAGCGGCCATCGCTCCATAAACTGTGCATAGGGTTTACTACTTCAATAGCAGAAATATATTGGTCTAATAAAAAATCGCTGTAGTCAGGTGTGCCCACTTGTCCCTGCTTATAATCGCTGCAGGAAGTGTTGTTGATATATTTTACTTCACCATCAATTAATGTAAAAGTTCTTTTCAATTCTGTAATAGTTTTTCGGCCATTGATAAAATGAAATAAATTTTCCACCGGCGCTTCACCATCATCTAAAGTAATAAAATCGTAAAACTCAAAAACCCTTTTATCTGTTAATGATCTTAATTCGGTATTGGCAAAACCACCCCCCATACAAACTTTTACCTGCGGATAGTTTGATTTTATCCATTGTCCGCAACGCAAAGACGTATATAAATTACCCGGAAAAGGAACCGAGATACAAACCATTTTTGGTTGCACGATTGCCATTTTGCTTTCTAAAATAGTAATAAGTATTTTATCGAGGTAAGTATATTCTTTTTGCAATTCGTTATACAATTCATCAAAGCTATTTGCACTGCGGCCTAATTTTTCAGCGTAGCGGCTAAAGCCAAAATGTTCATCCACGCATTCTTTTATTAAGTCGCTCAGGTCTTCCAAATATAAAGTGGCCAAGTGCTTGGCCTTATCCTGTGTGCCCATGCTCCCGAATGCCCAGGTTAAATCATCGGTTTGAGCAAAGCGGCTGGCTTCGGGCAAAAAATCTCTTTTGCAAATCAACGGCGCCATGGCAGGATTTTTTCCCTGTAGAAAAAATATCACTGCGTCAATGGAATTGATATAGTCCTGTTGTAACGTTATGATCCTTTTTGCATTTACAGACAGCTCTTTGTTTTTGTCAAGCGACCCAAACAATTGCTGCAGCCCGCTTTTACTGAATAATGCAATGGTTACTTCAATACCCAGGTCGGCCTGGTAAGCACTGATATGTTTGGTATTTAAAAACCCTTTTAAATAAGCCGTTGCCGGGTAAGGCGTGTTAAGCTGTGTAAAAGGTGGTGTAAATAAAAATATGGCGTGTTGCTGCAAGTAGTACTGTTTAAAAGCAAAAATAGGTGAATTGTTTTTTGGATACCAAATTAACGGCCGTAGCGGTAGCCAAGTCGGCCGTTGACAACATTTTCGACACATGTC
>Ga0302164_10000748_pt1 | contig 10642 bp, 14 predicted proteins | sample I_Fen_E3_1_FD_193500 | JGI IMG/M metagenome (GOLD analysis project Ga0302164, IMG submission 193500) | Peat permafrost microbial communities from Stordalen Mire near Abisko, Sweden - I_Fen_E3_1 | ecosystem: Environmental > Terrestrial > Soil > Wetlands > Permafrost | place: Sweden: Abisko... | reverse complement strand
GCTCACTAAAATCAGGAGTGTAACTCTCTGATAAACCCATTGGGTCATAAGTTAATTGATAAGTATTTATCTTCATATTCCAAACCTCACACTTTGTAATATTCTTCTTGCTGTATCATTTGCCATCTGTTTACTATCCACACTACTGCTTATATTATTACCACTCTGATTAACTATAATATTAGGTGCACCGCCTATACCACCAGTACCTAAAGCCCTATATCCATGACCTAATATACCTGATGGATCAGTCCATACACCAAATTGTGGTAAACCAACAACATAATGACCTACACCATTTACCATTGTATGGATTTTAGTTGTTGCTATACCAGCATTACTTGCCATGCTCATAAATGCATCTGCTGCATCTGAACAGTTTCCTGTCATGGTTGATAATGTTTTAGAGACTCCTTGGAGACTGTTCATATAATATATCCAATGGAAGTTTTGGAAGTGGGCATCTAATCCTCTAAGTGAATCTAATAATCCACCAGCAGATGCACCTACAAATTTCTGTGCATTGTTTGTTACCCAGTTACTCATTCCTTTGAATAGTCCTTCACTTATCTGTTCACCTAATCCCATTGTTACCTTAGATGGACTTGATATGCCCAGTGCTGCCTTTATACCATTAACAACATAGTCTTTTATTTTTGTACCTATATCTACAAACTTGGCTACCCAACTCATTGCTCCATCATAGGCTGCTTGGAGTTGTGCTATTATTTCTGTCTTTATAGCAGCAAGGGCATTATATATATTCCCTGGTAGACTTCTAAAGTATGCTACTACACTTCCTACAAATTTCATGACAACTGCTATACCAGCATTTATAGCACCACCTATTATAGATGCTATGGCTGGAAATACACTACTTGTTATTGCTAGGAGTTGTAAGAATGCTGGGACTAATCCTGGACTGTTACCAGTTATCCAATGCCATAATGTTTGCACTAAGAGGATAACATACCCAAACGGCCCAGCTAAGAGTACCATTGCTCCTCCTACTGGTTTTAATATCTGGTCTAATCTTCTCCATCCTTGTATGAGCCATGTTAATCCAAGTATTAATTCTTTAAATACAAATATTATTGCCTTAATAACAGGTACCATCAATTTAATTGCTGGAATAGTTATATGGATCATACCCCATGCAAATAGTTTAATAACATCCACAATTATTTTAATAACTGTATACATAGGATTGAAACCCTGTGCACCCTTTTTAGATGTGTTTGCTGTTTTATTTATTGCATCTGATACTGGGAATATTGCTGTATATAATTCACCAAATGCTGCACCTAATTCTTTAAGTGCTGGTTGTAATGCTGTCCATGCTGATTTAAGTGATAATTTAACTGTATTCCATGCTGCTGATAATTGTAATACTGCATCTTTAAAGGCTGGATTCATTTTTATATTGATTAATGGCTGGTACATTCCCCAGACCCATTTCAGTGCAGCATATAATTGGTTCCATGCATTTGTTATCCATGCTAATATAACTCCCCAACCTTTCCATGTTTGTATTGCTGAACCTGTTGCTGTTGAGCCAGCAACTATGCTCTTCCATACTCCACCTAATGCTTTTTCTAGTCCAGCCCATATTCCTTTTAGCCAGTTGATTACTTTTCCCCAACTGCCTGTAATTGTTATTATAGCCACTATGGCTGCTATTATTAATATAATCCATCCAATAGGGTCTGTTAATAAGAACATTATCATGGCTTTACCCATAGAACCTATACCAGATACTATTCCCATGATACCTGAACCTACACCTTTAAGTCCACCACTCATCTTACTAAAGACACCTGTGGTTCCTGATAGTTGTGATTTGGTTGTACCACCAAATCTACCTATGCCCTGGGTGTTCCTTTCAATGTCTTTACCTACACCTTCTAGTTTAGTTCCTAATACACTTGTACCAGCATCTGCTGTTTGGAAGTATCTTATCATAGGGGCATCATCTGCACCCCATTTAACAGTTCTTGTTACCTGTTTACCTTCCATTGTACTCATTGGTGCTTGTAGGCTACTGGCTGCATTCTTTGTTAATGCTCCTTGTGCATTTAATGCACCCATTTCACTATCCATTGCTGCAAAACTTTCCATGATGGCTGTGTTCTCTGCTATTACACTTCCACCTACTTCTTCATAGTTTGCCCAGTTCATTTTTAGGGTGTCTATCCTTGTACTGATTGGTTCAAAGGCTGCTCCTAATATACTGAATGAGCTTACAAGTGATGCTATTATTGGCATACCTACAAGTATGATACCTACAAGTGCTATAAATGCCTCTACTAACAGGAACATCGGCCCTGGAATGTTTAAGAGTACATCTCCTAGTCCTTTGATTAATGGGGCAAGACTACCTATGCTTGTACCTAATGCCATACTAGATTTGGCACCTATTATCTGTGACATGTAATCCCAGGCATCTGCAAAACTGGTTAGTTTACCAGCTACACCAGCCAAATGCTTAGTTACAAGTTCACTCTGCAATACCTTCATTGTATTGTCATAGTTACCTTGTAGGTCTTGGGCTGATATGCCCATATCTGCTGCTGCCTTTTTAAACTGAGTAGTTGTTATACCTGTCAGAGTAGTCAATCTCTTATATCTTCCCTCTACTGCCTCTGTAATGGCTGGTCCGACTCTCTCTGCTGCTGCTTCTGGACTTAAATCAAGGAGACTGGCACCTATTGCCTGAACATCTCCCCATGTCTGTTTCCATCTATCTATCTGGTCAAGGGTGGCACCTGACATAGCCTGTACCCTTGCCATCTGATATACACCAGCAATAGATAGTTTAGGCTGACTAGCAGCCCAAAGTGTAATATCATTACTAAACTTCTCTGTATCCTTAGTGGACTTACCCATATATTCAAAAGTAGTTTCCATCTCATTTCTGAGTTTAGACATACCAATAGTAAGTCCATAGACAGCATTAACTGCCATCATACCAATATAGAAACCAAATATGTCTCCAACTGATATAGTCTGTTTTATAAGTCCACCCATGTAGCCTTTAAGACCACTCATGGCACTTCCCATTCTACTAGTAGATTGCTCCCCTTTGGAAGCCATTGCTACCATAGCCTGTCCACCCTCACTTGCACTTCTACTGACCATTGCCATTGATTCATTGGCATTTTTGATGGAACTACCCATCATGGTCATACCATTGCCAAGATTGACAGTGGCAGTCCTACATTCCTGTACAGCAGATGTTGCACCTTTGGCAAAGTTTGCATAGTTACCAAAGGCTGTTGCTGCTGCTTTTGTTACACCAGTGGCTTTACTCATACCAGTAGCAGTTTTTGAAACAGTAGTATTTAGAGTTGCTAATGCCTCTTTTGCTGCAACAAATCCAGCAGGGTTGAATGTGCTGGTAATTTGTATATCTACTTGGTTTTGTAAGCCTGGCATATATTATCCTCCTATTGTATTCATTAACTCTTTTTCCTGTGGATTATTTGGATTATCAGAGTTCTCTGGTGATAATTCTTTTATGATATACATATAAGATATAAAATCAAATAGATTCATATCCATTATATGTTTAAGAGAGGTTCCTGTTTTATATGCAATAAAATAACATAGAACATTAAAATAGGCATTAGGCATAGTTTCAGGAGTTATAAGACCTACCCCTGTATCTTCTGCTGTTTCTCTACCTATCTCCTTTATTCTAAGTAACAACTCCCTCTCTTTCTCATTCATTTGTGTGTTGTCTGGATTATTTTGGGGTATACCTTGTGAGTCGCTCAATAGTTTGAAATAACTCATCCATATTATTGACCTCCATAACCTTAGCCATGACTGCTGAAAAGTCTTGTAAGGTTAAATCTTCATAGGGGTCATCTATTTCTAATCCTAATGGTATTAGTGATTCTTTCACAAATACTCCAAACATCATATTAGTACTTTCATCTTCATCTTCTCCACTCATCTTCATAAAGTGTTTAAACACCCTACCCCTTAGTGGTTGAATCTGCTCTAGTAACTCATCTGTAATCTTAATATTATCTTCTTTCTTCTTAACCATAATATAACCTCTCCTTCTTATATTTATAACATTATTGAGCCAGTTGGTGGTGTATAACTTCTGATTAAATCATCCATATTAAATTTGAATGATTTCTCTCTTAGGTCTCCACCTTTAGTTGCATCTTCTAAACTGTTCATTTTAAAGTTTTGGAATGCTTGGTAACTAACTGCTGTTCCTCTTATCTTCTTAGTAATACAGTGATGTGATGGTGCTGGTATCTGTGCACTTCTTGCTAGTTTTCCACCAACAGTATCATCTGTCTGGTCTACTCCTAACATCAAAGCATTTTCTAAGTCTGTATCATCATACATTTTGATACTGCCTTCATATTTATAGTCAGTTTCTAATGTGAGTGCTGATGGACTTGATACTGGTGTTATGTCTTTTGTGTTAAGTGTGGTTGTTGCACTGTATTCTGTTGCATAAGCCACATTACCATATTCATACCAATAGGTACAATATACATTCTTCTTTGCTGTTATTGAATTGGTAAGTGTTATTTCTCCTGTTTTAGCATTTATTGCTGATACTGGTATTGAAACCAGGTTTGTCCTTAGTGCATCTCCTTCAAAACATTGTACATCTTTTGCTGCAATTGTTACACCATCTAATGCACTGTTTGCTATTGGAAACTTATTTACTGTAAACTTCTTACTTGTAATTGTAGTATCTGAGCCTACATTTTCCAGTTTTCTTTGGATGAAGAAGTATAAATATTCATTTTTTCCTTGTACTAAATCTGCCATTCTAATTCACCTTGTTATATTTTCTCTTAATTCTATTATAATATTTAAGTTGCCTATTAACCCTCTTATTGATTGGTCTGCTACTGACATGTTTTGTTGGAATAGGTCTAGTTTTGGATATGCATAGTTTACATGATGATTGTCTAGGTATGTTTTTAGTTTTGTATTTATGAGGGTGTTTAGGTCTTCATACATTTGTAGAACAGCCTCAACTGCCTGTGCTCCTCCACCATAATGTTCTATCACTACTTGGATTTTGAGTTGTACCATATCTTCTCCACTTACTAAATCTGTGGGTGTTATGCCTGGCAGTCCAAATCCTATTGCTGGGTGGATTTCAAATTCTGTTATATCACTTTTGCACATGGCAACTAATGGCATTTCTTTTTGTACCATTTCTATTAGGGCATCATATAAGTTAGTTAAATTCTGACCCATGCTGCCACCTCTTTACTTGCTATCATACCTACTATCCCTCTATGCATTGCTAATGTGTCTCTTATAAAGAATGATGGATGTGCTGCTGCTACATCTGTTCTAAACACTAATCCTGGACTATCTTTATACATTAACTTATTTTCTGGACTTGCAAAGTATCTCATTCTTGGGCTTACCTTTCCATGTATGGCTCCTCTTCCATTCTCTGCATACCAAGCATAGGGCTTTCCACTATCTGGATCTGCTGTTGGGAATCTTATCCATGAAATTGCTACATTGCCAGTTGATGTTGCTTGTATAATCATCTGTTTTCTTAACAATCCTCTGAATACTGGTGCTCTGACTTGTAACATTCTAAACATGGGCAGGGCTACATTTGTATTTATCTTCTGACATAAGCCTTTGCTTGTTGATATTTTTTGGCTAATCCACATTGCACTTTTTGCAGTATTAACCTTTGCCATTAACATCATACTTTTTTAGTACCTTGTAAATCCTCTACCCTGACTACATCTTGCCATATACTTTTTAGGTGTAGCAATTATATATTTTGCATTATCACAGTTTTCATGTCTTTTTCCAACACATCCAGTAAACATATTTTTATTCTTTTGCATATTAGAGGAAGACCACATACTTGCTAGTATATCAGCAACCTGATTATCTAATGCTGTGAATGTATTTACTGACTGAGGGAAATGGGCTTTTAAGGTGAATGAAGCAGATGCTAGTAGTAATGCTGAATCTGCCTCTGCATGAGTAACCCAGTCAGCATTTACACCTGACAGATAACCTCTAGCTATTTGTATAGCACTTTCTATTTGGTCATCATTTAAGTTAGCATAGTTAGGCAGTAACTTCTTAACATCATCTACTGTAACTGTCATTCACATCCACCCCTTCATCATTTTACTGCTTTTAATCTTTTAAGTTCTTTTAGAATGTCTGGGTCTACATCTACATCAATAGTATCTCCAACTTGATAAACTATTCCATCATAGTTTAATCTTTCTAAAACAATAATCTCTTTTGCCATTCTAATATCCCCCTAAATTAACAGGTTATCTTTTCAACTTCTGGGTATCTGTAAACAAATCCAGCTGCTGCATTAACATAGATTCTAACTGAATCCTTATCATAGTTTTCAGTAACATTGAACTCTGGTGCTCCAAAGACCACTGGGTATCCAAACATTTCTGGGTTTAAGACATAAGCTAATGGTTTGTTTGCACTACTTGGCTGGAAGAAGTTTATTGCATTACCATCAGAATCAGTATACATTCCTGACTGTGGCTGGGTTATAAAGTCCATACCTAACATTCTACCAATACTACCAGTTTCTAAGTCACTGTTAGTCTGTAAGTATAGTCTGTTTGCAAGGTCTTTTCTCATGATTATATCAGACTCTGCCTCTGCATTTAATATACAGGTTGTAGCAATAGTCCTCTGGTTAGTCATAAGATTCTGTCTTGCCTTCTGTAAATCATGTAAAACATCATCTGCTGTGGTTGATGAGATAGCTGCTGACCAATCCTTAGTGTTGGTGTTTAGAACTGCTTTGTCATCCATTGCTTTGAAACATGTATATTCCATAGTGTTCTCAAATCCTTCTCTGAGAACCATAGCATATCTGTCTTGTAAGTTTTGTATAAGTCCAGGCATATTGTTTGCATTAACAAACTGTCTGATAACCTTATTTGATACATCTACAAATCCTCTGTACTGTTGGAGTTTGTAGTCTTCAATTCCCTGGTCTGCAAACATTGACTTTGCATCTTCCAGTTCCTCTACTGGTGGTAACATTGCAAATGGGTCATCAAATTTACCTTGACTGAATGAATATAATCCCATTGCTGTTGGATTCCTGAATATTGATTGGTATAGCCTTACTGGAGGTCTAATCTCATTAAACATCACCCTGATAAATTCTGGGTGGAATACTTTTAAATCTGAATATGTTGCTGCTGCCATTTTTAATCACCTTTATAAACTTGCTCCTTTGAGTATTACCTTAATAACTTTGTTTTGGTCAGCACTTGTACTAATAGTTTCAGCAGCAAATCCAACAAATCCTTTAATCTGTGTTAAAAGACCAGCATCATCTGAGGCTGAGTATGTTCCACCAAATGTTGCATCTGCTTGTTTGCCAACTTGTCCAAGATAAGTTACTCCACTTATACTTGATGTGGCTGCACATAGGCTGTCACCTTTTGCTATTGTCTGACTTTCTGCTAATACTGCTCTGACCATAAAGTCTGAGGATGGTATTGCGTAAGTAACCTCTTCTCCTGCTGCTGCATCATAGAGGGCTATTCCACATATCTTTGCTGCTGCTGTTGCTGGTTCTACTGTATCTGCACCAGATGAAATCTTTAATAGATTTCCTTTTGTGACTGTTGAGCCTGCTGTAACAATAGCTGCTGCATGTAATGCCTCACCTTTGTATATAACTTCCCCAACATCTGTAATTCCTATTGCTGTCATTTTTAATCACCTTATTCTGCTTTTTCTCCAATGTGAGTTCCATACTCTGCATTAATCTGAGCAACTATATCTTCTGGTTCATTAGAGTTACTTTGTCCAGCACCAGGGCTGTTCTTTGCAAATCTCTGGTCTAATGCTCTTAGTTCAGAGATTGACATTTTCTGTAAAGTCTCTTCTTCTAATCCACCATTAAGTTTTACATTTTTGACAAGAGTTTCCCACTCATCTGAATCATCCTTAACTACTGTTCTAATATTTTTTTCTAACTCTGGAATCTTCTGGAGATTTGGTATCATACCAATAACTTCATCAAGTTTTTCCATATCTATTTTATCTACTTTACCAATGACACCTTCAAGTTTGTCCAGTAATTCTGCCCTCTCTTTAAATGGAGCTACTTCTTCTGCAACTTTTGAGTCAATCATTGACTTAATATCTTCTTCTTTCATCTCTTCATCACCTTTAAATATTTTAAGTGCTGTATTTTTAATCTTTGTTGTTATAGCATCTTCATCATTTGCTATATTGGTAATTGCTATTGACCTTAATAGTCCAGTTTCACCCTGAGGATATGTTTCTGAGGGATTTTGGGCTACATGTTCAGGGCTATATTTGAATAACTTAGTAGGATGTTTACTATTATCTATTAAGTTCTTCATACCTGGGTCTGTTGGTATCCAGTCAAATTCTAATTTGCCATCATGTACTTCTACATTTTCTGCTACCCCAACAACCCTAGTATACCTCATAATGTCTCCTTGTTTGGTTCTTTCAGTATGCTGGTCTGTTATCAGAATATCTCTATCTGAGGGTAGGACAAACTGTTTAGGACTTCTCCTCTTATCTGATAGGATTTTGTCTAGGTTGAATTGTCCTTGTACTTGCTTGACCATTTTGTCCACCTCCTTTATTATCACTTAATACTTGACTTGGTTTAGCTTCACCTGTTGGTGCAACTACTGGCTTTGGTGGATTTAAAATCTGTTTATTCATAGCCTTTTGTAGTTTTGCCAATGCTGGTGACATACTTCCAAGATTTAGGAATGCTCTTACTTCATCTGGCTCTACTATCTTCTGATCTATTGCACTTGTTAAGAATGTAAATAGTGCTTCTGGTTCAGGCATATTTATATTGCCCCAACTAAAATCATATTCATCTATATCAGGGTTAAATCCTTCATAGATTAATACTTGGTCATATAATGTTCTTAAAGCCTCTTCTATTAAATCTCTTACATGCTGTATCATACTGGCAATCATATATCTCTGTTCTTTTGCTGTTGCCCTGTTAGCACTTAGACTTGTTAGAAAAGTATCTGGTACAAATACACATTTTCTTATTTCTTCATCTAGCAATTCTATTATAGTCTTTACTGATTCTATAATTCTTGCTTCACCAGAACCTCTTACACCTTCTACTACTGTCTCTTTAGGTAATATCCAGGTTGTGTTTGCTGCGGCTTTATGTATCATATCCTCTATCTGTTTTAAATATTCATCAACAGAGTCATCTGATATGTCTCCTGGCAATTCTACTCCTATAACAGTTAAAAGTCCAAGTCTTCTCACCAAATCATATAATGAACTAACAAGTTCTCTTTTGGCTGTCACATAGGGTATGGCTGGTCTTAATAATGACTCTCCATATCCTCTTCCAATTCCTGGTATAATAAGTAAGTTATCTGGTTTAATATATTCCCTTACCCATTTAAGATGTCTAAATCCTTTCTTTAATTCTTCTGGGTCTAAGTATTGTGCTTGTTGCCAGAGTCCTTCAAATTCATCTGCTAATGGGTTGTGTATTATTTCAATAGTTTCATTGTCATATATTTTAATTTTAGGCACAGTTACATCAAAAAAAATCACCCCAGTGCCATAGCCTAATTGATTAAAAACAATAGAATCCATCTTCCTCTTAATCTGAGCCTTCCTATTAAACTTCACAATTGCCTTTTCTAGTTTGGCATTCTTTGAAGTTATTTGCATATCCTGATTTACAAGTGATACTAAAATGTTTAGACAAGTCCTAGCAATTGACTCTTCCATTACCTCTGAGACTTCTACTTTATCAAAGTACATATCATTCTCTGTTGTCTCAAATACTCCCTGTAATTCAGAGAGTGATGATGCAAACTTGATGAGTTTGTCCTTTGCTGGTGTAGTCATCTTCTCAGTATTTTCTATACTAATCACCTGTTTTTTATTTTAATGAATGGGGGGCATTAAATTTTTGTTTTGGGGGAAGGAGAGGTATGATTATGTAATAGCCCCCCACTCTTTTATAAACCTCTCTCTAATAGTACACCCAACAAACATTAAAGGTAGTTTCATTTAAAAGTTAAAAGTTTTAATATATATACTTTTTGGTATAATTTAAAAAAAAATAACCATCTTATACACCTTCTACTAAAGACCAGTTTAGTGAAGTTTACATCTTCATAAATCTATCTATTACTTCAATTTTTTTCAGGATAACTTAATCCCTCATCCATCTCTTCAACATCACCATATTTCTTTTTAATATGGATTATGGCTTCCCTCACCATATCTGTTGTTCCAAAAATTGTAATAGATAAACTATGATCAATAATTAATTTAACTTTCATTTTTATCACCTATTTAATTACAAATCTGGTAAAGGGCACCAAGATGGTATTTTTGATGGATAATATTCAGGAGTAAACTTAGTCATTTTATTACAAACTCCTGTAACACGAGTATGTGAATTATTATATTCCAAAGTTCTATATGGACATTCTTTACAATGATTTATAATTACTTCTAATTTTTTAACCACACTTTCACCTCTTGTTCGTTATTCCAGCCTACTCAATTATTCTATATCAGAAATATTTTTAAAATCTCCATTAATATAACTTCCAATTTTCATGATTACAATATATTTTTCATTTCCAAT
>Ga0302164_10000747_pt1 | contig 10651 bp, 5 predicted proteins | sample I_Fen_E3_1_FD_193500 | JGI IMG/M metagenome (GOLD analysis project Ga0302164, IMG submission 193500) | Peat permafrost microbial communities from Stordalen Mire near Abisko, Sweden - I_Fen_E3_1 | ecosystem: Environmental > Terrestrial > Soil > Wetlands > Permafrost | place: Sweden: Abisko... | reverse complement strand
AACAATTTTAAAAGTACTGTCCTTGCTGCCGTCATCCACAAAAATAATTTGCAGGTCGGGATAATTTTGCTGCAATAAATTACTTACTGTTCTTACCGCATTAATTTCTTCATTATAAGCAGGTACAATGATGGATACTTTTGGAAATTTTGTTTGCGCAGGAGCAATTGCCGCATAGGTCTTTTCTTTTTTTCGCTGTACCGAAGCCAGTACTGCCATGAATATCATTCTGCCAACAGATAAAAAAATACCTACAATAAACAATGCAAATAAAATATGTTGCAGCCAGTAATAGGCATTTGCAGCAAACCAATTAACACTATTTTTCCAATCCAGTTTTATTGGCGGCATTACTTCATCTTTGGTTTTACCCATTAAGTCGGCAACTGTGGTAAACTTGCAGCCACGTTTTTTAAAGTACTCTATAATTCTGGGCAATGCATCAACGGTAGGTTGCCGTGTTTTACCACCGGCGTCATGCAATAAAATAATACTGGCGCTATCACTTTCAGCTATGCGTATGGTTCGATTTACAATACTATCTGCATTCATTCTGTCATCCCAGTCGTTGGGGTCAATACTTTCTCCAACTGCTATGTAATTATCTTTTTTGCTTCGGGCAAGAGGTTCTATTTCCTCATAGGTTTGTGGCTCACTATCCGCATTATACGGTGCCCTGAATAAAATAGTGCTGTGGCCGGTAATACATTCAATTAAGGTACGTGTTGTCTTCATTTCTATCTCGGCCCTTTCAGGATTCATCCTGGCCACATTACCATGGGTAAAAGTGTGGTTGCCAATTTCGAAGCCATCTCTGTAAATACGTTGTAATAGCGGGATATTGCTTTCGGCATTGATGCCTACAATAAAGAAAGTAGCAGGCACTTTTTCCCTTTCCAGGATGTCTAATATCTGTGGTGTAAACTCCGGATTGGGGCCATCATCAAAAGTTAAAATAATTTTGTGCCCCGGTTTTCCAAGCGGCGTTTTATCTTCTGCAAATTTTTCATACACATAGCCGGAAGGTAGTTGCAGGTAATGCTGTTCGGCTATCAGCATTTCACTGCTGTCAATTTCAAGCTTGATTTTACCCGGCTGCGGCGAAAATAAGATATTGATCAATTCTCCTTCTCCTGTGGCTGTTGGTTTGGCATTTAAATCAATCGGGATAACTGAAATAGAGTCAAAATCAAAGGGCGTTTCCATTAATGAAGCGCTACTCAGATCCCTGTTATAAAAATTCCAGATGCGCCTGTCTTCGCCACCAATATGCCAAAGTGCGGTACCTGCAGTTTTATAATCGTCGCTAAACCTTAATATATTAAATGTAGTAGCAGCATCAGTAAACCAAACGGTATGTTTCGTTTCTGAAGAGCTATCGGTTTTTGCTTCTGTATAACTATAGTGAAGGTTGTAAGTATCGTTATCAAATTCAATGTTTACATTAGCTAATTTGGCATTGTTAATGGCCTGGTTATAAGTAATGTCTTCCACACGGGTAACGCGTTTGCCACCTTCATCTTCTTCATCTATCCAATCGCGGCCATAACCAGCTACGCCTAAAATAATTTTAGCCGCATCAACATTGTCATCCATTTTATCCAACTGTTTTTCTATCCACTTTTGCGAACTGATGGGACCGGGCTTTGTATTATCGTTGAATTCGTCATATGCCATAAGAATTACATAATCGTTATAGGAAGACAAACTTTTATAATCGTAATCCTCATTGTCTGGCGACACATCCATGGTAACAATTAAGCCTTTTGAATGCAGCGCTTCATACAATTCTTTCTGAAATTGGGTAAGCGGCTCATTACCGCTTTCGTTCAGTTCTTCAAGATCTACATTTAATCCCTGCAGTTGATAATGCGTAAGCGTATCAACAATTTGCTGAATTATCCGCGCCCTCTTTTTGGAGTCGTTTAAAATAACATGTGCAAGTTTGGGATCAAAAAACGAAACAGCATCTTTAGAGCTTGCACTATGGTAATTATTAAATATCGGCTGTATACTAAGATTATGTTGTTTCATTACAGCAAGGCCAGCAGTGTCTATTCTTGTTTGTAAACTGTAATTAGTGGTATCAATAAAAAACCATTCCGGGTAAATGGTATTTAATTTATCAGCATGCCTTTTTAAATCTGGCAACGAGGTAGCACTCCACGGTGTGTAAAAACCTGAGCGTATAAGCGAGCCAGAAACTTTATTACCGGTATTGGTATTTACTTGTCTTCTCTTGTCTAAAAGGTCTTTAAAACCTTTATATTTTTTATTTTGTGCGGTGGTTAAAGTGAATTTTGCGTTTGGGTCAAGCTTACTCTGAAGGTATTTACTTTTATCTAATTGATTAGGTAACGAAGGATTGGCGCCATTGATAACTGCCAGTGTAACTACAATAATTAAAAACAAGAAAATAAATAACAGTACCCTGAATGTCCATTTTACACTTCTCCACCGTGAAGGGCTGCTGGTTTGAAATATCTGCGATTCCATGCTCATAATGCTGCAAAAATATCTTAATTAAAGATAGTATGCCGTTAAAGATTGGCAAAGGCTTTTCTTTTAGTTTATATACTTCAATTGGCACAAAAGAGAAGCCCCTGTAGAAACAGGGGCCGTTTACCAAAACTAACTGCTTATGAGAAATTTTTAAATATTTTTATTGTTGTTCGTTGTTGTCTATTTATAAGTACGCAAATCAGGTGCCAAAGGTTTCAATGGCAGTGTTAAGAGTTTCTTAATACCCCACCGGCCTTATGATTTTATCCTGATAACGAAAAAAAGAGCTATTTATTTTTTGAAACCAGTTTTAAACTACGCTTCTGTAATATACGACACAAAGTTATTTATTTGGTTTAATCAAAATAAAAAAGCGCCCTTTTTACAGGACGCTTTAACAATATCTTAATCTTTATGTCTATTTCATAAAGCCTTTGATCATGTCCATCAATCCGCCGCCGCCCTGTGATTGGGCTTGCTGAGCACCTCCTGTAACTTTACTTACAATATCACTGAGTTCTATTTTCCCATCTCCATCTGCATCTAAGCCTCCACCCCCGGTAAATTTACTCATAATGCCGTTCAGGTCAAATCCACCACTGCCGCCTTGTTGTGAAGCGCCACCACCTGTAAGTGAACCAATAATACTGTTGATGTCAAAACCTTTATCTGCCGGGTTATTAGTGCGGCTGATCAGGTGACTTAATACTGTAGGAATTAAACTGGTTGCAATGTTGCTTGCCTGGTTGCCTGCAATACCATGGTCGTTGGTGAGTTTGTTGGTAAAATTGCTGATGATATTACTCACAATGGGGTTGTTGAGTAAACTGCTGCCGCCATTTGAACCACCACCACCAAACAATGATAATACACTTTGCAAACCGCCGCCGGCCAATGTGCCCTGCAACTCTTCTGCTACCGAATGTGTGGCCGATGCGATAACAGCATCGTTTTGATCGTTTGGAACGGCAGGATTATTGATCACGGAATCCTGGGCATGAGTTTTTACCAGGTTAAATAATTCTTCTAACATAATTTACTGTTTTAATTGTTGATTAAAAATTTCTCTAAACTAAAAGATGATAGAAATTACAAAATGGTTGCAAGCAGGCAAAATTAATTTTGTGTTGCCAGCTTTTCTGCGTTTTCAGCAAACTGCAGGGCATCTAAAAATTCCTGTATCTCGCCATTTAAAACGTTATCCAGGTTATATACCGTAAGGCCAATTCTATGATCGGTAACCCTGCCCTGGGGGAAATTGTAGGTGCGTATTTTAGCACTCCTGTCTCCCGTACTTACCAGGCTTTTGCGTAAGTGCGAAATGGCTTCTTCTGCTTTTCTTACTTCCTCATCGTACAACTTTGTACGCAACATTTCCATAGCTTTTAGTTTGTTACCCAGTTGAGACCTGTCCGTTTGACACATTACCACAATACCGGTAGGCTTGTGGGTAAGAAAAACTTTGGTTTCTACTTTGTTTACGTTTTGGCCGCCGGCACCGCCGCTTCGGGCAGTTTCCATCTTTACATCACTTTCTTTTAATTCAAAATCCACTTCTTCTGCCTCGGGCATTATGGCTACCGTTACGGCACTTGTATGCACACGGCCCTGGCTTTCTGTATCAGGCACACGTTGTACACGGTGCACACCACTTTCAAATTTTAAAGTGCCATATACATCATCACCCACCACTTCTATCTGTACTTCTTTGTAGCCACCAACGGTACCTTCACTTTCGCTTAACAGCGCTGTCTTCCAGCCTTTCTTCTCAAAATATTTTAAATACATCCTCAACAGGTCGCCTGCAAAAAGTGATGCCTCATCGCCACCGGTTCCGGCACGTATTTCTAAAATGGCATTTTTTTCATCAAAAGGATCTTTAGGTATCAGCATCTGGCGTAAAGTGGCTTCCAGTTGTGTTTTCTTTTCTTCCAGCCCCGGTAATTCCAGTTTGGCCAGCTCACGCATTTCGGCATCATCGCTCTTTAAAACCTCTTTATTAAATTCAATGTCATCCAGCAGTTTTACATATTCATCCCTGCCATTTACAATTTTCTCTAAACTGCGGTACTCTTTACTAATGGCAGCAAATTTTTTATTGTCGCTTACAATTTCAGGATTGGTAAGCGAAACGCCCAAATTATCAAACCTTCCTTTTATGGCATCTAATTTATCTAACATACTTTTGTCCCGCTAAAAGGGAAATTTATTTTTTGTGAGTGCCGATTGTTATCGGGACGGCAAATTTACAATTTATCAACCAATCATTTTGTATAGAAAATTTACAGCCAATAATATTTTTACCGGGCAGGCCTTACTGCCGAAAGGTAATGTTTTGATCACCGATGAAAACGGTGTGATGGAAAGTATAGTTCCGGCGAAAGATGCAGGTGAGGATATTGAAATTTTTAATGGTATCCTTTGCCCCGGTTTTGTAAATGCCCATTGCCACCTGGAGTTATCGCATTTAAAAGGGTTGATTCCAGAAAAAACCGGGTTAGTAGAATTTGTTTTTAAAATAATTACCGAAAGGCATTTTGATGAAGCACAAATTTTAGCCGCTATAGCAATTGCAGAAGAAGAGATGCTGCGCTGCGGCATAGTAGCGGTAGGGGATATTTGTAATAATACACTAACCATTGCTCAAAAGAAGAAGGGTAAACTGCACTATCATAATTTTATTGAGGTAAGTGGCTTTGTGCCGGCGTTTGCGCAAGACAGATTTGATAAGGCGAAAATTATCCTGGAGCAATACCAGTCTGAATTAAAAAATAATATTCAATGCTCAATATTCAATGTTCAATGTTCAACATTGAGTCCTCATGCTCCTTACTCAGTTTCGCCGAAATTATTTCAACTGATCAACAATGCCACTGCAAATGAACTTATCACCATACATAACCAGGAAACTATTGCAGAAGAAGATTTTATAAAAAATAAAACCGGGGATTTTTTACAATTGTATGAAAAGATGGGTATTGACATTTCATTTTTTAAACCTGCTGGCAAAAGCAGTTTACAAAGCTGGTTGCCGAAGATAAATAAAAATCAATCTGCTATTCTTGTACACAACGTAACCACTACAGCAGAAGATATTGAATTTACAAAACTATCAACCATCAACCATCAACCATCAACTTTGCATTTCTGCCTTTGCCCCAATGCCAATTTGTATATCACCAATTCATCACCCAATGTAAATATGCTGGTGGAACAGGGATGCAATATTGTTTTAGGAACTGATAGTCTCGCCTCTAATCATCAATTAAATATAATAGAAGAAATAAAAACATTGCATAAAAATTTTCCGCAGTTACAATTAGAAACCATGCTGCAATGGGCCACTATCAATGGCGCCAAAGCTTTGCAGATGGATCAATTGTTGGGTAGTTTTGAAAAAGGTAAACAACCGGGTGTGGTATTGATTGAAGGGATAGAAAACGGGCAGGTGAACAGTAAATCCAGTTCGAGGAGAATTTTGTAATGGGCCCGCAGAAATCGCAGAAATTCGCAGATAAAACGCACTGTTTTTTCTGCTGCTCTCTGCGTTTTCTGCTCAAAGGAGTCCTGTGGACGGGCAAAATTCTTACAGCACTTCGTGCAACACCATCAATGTCTTCATTTGCCCAAACTCTGGTATATGCAATGCATAATAATCCTGCAGGTGCAGCAGTAATTGCCGCCTGATAATATGGTTGAGGTTGAACTCTTCCAGTTCGTGTGGTTGCATTACTTTTAATAACTGTGATATAAGTGCTGCTTTTTCGCCATCAATAAAATGAGGATGTACTGGTTGGTGATCTGTAAAAACACCCTCCCGCAAATCTATAAAAGTATCTACCGGGGTATAATTATCTTCCATCCTGAATCCAAAAAAATGGGTAAGGTGCAATGCAAAAAACAAAGGAAAATTTGCAGCTACTTTTTTACTGCTTACATCCAACTGTATCAGGGCAGCTTCGCAAAAATTAAACAGGTCGGCATTGGTTTCGGGTTGTTTTAAACATTTTTGCAGTAACTCCATCATATAAGAGGCAATACTGTTTTTTATAACATCAGTTAAAACGGTTTGGTATAAAAATCCCCAGCCAAACTCTTTAATGCGTTGCATCGATTTATTGTCGCTGTGGTAAACAATTAAATCTAAAATAGCAGCAGGTTGAAAATAATTGGCTTTTGCAGATGATCTTTTAGTGCTCCGCACGCCATTTACCATATACGTTTGCACGCCAAACAATTCGGTAAACAGTGTAACTACCAAACTGGTTTCGCCATATTTGATTGTTCGTAATACTATGCCTTTTGTTTTGTGTGTCATGCAATTTATCCCACAAAGCCACAAAGGACACAAAGAAATTTTCCTAATGCTCCATTTGTTTTCTGGGAATGTATTGGGTTAAAAAGTAACTTTTTCTGACAATACTATTCAAAAATAGCAAACATTACTCCAGCTAAGCCTTACAATTACGTTCAAATTGGTTTTCTTTGCACAATTATTCATTATCCATTAATTAATTATTCATTAATACTATGTGGCAACGTTTAGGAAGTTTTGTGATTAAGAACAGGTTGGTGCTTTTAATCGTATTATTTGCACTTACCGGCGTAATGGGTTTTTTTGCAAGTAAGGTAAAGCTCAGTTACGAGTTTGCAAGGGCTATCCCGGTTGATAATCCCAAATACAGGGATTACAAAGCTTTTCAGCAAAGGTTTGGCGATGATGGTAATGTGCTGGTAATGGGTATTAAAACAGATAGTTTTTTTAAACCAAACATTTTTGCTGCCTATTATAAACTGCATAAACAATTAAGAAAAGTAGCGTATGTTGAAGAGATACTAAGTGTACCTGCAGCTATTACTTTACAAAAAGATACCCTTACAGGAAAATTAGTGCCGGCAAAAATTTTTTCTGATTCAGTAATTGCACAGGGGCTGACCGATTCAGTAAAAAACATTTTTCTCAACCTTTCCTTTTATAAATCAAAATTGTACAATCCCGACGAACACGCCTATTTAATGGCCGTGCGGATAAATAAAGAAGCGTTGAATTCTGCAAAGCGAACAAAAATTGTAGCAGATATTACTGCTGCTGTTCAGGCATTTGAAGCATCAACAAAAATTGAAACACATTTAAGCGGCCTGCCGCTGATTAGAACAGTGGTGGGGGACAGGATAAAAGAAGAGATGCGATTCTTTATTATTGGATCGCTGATATTGAATGCGCTGATTTTATTACTGTTCTTCCGGTCGGTAAGTATAACGCTGCTTTCCTTACTGGTGGTGCTTTTGGGTGTGGTATGGAGTTTGGGAATTTTACAGTTGTGCGGTTATAAAATAAGTTTGCTCACTGCTTTAATTCCATCATTAATTGTAGTGATAGGAATCCCCAACTGTATTTACTTTATCAATAAGTATCACACCTCTTACCTGCAAAACAATAATAAAGAAAAAGCGCTGGTAGATATGGTGAGCAAAATGGGTGTGGTAACATTATTTTGTAACATTACCGCTGCCATTGGTTTTGCTGTTTTTGCACTAACTAAAAGTGCTATCCTTAACGAATTTGGTGTGGTGGCTGGTATAAGTATCATGGTGATTTTTTTTATCTCTTTTGTACTGTTGCCATCGGCTTTAAGTTACTTACCGGCACCCAAAGCATCGCAAACCAAATATTTAAACAACCGCTGGCTGACTGCTTTTTTATTAAGAATAGAAACATGGGTGGTACATCACAAAAGAGTAGTGTATGCCGTAACAACCATAGTGCTCATTTTTTCAGTGATAGGGATTTTTAAATTAAAAAGTGTTGCCTTTATTGTTGATGATCTGCCTAAAACGGATAAAATTTATACTGACCTTAAATTTTTTGAAAAAAACTTTAAAGGTGTAATGCCTTTGGAGATTGTATTGGATACCAAAAAGCCAAAGGGAATTTTAAAGTCAACAGTCGACATTAATAAAATTGCTTTTTTCCAGGATTCATTTTTAGCAAAACAAAATAATATTGCCAAACCGCTTTCGGTTATTGATGGAGTAAAATTTACTTATCAGGCCATAAGCGAAGGACATGGAGATTCTACGTATACCTTACCAGCCTTTGGCAACCCTTTAAAAGATTTACACGATAAATTAAGGCAGGTAAATGTGCGGCGAGAAAATAAGGAAATGACTGCGGGAGATTCTGCCACCATTAAACTGGTGGGCTCTTTCATTGATTCCACAGAACAATATTTACGCATCAGTATGAGTATGGAAGATATTGGCACGGTTGCATTACCACCGGTTGTTGATTCAATAAAACGAAATGCCAATAAAATATTAAACGGAATAGACAGCGTTGAAATAAAAGATACGGCAAAAACTATTTACAATGTAACAGTAACCGGCACCAGTTCTACTTTTTTAGAAGGCAGCAGGTTCATAGTAAATGGGTTAAAAGAAAGTATTTTTTGGGCATTTATACTCATCTCTTTCTGCATGCTGTATCTTTTTAAATCGGCACGTATCTTATTGTGTTCTTTAATACCCAACCTTATCCCGCTGGTGATAACTGCGGGTGTTATGGGATGGGTGGGGGTACCGCTAAAACCCTCTACAGTACTGGTTTTTAGCGTGGCATTGGGCATTGCCATTGATATTACCATCAGGTTTTTGGTTAACTATAAACAGGAGTTGCCAGTGTATAATAATGACATCAACAGTACAGTAAGCGCTACTATAAAAAACACGGGATTGAGCATTGTATATACATCGCTGGTTTTAATAGCCGGGTTTGTAATTTTTTGTTTTAGTGGCTTTGGTGGTACCAAAGCATTGGGTTGGCTTACTTCGATAACATTATTTGTTGCTACGTTAACCAACTTAATTTTATTACCGGTGTTGTTATTGTGGGTGGCCCCTAAAAGAAAAGTATAACAATTTTATTTTTTATGTACTTTTTAGCCATAGCAGGCTTTAAATATGTATTATAAAGCAGCTAAAGGGGCTAGAAACTTGTCCATCTATTTTCCAATTATAAACAATTGTGAATTATCTTTGTTTTAACATTAAACTAAATCGCAAATGAGAAAACTACTCTTAACGCTGTCAGCAGCATTGCTATTTGTAATAGCCGCCTCCGCCCAGGACCGCACTATTACAGGTAGAGTAACAAATGAAAAAAATGAACCCATCGAGGGCGCTTCTGTTTTGTCTGATAACGGCAAACAAGGTACACAAACAAACAACTCAGGTTATTTTACAATTAAAGTACCAGCCTCAGTAAAATCTTTAGTGATCACTGCAGTTAACTATGAAAGAACTACCAGTGTTATAAAAGGTAATACTGTAAATGTTACAATGGCTACTACTGGTGCTAAATTGCAGGAAGTGGTGGTTACTGCCTTGGGCATTAGCCGCGACAAAAGATCGCTTGGCTATGCATCGCAAAATTTAAAGGGCGATGAATTGGCCAACAGGGGAGAAGTAAATATTGGTAATGCCCTGCAGGGAAAAGTTGCAGGTGTAAATATCACCAGTGCCAGTGGTGGTGCCGGTGCATCAGTAAATATTAATATCCGTGGTATATCTTCTTTTACCGGAAGCAACCAACCCTTATTTGTTGTTGATGGTATCCCTATTAGTAATGATGTGGACAGAACCAACTCTGGCCCCAATGGTACACTGGGCGATAACCAACCTGCCAACAGGGCTTTGGATATTGATATGAATAATGTGGAATCTGTAAATATTTTAAAAGGCCCGGCTGCGGCCGCCTTATATGGTTCAAGAGCATCTGCTGGTGCCATTATCATTACTACCAAAAAAGGCGGTAGTGCAAAGGGCAAAGCTGAAGTTATCCTCAACACCAACTACAGCATTCAAAATGCTTTTGGTTTACCCAAAGTTCAAAACGATTATGGTCAGGGAGCTAGTGGTGTTTATAGTTCTATTACCAATAACTCATTTGGTCCCAAGTTTGGTGCTACCCCAAGCATAGCTAACGGACTTGTTGTTGGTGGTGTGCCTGTAACGGGTTACCAGGCTTTTCCTAATAACATTAATGATTTTTTCAGGCAGGCCTCAACAATTGAAAATAATTTAACCCTTAATACCGGGGATGCAGTGCGTAACCAAACGTTGGCTATTGGTAACATTTCCCAGGATGGTA
>Ga0302164_10000746_pt1 | contig 10658 bp, 9 predicted proteins | sample I_Fen_E3_1_FD_193500 | JGI IMG/M metagenome (GOLD analysis project Ga0302164, IMG submission 193500) | Peat permafrost microbial communities from Stordalen Mire near Abisko, Sweden - I_Fen_E3_1 | ecosystem: Environmental > Terrestrial > Soil > Wetlands > Permafrost | place: Sweden: Abisko... | reverse complement strand
GTAGGGTGCCCAAAAATCATACGCCCCAATTTCTACCGATTGCATATGGCTGATCAGGTCTGCCGATGCAAAACAATAATCAAGATGATAAGGTTTGTCTTTATGCCGATACAAATAATGTGTGGGGTGTTGTTCTTTGCCCTGTACTTGCTGATGGTGTAAATGGTAGCAACTGAAAATGCCTTTGTCTTCCAAATGTTTCACTACGTTGGAATGATTGCCGGCCCTGGATTTTCTATCCCATATAGTATTGCTGTTAAAATCGCCGGCAAGTATTGTTGCCCGGGTCTTTATTTTTTTATTATAATGATGAAGCGCTTTCCAGGTTTGTTCTACATATTGCCCATCGGGATCGCCGGGGTTGTTGGCCCATATTGCAAAAAGTGTAAAATCAAATTCGCCGCCTGTAACAGCTATAGGGATGATCAATTTTAATTCGGGATTATAATTACGAAGCAGTTTTAACTTATACTTACCATAAGAGAAAATACCAATGCCTTTATTTTTATTTTCACCATACCAAAGTATATCGGTTGGCAGGGGAGTGCCGGGATTAAATTGTAATTTATCCCGATGCTCACATTCCGGAACAACTACAATATCCGGCTGCTGTTGCAGAACGATGGCAGCTTTTTTTCTAAAAGCCATATTACAGTTCCAGTTGATGATCTTCATTATCCGGACATATTTTATGAGATGCTATTTGCTTGATCGTTATTGCTGTGTAATAGATACAATAAGTACTGCAGGATTAAAATATTGTCCCTGCTCAGGATAAAGCTGCTGAATTTTTTTAACCACATCCATTCCTGCTATTACTTTTCCAAAAGCAGCAAAGCCTTGCCCATCTTTATTTCTTTTGCCACCATAATCCAATGCAGGCTGATCATTGATACAAATGAAAAAACTGGATGTAGCACTTGCCGGCGCTAACCTGGCCATTGAAATAGTACCGTTTTTATGACGCAACCCGGTTAACTGTGTTGTTTCAAGCGGGATAGGGGCAAAGTCTTTTACTGAATCTACATTGCCACCCTGTATCACTTCAATCTTTATAGAATCTTTCGGCTGATTGTGTAAGGTTACTGAACGGAAGAAAGAACTGCTGTCGTATAAGTGAGCATCCACATACTTTAAAAAATTGGCCACCGTAATGGGTGCCTTTGCAGGATATAATTCAACGGTAATATTACCCAGCGAGGTTTTGATAAGACAGGTTTGTTTTTTTTGTGCAGTAAGTTGTGTTAGTGCAAACAATAACAACATGCTTGTAAGTGTAATGAAACTCTTAATTTTATACAGGTGTATCAATTTAAAGATGCTCATACTGCACTATTTATATTTTTTAAATCTTCCTTTGCATAGTCAAACCAAATCCTGTTGTCCCTTTTTTCATGACCATTAAGATGAGATACTTCCTGCAACATTTCTTCAAATATTTTTTTTGCATCCTCATTTCTCTTCATGCACATTAAAAAACTCCCGTAGCGGTAGCGGCTTTCGTAATTGGAGAACCGGCCTTTCAATAGTTTGAATTCTTTTTCAGCTTCTTCGGGATTGCCTGTATACGATAGTGCAGTTGCATACAGCATGTGTGCCCGCGAGCGAATGAATTGTGGCAGGGTATAAATTTGTTTTGCAAGCGGAATAATTTTGTCGAATTGCTTCACTTCTGCATAAGCATTGATCAGTTGTATGTTCACGTATTCGTTGTTGGTAAAATTTCCCGAAAGGCAGGACTCATACAATGCAATTGCCCTTTGCGTTTGTTTAGCTTCAAGATAAGCATCTGCCAATGCCACTTTATTAGCAAAGGTATCGGCAAAGCGAAGGTTCTCTTCGAGTTTTTTTATTTTACCTGAAGGATTAAATACTGCGCCCACGCCGGATTGCACTTTCTGCATATCATTGCCCGAAAACATTTCGGTAAAAATATAGATGAGGCTACCCACTACCGGTAAAAAAATAATCAGCCACAACCATTTGTTCATGTTGCCCCTGCGTAAACAATGTATGGCACAAATGGCCTGTAGCCCGATAGTGATATAATAAAAATAAGGGTATTCGTAAAACATAGTAAGCTATAAAGATTATACAGTTTTCAAAAATAGGGATATCTGTGCTTAACCCAAATTTTTTGTGCTGGCTTAACTTTGCTGTCATTTCCTATCCCTGTTATAATATCGTACTTATAGAATCGCAATGATACTTACAACCAATAGTTCTGGATAAATTACAGAGGAATTAATCTTCAATTGTTATAGAGAACTCTTTCAAAAATGAATGCTGTTATAAAAAATAATAAATTACAAAATCAGTTCTATCAATCTTTTTAATAGAGTTTTATTGAATAAAAGAAATATTAATGATACTCAGCAGATTTTTTTTCTGGAAAACCTAATATGTATACCGGAAAAAATCACACCATTCTTCATCGCAAATTAATTTTTGATAAACCGGGTTTTTTAAAACAGCAGTGTAGTCCATTTCTTTTCCATCTACTTTTATTTTTCTATAAACAAGCCGGATACCATGGCTGTAATCAACCCACCAGTTAATATGCCCGCTGTATAAAGGTTGAATAGGTATACCATTAAGCTGGTGCCAGCCATAGATAGCTTCCCTGTCGGGCTTCGCATCTCTCGATATTTTTCCGGAGAGTACCACATCTTTTTTTATACCGGCAATCAAACCCTTTCTGCCTTTGCGCTGACCTTCAATTATTAGATGGTGCTGCCACATAGTTACGCTGCTGTCTCTAAATGCATACATTGGCACGGGCTCCAGTTTTACCACAGCGTTGTTATACACCAGGTCAACCATTTTTCTGGTAGGTAAAAAACAATGAAAACTGTCTGCAATTTTTTGTGCTGCCATTGGGGTTAATGGTATTCTTGCCCAATCTTCATTAGTGCCTATCGCGATATAATCGGGTGATACATAAAAAACAGCATGGTGAATGATGCCTGAGCTATCGGTAATCTGTGATTGGATGGCAACAAATTCTTTTAAGAACTCAGGAATATTGCCAGCCAGTATTTCATGCACCGCCAGTGAATCTCTAGCTGCCCATTTCCATGCAGCTACGGTTTTATAAAATGCAGTGCCTGTAATTCTTTGCGGCGCAGCAGCGGACACCTGCAGGTAAAATGTTTTACTATTACTGCAGGCCGTAAAGCAAATGATACAATATACTATGACCAGGTATTTCATTATTGGTAAAATGTGTTAATCGCCGATGTACTTTTCATAAACCCTGGGGCCAAAATAAGTAAAGTATTTTTTATTGTTGAATTTTGTTGCTGTAAGAACGGCAAATATAAATCCGTTCCTGGCCACCTGTTCGGTATGGTAGATCAACCCATTGGGGTTTTCTTTCAGTATCATGGTGATCCTTTCGTTCAGGGCTTTGTGTATAATGAATGCTGTGTCAGACGTTGTAGTGAAATGAAACGATGTGGAAAGGTCCTTTTGCATCAGGCGGCTTCTGTACCAGGTACCCCCCGTTGGGCTTACCAAAGGTTTGCCGTTAAAGATAACAATACTGTCGTTGTAGGCCAGCGTTACCAGTTTAGTGTTCTTATTATTACGCAACCAGTTAACCAGTTTTGTTTGGTGCATAGTGTCTGCATACCCGTAATCACTGTCCAGGAAAATGATGTGTTCAATATTGTTGGGGATTGCTTTAACCGCATCAATAAAGCCAAAAACAAAACTGCCACCACCGCTGTGGCTACTGATAATTAGTTTAGGATGAAAAGCGTTAAAAATTGTAGTGATGCTGTCAACAATGTGTTTAATAATGTAAATAGAATCTGGTGTGCTTTTTTTCCATGCAGGCCAGCTTTTTTGTGTGGCCATTACATAAGCCACCACATAATTATTTTGACTGTCTAAGTTCCTGATATACCTGGTTTGTGCGGCTATATGCTGAATATCAAAATGCCAGTCGTCACCGGGGTTGGTTTTCTTTCCTTTGGTCCATTCAATACTGTTGCCATTGGGTAAGGCATAAAAGATAAGATAAGTTTTTCCTTTAGGATGAAATTGTACAGGTGCATTGATATTGATCACTACATCTTTCCAATGATCTTTTATGGTGGTTTCCTGTTCGTTGAAAAATCCCGTTGCGCTAAAGCCCGTGAGTGGCTGGGCTTTGGAATAAAAGAACAGGCCAGTTAAAAAATAAATGACAATACCAATTTTCATCTTTAAATGTAACCAATATTTATGGTGTGCACCAATGGCATTTTTATAAAGAGGAATTTTTAAACAGGCTCTTTTATATTGCACCGTTAATGTTTAACTTTAAGCAACACTAAAACAAAACACCATGGAAAATATACGCAAAGAAGATATCAAGCAGGAAGTATTTGATCTGTATGACGACTATGCCCATAACCGTGTGAACAGGCGTGATTTTATGCAACAACTTACCACTTATGCAGTGGGTGGCATTACGGTTACATCGCTCATGAGTTTTTTAATGCCCGATTACCAGGGCGCTATACAGGTAAAGGCGGATGATCCCCGGGTGCAAACAAGTTACATCAACTATTCCTCTCCAAAGGGTGGTGGCACCATAAAAGCGCTGCTGGCAATGCCTGCAGCCATGGAGAAAAAATTGGGCGGCATAGTAGTAGTGCATGAAAACCGCGGGCTCAATCCACATATTGAAGATGTGGCGAGAAGGGCAGCACTTCAAGGATTTATTGTGTTGGCACCCGATGCCTTAACGCCATTGGGTGGCTATCCCGGAGATGATGATAAAGGACGTGAATTGCAAAGCAAGCGTGATAAAAATGAAATGCTGGAGGACTTTATTGCCGGGTACGACTACCTGGTGAAACACAAAGATTGCAATGGTAAAGTTGGAGTAGTGGGCTTTTGCTTTGGTGGTGGTATTGCCAATTTAATGGCGGTACGTATCCCCGGATTGGCGGCAGCCGTTCCATTTTATGGTGGTCAGCCGCCAACCGAAGATGTGCCAAAGATTCAGGCGCCGTTGTTATTGCATTATGCCGGGCTTGATACCCGGGTAAATGAAGGATGGCCAGCCTACGAAGCTGCGTTAAAGGCCAACAACAAAATTTATACGGCGTATATCTATCCAAACGTAAACCATGGTTTTCATAACGATACCACACCCCGCTATGATAAAGCTGCGGCAGAATTGGCCTGGCAGCGTACAGTTGATTTTTTTAAGGAGAAGCTGCAGTAGGGTTTTTTTTTACAAAAATACTAACGTGTAGCCTTAATCAGGAGCAGTTAAAACTGGCTCCTTTTGTTTTTGATACGCTTTGGAAATGGCTGTTCTGTTATTTTTTTATGAATAACATTTTTGTATTTTAATTCGGTTGATGACTTAAATTACAATCATCAATCTTATCTATAACTATATAATTTTTATAGATAAATGTTATTGCCAGTATTATTGTAAGTTTGAAGCATTAAACAATATAAACCCAACAAGAATGGAAAATAACACATCTCCGGACACACCAGTATTAGACGTCAACAATGAAAGCAATGCAGCTAAGTGCCCTTTTTCGGGCGGAGCACTGAAGCAAACTGCTGGTAGCGGTACCCGGAACCGCGACTGGTGGCCCAATCAACTAAAGTTGAATATCCTCCGTCAACATTCTGCTTTATCCAACCCAATGGAAGCGTCGTTCAATTACGCTGCAGAATTTAAAAGCCTGGACCTGGATACTTTAAAGAAAGATATCGTTGCTTTAATGACCACCTCACAGGATTGGTGGCCGGCCGATTATAGTTACTACGGCCCGTTCTTTATCCGCATGGCATGGCATAGTGCAGGTACCTACCGCATTTCAGATGGCCGCGGTGGCGGAGGCTTTGGCACACAGCGTTTTGCGCCATTGAACAGCTGGCCCGACAATGCCAACCTGGACAAGGCCCGTTTACTATTATGGCCTATCAAAAAAAAATATGGTAAGAAAATTTCCTGGGCCGATCTGATGATCCTCGCCGGTAACTGTGCCCTGGAATCGATGGGGCTCAAGCCCTTTGGCTTTGGTGGCGGGCGAGCGGATGTTTGGGAACCAGCAGAAGATGTTTATTGGGGTGCCGAAAAAGAATGGCTGGGCGATAAAAGGTATACTGGTAACCGTGAGTTGGAGAACCCGCTTGCTGCGGTTCAGATGGGTTTGATCTACGTAAATCCTGAAGGCCCTAACGGAAATCCTGACCCGCTGGCTTCTGCCCGTGATATTCGTGAAACTTTTGGCCGCATGGCTATGAATGATGAAGAAACAGTAGCGCTTATTGCAGGCGGGCACACATTTGGTAAAACCCATGGTGCTGCAGATCCGGGCAAATATGTGGGTGCAGAACCTGCAGCTGCTGGTATTGAAGAACAGAGCCTGGGCTGGAAAAATACTTACGGCAGCGGTAATGCCGGCGATACCATTACTAGTGGTTTGGAAGGTGCATGGACCACAACACCCACTAAATGGAGCAACAACTATTTTGAAAATCTTTTCGGCTACGAGTGGGAGTTGACCAAAAGTCCCGCAGGTGCACATCAGTGGAAACCGAAAGGTAATGCAGGCGCTGGTTTAGTGCCGGATGCTCATGACCCATCCAAACGTCATGCGCCATTTATGCTCACCACTGATCTTGCTTTAAAAGTGGACCCCGCTTACGAAAAAATTTCAAGACACTTTTTTGAAAACCCTGATGAGTTTGCCGATGCGTTTGCCCGTGCATGGTTTAAATTAACCCATCGGGATATGGGGCCACGTGTGCGCTATCTTGGTAAAGACGTACCTGCGGAGGAATTGATCTGGCAAGACCCTGTTCCGGCCAGTACGCATGAATTAGTTAATGATAAAGACATCGCTGCATTAAAAAGTAAGCTACTTGCATCAGGACTATCGGTATCCGAATTGGTGGCTACTGCCTGGGCATCTGCATCAACATTCCGCGGCTCTGATAAACGTGGTGGTGCCAACGGCGCACGCATTCGTCTTGCACCGCAAAAATATTGGGAAGTAAATAATCCGGCTCAACTGGCCAAAGTGCTGGCTGCATTGGAAAGTATTCAAACAACATTCAACAGTGCTTCAGGTAATGCAAAAGTTTCATTGGCCGACCTGATTGTTTTAGGTGGCTGCGTGGGTATTGAGCAGGCTGCAAAATATGCCGGTCATACTATAACGGTACCGTTTAAGCCTGGTCGCACAGATGCATCGCAGGAACAAACCGATGTGGAATCATTCGCTGTACTGGAGCCCGCCGCAGATGGTTTCCGTAATTACTATAAACCTAAACATACTGCATCAGCGGAAGAAATGCTTATTGATAAGGCACAACTGTTAACCTTAACCGCACCGGAGCTGACAGTGCTTGTTGGTGGTATGCGTGTACTGAACACCAACTTTAACCAATCTCAAAATGGCGTATTTACTACAACCCCGGGCGCACTTACCAACGATTTCTTTGTGAACCTGATTGATTTTGGTACCACATGGAAAGCAACTTCAGCAACTAAAGATTTGTTTGAAGGTTGCGATCGTAAAACCGGTGCAGTAAAATGGACTGCGACACGTGTTGATCTCATCTTCGGTTCCAACTCGGAGTTGCGTGCGCTTGCTGAAGTGTATGCCTGCGAAGATGCCAAAGAGCAATTTGTACATGACTTTGTAGCAGCATGGAATAAAGTAATGAACCTTGATCGCTTTGACCTGGCTTAATAGCTGCGTTAGAATGATAGTATACTAAAAGGTGGCCTGGGAACAGGCCACCTTATTTATTACCACATTTATTGGTTGCTTTGATTCAATTATAAAATATCTCCCCACCTGGTTTTGTCCTTCAATAATATTTCCCTCAACATTATTACCGGTGGCATACCATTATCCATCATGGCATCATGAAATTTTTGTAAAGAAAAATTATTGCCCTCCTGTTTTTTATATTCCTCACGCAGTTTTAAAATTTCAAGTTTGCCAACGGTGTAAAATAAATAACCGGGATCGAAGCTGCCACGCAATGCTTCCTGATAAGAGGGCTTTTCGCCCTGGTACCAGTTGTTCATAAAAAATGTAGTGCCTTCTTCAACCGTCATTCCCTGGCAATGCATTTTAATGGATACACAAAGGCGGCAGATACGCAGCAATGCATCACCGCTCATGGCAAGCCGGTGTTTTGCTGCCAGTATACTATCCGTTGCGCCAAAACCTTCTTCCACCATCATCTTCTCGCAGTAGTGCGCCCAACCTTCGGTATAAGCATAGCTGCCAAATATCTTTTCAATTTTGCTGGCTTTAGAAGCATTTAAATGAAGCCCCTGCATGTAGTGTCCTGGGTAGGCCTCATGTATCGTTACATTATCTGTTGTATAATAATCAAACTGGTGCAACCAGTCGTCTTTTTGCTTTGCCGTCCACGTAGCCTCAACAGGTGTTACATAATAATAAGATTCCGATGCATTTTTTTCAAATGGCCCTGCGGCATCCATTGATGCTGTGCTGGAGGCCCTTGCATATTGTGGTGTTTCTTTTACCTGCACCCGTACTTCAGATGGTATGCTGCAAATTTTATGATCGATCAAAAACTGCCTGATACTTTCCAGGTGCACTTTTACAGTAGGTATTAAACTATCCGCAGTAGGGTGGTCGTTCTGCAACTCACGGTACACCTCAACCGGTTTTTTATTTGGGTTGATGATGGCTGCGGCAGCATTAAATTCATCCTGCTCTTTTTTTAATTCCTGCAAACCAATTGCCAGAATTTGTTCGGGCTGCAGCGTAATACCTTCACTATAGAGCAGCATTTTTTTATAATTGTCTTTGCCAATTCCATATTTACTGTTTGCTTTGGGCAGTTTTTCTTTGGTAAGCCATTGCACAAAATTGTTGTAAGCCTGTACTGCAGTATCATTTGATCTTTTAAACGCTGCCATTAACGAATCGTTCTTAACCTCTTTTAATGCTGTAAGTAAATCACCTTTTAAAAACCCTGCATTGCCTTGTGCAATTTGTATGGCTGTTGCTATATAGGGCTTGGGCAAAGAATCTTCCAGGTTGGCTTTGGCAGCAGCCAGTAAACCAGGTATTGCATTTTCAGAACTGATAATATATTTCAGCCTTTCTTCAAGCGGAGCATAGTTGCGTTTGATATATGTGTTCACATCAATGGCCCCTGCGTAGTTCATAGGGTTATGTGTATATTGGTGCAGGTCTTCAATACCAAATATATCACTCTTAATGGCAGAACGCAGCAGGCGGTAATCCATATAATTTTGTGTGCTTAACCATGCGGTATCTATGGCAGCAAACTTTAGATCAAAGTTTTTTAGGCGGCTGAGTTCATTAGCAATTGCTACAGAACTGAAATCGGGTGTTTTACCATCGTATTCATGAAACCCCATTGCCACAGCATTCAGCGGCCTTGCAGCTAAATAGCCGCCCAGGTATTCATCTGCCAATTTTAAAAACGCCGTATCGGATGATGCCACATTTGTTGCCGAAGTAGAACTATTATTGTTGCAGGCGCCAAACAGCATTACAATTGCAATGGTAATAAACAATTTTTTCATCGTAAGTTTTTTTGTATAAATGAAGATAATAACAAATGCACAATATCTATGTTCCCGCCAGGGATATTAACTGATGAAATGAGAGCACGTCTGCGGAAAAATATAACTCCCGTGAAGTTGGCGGTACAAACGACCTGCTAACGTTGATCGCTTGTGATATAATGTGGTTGGTTTTTTAAGACGACTAAAAGTGTAAGTCATGTGAAGAATGGGCGATGTCAAATGAATTGCTATTTTGTAAGGCATCATGATGAACATTTATTGCGTTCGCATGATTTATAAGGTAGTCCATTGAAGGTGCATTCTCTCCTTTTCTGATCATTCCTTCAGTTATATAAAGTCCAACAGAATCAGCAAAGTCAGTATTAATCAACGCTTCTTTCGTTTCTAACCTGAAAAATTTCCTGAGCCGATTGATGACAAGCATAATAAAATTTATTTTAAAGTTAGTTCAATCTTAACACCTTAAAGCTATAAAATCAATTTAAAGTTTAGTTATTACTGATCTCTGCTTATGATTGGTTGCCTCTAATGTTCAGTACTTACCAAAGTAGGTAAAGATGACTTTATGCAGATTTATAAAACTGCCCAACCGCATATCAAAATATCTTCATTAATAAATGTCATTACTGTTACGCTTTCTCACCCACTGCTACAACCATTTCGCAGGGGCCTGCAAAACCAGTACTGGTTTCAAATACTTTCAGCTCCTGCTCTATCTCTTCCCAAACAGATTGTTTTTCATCGTCAGCCAAACCACTGAGCATTTGATGCAATGCACCGAATGATTCTTTTTCAAACTGCATACAATCTTTTGCAGTTGGTAAAAGTAAGGGCGAATTTACGAGTACAGATTGTACATTAATAAAACCGGCACGGGTAAATGCCTCTTCAATTACGCCAGGTGCACCCAAACTAAATGGACCGGGCTGACCGGGCAGGGGCGGGGGAAGATTTGCACGGCGGCGGATGATTGAAACCGGAACAGAAAAAAATTTATTTTTATCGGGCGTTGAATAAACTATTGCTGCAACTTTACCGCCCGGTTTAAGTACCCGTAACATTTCCTTCAGTGCTTTTTGTTGATCAGGAA
>Ga0302164_10000744_pt1 | contig 10670 bp, 10 predicted proteins | sample I_Fen_E3_1_FD_193500 | JGI IMG/M metagenome (GOLD analysis project Ga0302164, IMG submission 193500) | Peat permafrost microbial communities from Stordalen Mire near Abisko, Sweden - I_Fen_E3_1 | ecosystem: Environmental > Terrestrial > Soil > Wetlands > Permafrost | place: Sweden: Abisko... | reverse complement strand
AATTACCAACCTTATTTTGATTTGTACAATAATATCGCTAATAAAACATTTATAAAAATTGTACAAAAAAAGATCTACTAAAAAATTAAATAAAATGAGTACAAAAATGTTTATTTCAAAGTACGAAGAACAAGTTTATACTATCCTCCGTATTGTTGTTGGATTTCTTTTTCTGTGGCACGGTTCACAAAAGCTTTTCTCATTCCCTCCTGCAGGTCAAGTGATACCTCCCTACATAGTATTTATCGCAGGCCCAATAGAGTTCTTTGGAGGCCTTCTGGTCATGATAGGTCTTTGGACTCGCTGGACAGCATTTATTTGTAGCGGAGAAATGGCTTATGCTTACTGGTTTATACATGGTACGCATTCTTTACTACCTCTGCATAACGGCGGTGAGTGGGCAATAATTTATTGTTTCATTTTTTTGTTTATTTCCGCTAAGGGTTCCGGAATATTCAGTGTTGACCATATTCTAAAAAAGGGAAGTTAGATACCTGTTTTTAGTGTACATAAACATGATGTTTTTTATATTGCTGAATGCTGGATTTCAGGATTAATAAAATACTGCATAATGATGAATAAGATGCAGATGGTTTCATTTTATACGGAGGGAACAAAACCATTTACTTTAAACTGAATCCAACAGATGTAATAAAAAGCAAAATTCATTTTGGATTACATGTTACATTCAAAATATTACCGGCAAAATACGATAAAAAGGAGAAAGCAATTCAGTTAAATATAAAAAGCCAAAACTCTTCATTATAAATACATCTTCAATTTACAAAATACAGTTACCCAGCCAGAGCAGGACAATACTTTCAGACATACATGGAGAAGTATTACTGCTGTGAATATCAATTAAGAAGCAATGCGGGATTTAGCGTTGTCCGAGCGGCTATACTCTCAGGCAAGTTTTGTAACGGCGGACACATTCGTATTTGTTCTGGAACTCATTTTGAAACTTAAAAGAACCAGAGTGTAAGAATCTATAATGTAAAATATCTGTATAAAGTTTAATAGAAAGGGATAAATATGGAAAAAATAATTCTGACAGGACATTCAACTATTGATGGAGCAGGTGTTAAGTTGTTTAGAGTTTTCGCTAATGATAATACGAAACTTACAGACCCTTTCCTGCTCCTGGATAATTTTGGCTCTGACAGGCCGGAAGATTATATTCGTGGATTTCCCTGGCATCCGCATAGAGGTATAGAAACAGTTACCTACATGCTTGATGGAAAGGTTGAACATGAAGACACCATGGGAAATAAGGGAGTAATAAGCTCAGGCGATATTCAATGGATGACCGCGGGTGGTGGCATACTTCACCAGGAGATGCCAAAGGAACAGAAAGGCATGATGCAGGGGATGCAATTATGGGTCAACTTACCATCAGGGAATAAAATGATGGCCCCAAGATACAGGGGGATTACAAGTCGGGAGATTCCTGTAATAAAAATGGAAGGCATTGAGATCAAAGTTATTTCCGGCACATATGGTGATAAAAAAGGTCCGGTTAAAGACTTGATAGTTGATGTAGAATATTTAGATGTTTTATTGGATAAAGGAAAGGCAATAACTTATGATATAAAAAAAGGTTATACTACCTTTTGTTATCTGGTTGAAGGAAAAGGCGATTTTGAAGGCAGCATTGTAGAAAAGAAACAATTGATCTTATTTAAAGATGCTGCGAATATCACCGTGAAAGCAAAAGAAAATTTACGGTTCATACTGGTCTCCGGAATGCCTATTAATGAGCCAATTGCCTGGGGTGGACCGATCGTAATGAACACTCAGGAAGAGTTGCGGATCGCGTTCGACGAACTTGACCATGGTACATTCATAAAGACCGGTAGATGAATTCTTGTTTTATATTACTAAACATTTTTTGCTTTTTATCTGATTGTTGCCCGTTAGCTTTCCATTCATCAGGAAAAGAGAAATTCCGGAAGTCATCTATAAAATTTGAAAAATGAACAATTCTTATGACACAATACCTGGAATGTTCAGAGGTTGTATCCTTAAACTTATTATGTATAACTAAATTAAAATAACAATTTATGAACTACAGGGTAGAAAAAGACACGATGGGAGAGGTCCAGGTACCTGTGGATAAATATTGGGGAGCTCAAACTCAACGATCAATAATGAATTTCCCAATTGGTCCGGCCGCATCTATGCCAATTGAAATTATTCATGCGTTTGGTTATTTGAAAAAGGCTGCTGCCATAACAAACAATTGGCTGTTAACTTAATGAAAATAGCAAACGATATCAGAATGTCGGCCTCGGGTCCACGGTCGGGAATTGGAGAGTTATCTATCCCATCCAATGAACCTGGTTCATCCATCATGCCCGGAAAAGCAAATCCGACTCAGACAGAAGCATTGACAATGGTCTGTGCACAGATTATGGGTAACGACACAACCATTTCGGTTGCCGGCTCAAATGGACACTTCGAACTTAATGTTTTCAAACCGGTAATGATAAGCGCTTTATTACAATCGGCTACGCTTATTGCAGATGCCTGTAAAGCATTCAGTGATTATTGTGTGGTTGGAATTGAACCTAATCTGAAACGAATTGAAGAGAACCTCAAAAATTCATTAATGCTGGTGACTGCATTAAACATTCATATCGGTTATGAAAATGCTACAATAATTGTCAAAAAAGCCTATGTGCAAAAGCCGGACACATTGACCACATTTAGCCGGTCATATCATTAACATCATAATTAATTGAGAAACTTGCGCATAGCTCCTGCTTTGGATAGTCAATCATCTCCGGTAAAAGGTGGTAATGGGCGCTGGCTTTTCCGGTTTCAATGATATTATATTCGAAATATATTCATAACAAAACAAATTTAAATAGAAATTCAGGTACGCTAAGATATTTTTTTAGTTTTTTTTAATTAAATTTACTTTTGTTTTGTTTCGTTTAGTTTTTTTATTTATTATTGCACTTATTAAAGGACGAATTAACAAACCTTACTTATGAAAAAACTATACCTGTACTTATTTTTTATTATGCTTGCCCCGGTTTTACTGGAAGGTCAAACTAAAAACATGAGAACTATTGAGGGTACAATCACCAATAAGATGACCAATGAAAAGCTTGTTGGAGTAAGTATTGTAGTCCCTGGTACTACCAGAGGTGTTACAACCAATATTGACGGACGCTATTCAATAGATGTCCAGCTCAGGGATTCTCTGCTGCAATTTTCGTTTATAGGATACTTAACACAGGTTATTCAAATTAAAAATCAAACTAAAATTAATGTAACCCTGGGTGAAGACACAAAAAATCTTGACGAAGTAATTGTAGTGGGTTACGGGACTCAGAAGAAAAGTGATCTGACCGGCTCTATTTCAACTGTAAATATAAAAGAGCTGAGTCAAAGGAACGTAAGCTCCGTCAGTCAGGCTCTACAAGGCCAGGTTGCAGGAGTTGATGTTAGTTCCAGTTCCGGGACTCCGGGAGCTGGAGTTACAATCAGGATACGTGGTATCGGAACCATAAATAATTCTGACCCGCTATTTGTTGTTGACGGTATGATGGTTAATGACATCGATTTTGTTAACCCGAATGATATAGAATCGATGCAGGTATTGAAAGATGCTTCAGCTACTGCTATTTATGGTTCAAGAGGTGCAAATGGCGTCATCATTCTGACAACCAAGAAAGGCACCAAAGGAGATGCTGTAATTAATTTCTCTTCATATTATGGTGTACAAAATGCATGGCGTTCTTCGAATGTTATGGATGGTCCGACATGGGCGTATTTAAGAAACGAAGCTTTGATTGCCAAGGGTTATGCGCCGATAGTTCCGGATCCTTCAATACTACCGACAACCAATTGGTTTAAAGAGATTTCAAATGAAAATGCTTCTATTTCAAATGTTGACCTTTCTATTTCAGGAGGTGGTGAAAAAGGCAATTACTTTTTAAGCGTTAACAAGTTTGATCAGGAAGGTATTATTAAAAAGACCAGTTACAACAGACTCACACTTCGCAGTAACTCAACTCTCGATGTTAAACCATGGTTAAAAGTAGGTGAAAATATCACCCTTATTAAAACAACCAGCCGTATGCCACCTCCAAGTGATGAGTGGACAGGTCCCCTGCTGACAGCTTTGGTCAGGGACCCGGCAACTGCGGTCAGAAATGCAGATGGCTCTTTCACAAAAAGTATATATAACGACACTTTTAACCCGGCTGCCACAATTGAATATTATGATAACGAAAATATTACATATAGAACATTAGGTAATGTATTCGCCGATATAACCTTACTAAAAGGATTAGTGTTCAAAACAGATTATTCATTTGAATACACCTATAGTGATGCCAGAGACTATATCCCGGTATATTATGTGTTTAACGCACAGCAAAATGCAATAAGTTCATTAAGCGATTACTATGGAAAGAATTATATTCTGCAATGGACAAATACATTGAATTATGAAAAGAAATTTGGTAACCATTCTATTTCAGTATTAGCTGGAACTGAAAGTTTTACTGATAATTACAAGGCGAGTGGCATTGCAGTAAGCGGTTTGCCTAAAGACTTCGATGCTATCACCATAGATAACGCTTCCGGTAACAATTCAGCCAGGGTTAATGGATCCTACTCTCAAACGCGTCAGTATTCATTTTTGGCAAGGTTAAACTATAGCTATCAGGATAAGTATTTATTAACTTCCAATTTCCGGACAGACGGTTCATCGAAGTTCATCAGAGGAAAAAGATGGGATTATTTCCCTTCATTCTCTCTTGGATGGAAAATTTCTGAAGAGCCTTTCCTGAAATCCTTTGATTTTATAAACAGTCTTAAATTAAGAGCTGGTTGGGGCCAGATTGGTAACCAGGGAAGTGTCGGTTCTTATGATTATTTAACTACCGCAAGCTCGGGTGCTGACTATATATGGGGGGGTGTACTACATCCCGGTTACTCTTTCCCTGGTGTGGGGAATCCGGAACTGAGGTGGGAAAAAACAACAACTACAAACTTCGGTGTTGATTTTAGTGTACTCAATAGTAAACTATCAGGTACAATAGAATATTATATAAGAAACACAACCGGGATGTTACTGCAGGTTCCAACTCCGGGGCAAACCGGAATTCAAAATAGTCCGTATCAAAATGCCGGTGAAATGAAGAATTCAGGCATTGAACTCTCTTTAGAGTATAGAAATATGGATCACGCCTTCACCTACTCTTTTGGCGGAAATTTCAGTACAATAAAAAATAAGGTTGTAAGTCTGGGTGTAATACAGGGTTTTATTTCCAGCGCCTCATTTGCCAATATGGCTTTTTTGGAGAGAACTTATTCCGGTGCACCTATAGCTCAGTTTTACGGATACAAAACAGATGGCTTGTTCCAGAATCAGGCAGAAATTGATGCACAAACAGCTCAAAAAAATGTGGCTCCAGGCGATATAAGATATGTTGATGCCGATAAGAATGGTGAACTGGATGTAGTGAAGCTTGGAAGCCCGCTGCCAAAATTTACCTATTCCTTTAATGTAAACTTATCATATAAAGGTTTTGATTTAAGTACAACATTTCAGGGTGTTTATGGCAATAAGCTTTTTAACGGACCTGCCATATATACTAAATCCTCAACCGCAGCCTGGAACCTTTCAAGGGATATGATTAACCGTTGGGTTGGTGAAGGTACTCAAACCGATGCCCGCTATCCTCGTATGGCTGCAAATGATGTTAATAACGGATATATCTCCGATCGTTTTATTGAAGACGGATCCTATTTCAGGATTAAAACACTTCAATTAGGATATAGTCTGAATAAGAACCTGACATCCAGAATGCATTTAAGTAATTTGCGTATATATTTAAATGCACAGAACCTCCTGACCTTTACCAAATATACAGGCCTCGATCCTGAGATTGGTATTAACGGACCTCTTGAAATAGGTGTTGACCGTGGAGTTTATCCTCAGGGCAGAGCTTATAGCTTAGGTTTGAATGTTACTTTTTAATTATTCAATAGTAAAAACTTAAGTCAATGAAAAAAATATATTCTTATAGCGTAATTGTTGTTTGTTTATTACTGGGTCTACAGGCCTGCAAGCCGGATAAATTTTTAGATACACCGGTGCCAAGTATCACTGATGCGACTTTCTTTGAAAGTGATGCTGCAGCATTATCGGTATTACCTGGCGTATATGACCCTGCAGGATGGGGTAATTATTCTCAATACCTTCAATGGGCTATTGGCGATGTTGTCTCAGACGATGCAGTAAAAGGTGGCGGAGGTGATGGCGATCAGCCTCAGATGTACGATCTGGAGCATTTTCAGGCATCAGAACAGACCGCGGTACTTGAATCTGTATGGTCCGACCTTTATGTAGGGATAAATCGTGCCAACAAGCTTATTACCGGAGTTACTGATAATAGTAAAATAAGCGCTGATGTTCAGAAACGCCTTATTGCAGAGTCAAAGTTTTTGAGGGCTTATTATACATTCTGTCTGGTAAGAATATTTGGAGGAGTACCAATAGTAGATCATATCTTAATACCTTCAGAATATACTAATCCCAGAAATACAATAGAAGAATGCTGGGCATTCATAGAAAGTGACCTTAAGGCAGCAATGCCTGATTTGCCTCTGAAAAGCGCGATGCCAGCTGAAGATTTAGGCCGCGCAACATGGGGATCTGCAGCTGCACTTTTAACAAAAGCATATATTTACCAGGAAAAATGGACTGAGGCTGATGCTTTGGCAACACAAATTATCGCTTCAAAAGAATATCGCTTACAACCAAACTATGGTGATCTTTTTATTGTTGAAACCGATAATGGTATGGAATCTATTTTCGATATTCAAAGAAAAGTTTTCCCTAATGCTCCCTATGATATGGGCGAGGCAACCTATGCCGAGATTTATCAGGAATCACGCTGGGATGGTATTGGATGGGGATTCGATCAACCTACACAGGATTTTTATAATGAATTCGAAACGGGTGATATTCGCAGAAAATGGACAATAATTTCTGATGGCGATACCCTATGGAAAGGCACACCTGATGAAACAATTATTTATACCCGGCAAGACCCGGTTCACAATCCTGATGCAATTACCGGATATAATAAACGTAAAATACAGCTTCCCGCAAGTAAAAGAGGTGAGTTACCCGATCAGTCACCTTTGAATACCAGGGAGATTCGCTATGCTGAGGTATTTCTCTGGCAGGCAGAGGCAAGAGCCCATGCAGGTGGTGATTGGAAATCACCTTTAGATAGTGTCCGGTTCAGGGTTAACATGGGCCACACTACAATTTCTGACCCTCTTGCTGCAGTTTACCATGAGCGCAGGGTTGAACTTGGACTGGAAAGTCATCGATATTGGGACCTCGTCCGTACCGGTCGTGGAAACCTGATGGCTGGCTATACGGATAATAAACGCTATTTTCCAATACCTCGTATTCAAAGAGACCTGAACCCCAACCTTACTAAAAATCCTTATTAGAGTCATCATTAATTTATGACATATTATCTGTGAAAATTAGAGCAACTTTTTATAAAGATATTTAATTATGAAAAAAACAGTATTTACAATAATAACAGGATTAACATTGATATTCTTATTTTCCTGTGAACCGCAAGCCGATAAAATCGGGGCAATTGCTCCCCCTCCATCTAACGCCAGTATTGTCATTGACGCTACTGATCCTTTTAATCCATATTTTAGCGCTAAGGCAGATAATGGTTTTATTTGCTACTGGGATTTTGGAAATGGACAGAAGCTCGTGGGGCCACAGAAGGTTTCCTCTTATTATCCTTTTCCAAACGCCTATAATGTATCATGCAATATTTATGGTGAAGGCGGACAAGGACCAGTAAAGGCTGAAACCACCTTTACCGTTACAACAACAGATCCAACAGTTGTAGATAAACCAATCTTTAAGGAACTAACCGGAGGCGGAGCAGGAAGAACCTGGGTCTACAATACTGATCCTGCCACCGGAATACCTGATTATTCCTACCAAACCACAAATGACTTGGCAGATTATCCTGATAACTGGATGCCTAGTGCCAGCTGGGGACAATGTACCCGGATTACCCCTGACATTAATGGAGAAATGGTATTTGACTTTAATGGAGGGAGCATCAATTATACCTACCATCATGTCGCTGGTGATGAAGGCGTAAAAGGTACATTTGTTGTCAATGGCGCTGATAAGACCATTACGATTGTTAATCCATATATTTTGGATTACGCTATCGATTGTACGAATTCAGCTGCCACTGCTACCGGTGTTTTCGAAATAAAACTTCTTACAGATGATTTAATGGTACTATGGCAGGATCAGAAAGATGGTGGAACTGGTTGGGGATGGAGCTTCAAACGCAAAGGATATAATCCATAGCTTTTTTTAAATACATATTCTATTTTCATAAATTTATAAAGTGAGACATTGCAGACTATTTCTTCCGGATGCAAACGGGGGATAAAAGAATATTAGACAATAAGTATATGAAAAGTACAAAGGATGGGAATAATAATGTCGTATTTCGGGAGGAACGGCTTGAGAAAATCATAGCACTTCTCGAAAAAGAAGACCGTTTAGTAACAAAAAATCTTCCTGAAATCTTAAATACAACATCAGTAACTATCCGAAAGGATATTGCAATTCTTGAACAGAGAGGTTTACTGAAAAGGACTCACGGGGGAGCTATAAAACCAAGAAAGCTCTTTCACGGTTTAGCATTAAACGAGAAGGAGAAACTCAACCTTGAGGAAAAAATCCGGATCGCAAAAAAGGCTGCCAAACTCATTTATGAAGGTGATACAATTATTCTGGACTCAGGTTCTACAACCAGCTTTATTGCAAAAGAAATAAAGCATATGAAAGGGATTACGGTCATTACCAATGCAATTAACATTGTCAGCATACTGCTGAATAGTGACATTGATGTGATATTAATTGGAGGATCACTGCTCAAAGAAACCTCAACGCTTGTTGGCCCTTTGGCCGATGATGTATTACGGAAAATATCAGCAGACAAATTGTTCATTGGAGTTGATGGAATTGATTTTGAAGTGGGACTGACAACACCCAACATTTTAGAAGCTAATACAAGTCGAGTAATGATGGAAATGTCAGGCGAAATAATTCTCGTAGTTGATGCCTCGAAATTCGGAAGAAGAAGTTTGGGAGTTATTTCAAAGGTGAGTGAAGTCAACAGCATAATAACCACAAAAAAATTATCAGAAAACGAATTAAAAAAATTTGCTGATTACGATGTTCAAGTATTTATTGTATAAACAATTTTTATAATACAAACATATGGAGGGGGAAAAAATAGCAATGCTCCTTACTTTAGTGGTTGTAGGTAGCTGTGCCCTTCTCGGGCAGAAGTCAACCTACTCTGCAATTGTTGACGACCAGTTAATTCTTCCGCGAGATAAATGTAGCTGGGATGCTAATGTGGTTCATAGGTTTTCAATAGACAGTGTTTGGGTAATGCGAATGATAAAACTTAAATAATATGAAAAAATTCCTGGAAGAAATATTCGAACAACCGGCAGCTCTTGAGCGCACTTTACAATACTATATCAGTCCGGCTGGAAAAGACCTGCTTGAAAAATTGAACAATACCATAAAGGCTGAACGCTTTGAGCAAATAATATTTACAGGAATGGGAAGTTCCTATTTTACATCCCATGCTGCCTCAATTCTGTTCAACAGTTTGAAAATAAGTTCATTTGTGATTAATTCCAGCGAATTATTGCATTATAATCTCAATTTATTCAGGAAGAAGACTTTGCTGATAAGTTTATCTCAGTCAGGTGAAAGCTTTGAAGTGACGCAACTGTTAAATCAGCTTCCTTCAAATGTTTTTTGCGTGGGGATTACTAATGAAGCTGATAGTACTCTTGCTAAAAGATCAGATATTGCACTACTCGGTATGGCTGGAACAGAAGAAATGACTTCTACTAAAACATATGTTGTAACAACACTTGTTTCCTTTATTTTAGGATGGTATTTAGCAGGTACCTGGAATGATGAAAGAAAAAAGATGATTAAAGATCTTATTGCCAATTTTAAGACAACACTTGCCAATTATCAATTATGGATGAATGATGCACTGACATTTTTAGGAGATATACAGACGATACAAATCATCGCAAGAGGCCCGTCATTTTCAACAGCCAGCCAAAGCGCCCTGATGTTCAAGGAAGCTACCAGGATTCCTGCTACAGGCATTTTGGGCGGCGAATTCAGACATGGCCCTATGGAGATGGTATCTGAAGGATTTAAAGCTATACTTTTTGCGGCAGATGGAAAAACCTATTCTCAGAGCATCAAAATGGCTGAAGACATAAATGAATTTGGAGGTAAAGTCCTGATCATTACCAATAAAAAACTTCCGATTTCAAATAAAAATATTATGCAAATATTTATTAATGAACCCGACGAGTTCCTATTCTCCATTCAAAGCATTATTCCGGTCCAGTTGTTTATTGATTCCTATGCAAAATCAAAGGATAGTGAGGCAGGAAATTTTTATCGCGGGGCCAAAGTAACAACCACAGAATAGAATATGGAACACTCAAAGAAAAATTCATTTCTTTTGGTTGTAACCATATTACTCTATGTATCATTTGGTTTGCTTACTTCTGTAATTGGTGTGATCATTGAT
>Ga0302164_10000743_pt1 | contig 10671 bp, 12 predicted proteins | sample I_Fen_E3_1_FD_193500 | JGI IMG/M metagenome (GOLD analysis project Ga0302164, IMG submission 193500) | Peat permafrost microbial communities from Stordalen Mire near Abisko, Sweden - I_Fen_E3_1 | ecosystem: Environmental > Terrestrial > Soil > Wetlands > Permafrost | place: Sweden: Abisko... | reverse complement strand
AACAGATGGAAACAATGAAAAACTTAAAAATACAATAATAAAAGTTGTTGACAGCGCTATTGAATCATTTGAGAGGGATAATAAATAGTCCCTTTTAATATCTAACAAATTCAAATTCATAATTTATTATAAAAATTGAATTATGATATACATAAATGAAATAATGGACTGATTGTAGTTTATTAAGAGTTATTAGGGACAATAATAGATTTTAGCGGTTTCACGAGTATAATAACTTGTTATACAAATGAATGATCACAAACTATTTATAGAACCTCTAACCCACTGATAAAATACATAGCAAGATAATAAACAGAAATTAAAGGAGTTGATTATAGTGGCACAGTTAGGTGGCCAAGGCCAGCAAATTTTAATATTACCCGAAGGTACAGAAAGACTTCTGGGAAGAGATGCTCAAAGAATGAACATAATGGCAGGTAAAGCACTTGCAGAAACTATCAGAACAACATTAGGTCCTAAGGGTATGGACAAAATGCTTGTAGATGGTCTCGGAGACATAGTAGTGACCAATGATGGTGTAACCATACTCAAAGAAATGGACATCGAACATCCTGCAGCCAAAATGCTAGTTGAAGTTGCAAAAACCCAGGAAGACGAAGTTGGAGACGGAACAACCACAGCAGTTATAATTGCTGGAGAACTCCTCAAAAAAGCTGAAGACCTCCTTGAAATGGAAATTCATCCTACTGTCATTTCAGCAGGATACAGAAAAGCAGCAGCTAAGGCACAGGAAATTCTTGAAGGCATATCAATGAGTGCATCTGATACTGAAACACTCCAGAGTATTGCAATGACAGCAATGACCGGAAAAGGAACAGAAAAAGCCCGAAAACCACTGGCTGATCTTATTGTTAAAGCTGTTGAAATGGTTGAAGAAGACGGTGTTGTTGACAAGGACCACATAAACATCAACAGGATACAGGGAGCAACAGTTGAAGAATCACAGATAGTCAACGGTGTTGTAATAGACAAAGGCAGGCTTGATCCTTCAATGCCTAAAAAGGTTGAAGATGCTAGAATAGCCCTCCTAAAATTCCCAATAGAAGTTAAAAGTCTTGAAACCGACGCTAAAATAAAACTCACAGACCCATCCCAGATGGCAGCCTTCATAGAACAAGAAGAAAAGATGATAAGGGACATGGTTGACAAAGTTATAGACAGTGGAGCAAATGTTCTATTCTGTCAGAAAGGTATCGACGACCTTGCTCAACACTACCTTGCAAGAGCAGGAATACTTGCAGTTAAAAGGGTCAGGAAATCTGACATCGAAAGGTTAGAAAAAGCTACAGGTGCAAGGGTAGCAACCAACCTAGATGATCTCAATGCAGAAGACCTTGGAATAGCTGGACAGGTATATGAAAAGAAAATCTTTGATGAGATCCTTTTATTCGTAGAAGACTGTATAGATCCTAAAGCAGTTTCAATCATACTGAGGGGAAGTACAAAACACGTTGCAGAAGAAGTTGAAAGAGCAGTTGACGATGCAATTGGAGTAGTTGCAGCAACACTAGAAGACGGTCAAGTTGTGGCTGGCGGTGGAGCACCAGAAATAGCCATTGCTAAAGGGCTTAAAGAATACGCTGACACCATTAGCGGAAGGGAACAGCTGGCAATAGGTGCATTTGCATCAGCACTTGAAGTTGTACCTAAAACCCTGGCAGAAAATGCAGGACTCGACAGCATCGACGCACTGGTTGATCTAAGAGCAGCACATGAAAAATCCCCTTACATGGGACTAAACGTCTTCACTGGTGATGTAACAGACATGAAAGAAGCAGGTGTTATAGAACCGAAAAGGGTTAAAAAACAGGCCATACAGTCCGCTGCAGAGGCTGCTGAGATGATCCTACGTATCGATGATGTGATAGCATCAACAAGATCCAGCGAACCTGACATGGGCGGAATGGGCGGAATGCCTGGTGGTATGCCACCAATGATGTAAAATTAACAGGACCCCACCTGTTAAATTTTTCATTACTTATTTTTTTTCTAATTTTTTTTTATGAAATTTTTCCTAGATTATTATTTATATTAATTAAAAAAAATAATTTATAATGAGTTTTAACCGATTAATAATCAAAATGGTTTAAAAAAAGGTATCATAATGTTTAACTTAAGAAGAAGAAATAAAAACGATATAAAATTACATGATGCGCATAAATTAATCATTAAAAACTTATCAAATGTTAATTTTGTTATATTAGACGTTAGATCACCTGAAGAATATTCTGAGGCCCATATTGATAATGCTAAAAACATTGATTATAACTCAAGCACATTTAAAGAAGAGCTTGAAAAAATGGATAAAAATAGAGAATACCTAGTGTATTGTCGTTCGGGTCACAGAAGTTCAAACGCTGTGAAAATTATGATAAAATTGGGTTTCACAGATTTACATAGATTAAATGGTGGAATCAGAAAATGGAAAAAAGAAGGTTTTCCACTGGTTTAGATCAGTTAGAAAAATATTTATTTAATGTTTTCTGGTTATCCTTATGATTTTCTTCAAGCACAGCTGAGATTGAAGTTTTCCAGGATTCATGAACTTTAGTTGTATCCATTCCAATAATCAACTGCATTGAAATATCAGTGTAAATTGCATTCAATAATTGAGCAATGGTAATGGCCGGAATATCATCCCGAATATTTCCTTTATTCTGTTGGTTTTCAACAAAAAATGTTAGTGTGTCCATTTTTTTTAGATAATTATCTAAATTGATCCTGCGAATTTTCTCATTATGAGATGACAATGCAGTAATTTCAAAATTTAAGTAAAGAGCTCCTATAGATTTTACCATGTCATTGTAAATCTCTTCTAAAAGTTCAAGTGAATCTTCAACATAGAAATATTGGTTAAAAGAATCATTTAATGTTTTATTCGTTGCTATTTGTAAAATTTCTTCCTTACTTTTAAAGTACGAGTACAAAGATGCTTTACTCACACCAACTTCACTGGCAATATCATCCATAGTTGAGCTGTGATATCCTTTTTTATTAAAAATAGTGTAAGCAGCATCTATAATTCGCTTTTTTGCTAATTCTTTATATTCTGGGACCACTTTTGGCATCTAATTACCTGTACAATAAATTGATGAAAAAGTTAATGAAAATTGCCATAGCAAATTTATCAACTTATATTCAATATAATGACTAGCGTTCATTTATATTTAATTGAAGATTTGAACAAATAACTGAAATAATATTAATAACTCTAAATTAAAAATAGAAATTATTAGGTCGTTACAGACCTAAATATTTAGTTAAATAATCTAATTACATTTTAAACAATTAATCAACGTGACAGTATGTGAACTGCAGCTGTTCCACCTGTACCACCAATGTTATGAGTCATACCAACTTCAATACCATTGATCTGTCTTTTACCAGCATCTCCACGCAGTTGCCATACCATCTCAGCTGCCTGCGCAATACCTGTAGCACCTAATGGGTGTCCTCTTGCCTTTAGACCACCAGATGGGTTTACTGGTATTCTGCCATCGAGCTCGGTAATACCATCTTCAATAGCAGGACCGCCCTGTCCTTTTTCAACAAAGCCAAGATCTTCTATGGCTAAAAGACCATTTATACTGAAGCAATCGTGAACTTCTACACCACCAATGTCTTTGGGTGTCATTCCAGCCATTTCATATGCTTTTTTGGCTGCGTGTACAGTTGAATCAATGGTTGTAATATTGTGCCTGTTATGAAGTGCTATTGTACCAGATGCTTGTGCGGATGCCTTAACATAAACTGGAGTATCTGTGTACTTCTTTGCCTCCTCTGCAGGGCATAGAATTACTGCTGCTGCTCCATCTGATACAGGTGAACAATCAAGTAATCTTAGTGGTTCTGCAACCAAGCTTGAATTCAAAACCTGATCAACTGTGATCTCATTAGGGTACTGTGCAAGTGGATTTTTTGCTCCGTGTTTATGGTTCAATACAGATACCATTGCCAGCTGTTCCCTTGTTGTACCGTATTCATGCATATGCCTTTTTGCCATCATTGCATAGAGCGATGGGAAGGTAACTCCCTGTTGTGCCTCCCATTCCTGGTCGGATGCTGTCGCGATTGCTGGTGTTGGATCTACAACATCTGTCATTTTTTCAACACCTGCAGAAATAACAATGTCATGATATCCTGACGCAACTGCCATTATACCATTTCTTAATGCCAGACCTCCTGATGCACAAGCTGCTTCAATCCTTGCACAGGGTATGGGCGTTAAACCTGCATGGTCAGCTATTAATGATGCTATATGTTCCTGTTCAACGAAAAGACCTGCTGACATGTTTCCAACATACATGGCCTCGAGTTCGTCTCCCTCGATGTTTGCATCTCTGATTGCATTCATTCCAGCTTCTGTTATCATGTCCCTAAATGACACGTCCCAGAGCTCTCCGAATTTAGTTTGTGAGACTCCTATAATTGCAACATCTTTCAAATGAATTCCTCCATAATCTCATAACGATTCCATATGTTTCTAATAAACATCTGAATCCAAATTTATAATTTTCATATTTTTATCAATAAATCTAATTTAGAACTTTAGGTGAAAAGTTCAATTTATGGCATCCACGCCATTCTGATTTTTCCCTTGTACTTGGCATAAACTGCGTAGTCAACATAACTCTTGTTACTAACCATATCCATAACCTTTGGAGCCATATCTTGTACATTTTCTATACGGTCGTTTACAGTAATGCTGAATGCGTCGCTACCTGCACCTGAACCGTATGAAACTGCCATGATCCTGTCTCCTGGTTTTGCAATGTCCAGTACAGCAGCAAGTCCTAATGGTGTTGCCCCGGAGTAGGTGTTTCCAATTACAGGTGTTAATAATCCTGTTTTGTACTGTTCCTCTCTAAATCCGAGTTTCTTTGCCGCCCTTATATAGAATTTACCGTTTGGCTGATGGAAAATAACATGATCATAATCTGATGCTTCTGTTCCTATTTTATCAAAAAGTCCCTTTGCACCTGAAAGTACATGTTTGAAGAAAGCTGGTTCCCCTGTGAATCTCCCACCATGTTTTGGGTAGGGTTTTCCTTCCCTTCTGTAGAAGTCGGGAGTGTCAGATGTAAAACTGTAAGTTCCCTCAAAATCTGCTATGGTGTTATCCTTTCCAATAACGTATGCTGCGCCTCCTGCTGATGCTGTGTATTCTAGTGCATCTCCTGGAGCTCCCTGTGCTGTATCAGATCCTATAGCGAGTCCGTATTCAATTATTCCTGAATCTACCAGCCCCATACAAATTTGCATTCCTGCTGTACCGGCTTTACAAGCAAATTCAAGGTCAGCGGCTGTCATTTCGGGTGCTGCTTGAACAGCCTCTGCAACTATTGTTGCTGTTGGTTTAACTGCATATGGGTGTGATTCTGAACCCACGTATACTGCACCTATTTTTTGAGGATCGATCATAGCTCTTTTAAGTGAATTTCTTGCAGCTTCAACCGAAATTGTTGCTGTATCCTCATCAGGACCTGGTACAGATTTTTCCTGTACAATCAGTCCCCTTGATATTGCATTGGGATCATCGCCCCAAACTTTTGCTATTTCCTCTACTTTTATCCTGTATGAAGGTACGTAAACTCCATATCCTACTATTCCTGCCATTATATATCACAACCGTCGTAATCTTAATGATAAACTAATATTTTTATAGTTGTATCTTATTATTCACATTAACCTATTATTAACTTATTATATACTATATAAATGCTTATATGAAATAATCTATTCGTACATTTAAAAGAAATACAGTAATATGTAATTATTCTACATGCTTATAAACTTTGGTATGCATAGTAATGAGTAAAAAACCCTTAAAAAACCTAAAAATCTGAATTTAATCTTGTTAATGTATTATCAATCGTGACTAATAATGTTTTGATAAATTAAACCGTTTATTACATTTAAAATATTTAGTTTAAATCGGTGATCCTATGTTGGTAAATACAAAGGAATCTGTAAGAAAGATGATCTGGGAGAAGATGGAAAAAGATGGAATCTCAAGATCAAATAGTTTTGACAGAATACCCGAGTTCCATGGTTCAGGAAAGGCTGCTGATTTATTAAAAAACTCCAGAGAATGGAAAAATGCTTTTACAATATTTGTTAGTCCTGATACTGCTCAAAGAAAGGTTAGAAAAAATGCATTTTGTGACGGTAAGGATTTGATCATGCCATCTCCAAAATTATCAGATGGATACATTCTTCTTGAAACCTCCCATACCGAGGGGAATGAAAATGACGCTTCAACCATTAAAGGGGCTTTTAAATATGGTAGGAGGGTTGAAAAATTTCCAATGGTTGATATGGTTGTAGAGGGCTCTGTTGCAGTTGATAAGTATGGTGGGAGGCTGGGTAAAGGAGGTGGATATGGTGACATGGAAATATCATGTCTTGAGTATCAGAAAGTAATTGGACTTAAAACACCCATTGTAAGTACAGTTCATGAGATCCAGATATTAGAGAGGGTTCCATTAGAATCCCATGACAAAAAAATAAATATGATTGTAACACCAGAGAGGATTTTGAGAATAGATTAAAACAAAAACATTGAAAACATGGTATCATACTCTAATCAAACCCAAATCAGGATTTACTTTCTTTTTATATCTAAAAATAATTATCCCCTATTTTTGAAATAAAAGATAATTAAATATAAAAAGTGAAGATTTTCACCAGTATCCTTCTGTGAATCTGATTCTAACCCAATCCTTTCCTCTGCTGGTAAGGTATCCTCCCAGGGCTGTGAGATATAAGATTATTGGATAGATAATCAACCTTTCTGATCCACCCTTACCGAACACATCCAGTGGGTTGGTGGGCCCTATACCATAAATAAATGGTGATACTATGGTTATTAGTGCTATTAATCCTAATATAAATGATATGATGATCATTGGGATATTTATGCCGAGCCTGTAACTGAAAAAGAGCGCTAAAATTCCCGATATGAAGGCTAAGAATGCGAAGGTTACATGGATTGAATTGGTGTATTCTGGGAATATCCCTAATGCTGCGATACAAAAGCCAAAAACAGCAAGACATGATGAGAAAAGACGACAACCTCCACTTTTGAGGATTAAATAAACTGATGCCAATAGTAAAATTCCTAAGATGATATTGCTTACGTTGAATATAATTGCGGCTGGTTCTACCAATGGCAATGAACCTCCAAGATCGCTTAAACTATTAATAGCAATGCTGTAACCTGGAAATAATGATTCTGCCATATTTACAGCCAAAAGATATTGCACACATGCTATAACCAATAAAATTCCAGCAAATTTATAGTACTCTTTTTCTGGTTTAAAAATGCTTCCTCTTTGAAATTTCATTACAATTCACTCCCAAACAATTATAATTATCTAAAATAATTAATTTTATTATATATTAAATCTTTAAAGAGAGCCAATTATTCTATTTATGTCCAGTTTATCAACGTCTTCCACGCCACTCATACCGTACTTTTTGAAGAGAACTTCCATATCATACGAGTCCAGAACTTCATAAAACTCTTTTAATTTTTCACCGTCAATATCTAGTTTTGACTCTTCAAATTCCATTATGCATGTTTTAAGGATCTCCTCGGAATCTTCATTATTTACTAATTCGGTTAATATCCCAGTTTCATCTTTAAATGATGGTTTGAAGTCCACACCTTCGTAATAAAACTTCTTAAGCGTATTGTTCTGTGCAACAAACCTGTAAAGAAGTACAAGCTGCTCTTCAAGTTCCTCTAATTCATCTCTTTTTAACTTCATAATATTAACTCATGAATTTTCTCTGCATGGATAGATGCAATGGTTAATCTAATATTTATTATGAGATGATTATCAATATATATAATTCTAAGTTAAAGGATATTAATGTTTAAAAAGTTTTAAATGATTATTATGGGGGTGTATGTTTGGAATGTGAGTACTGCAAGAAGCTTGAGAAATATAACTTTGGAGATTTAATTTTTAAAACCAAACACTGGATTGTCTACTTGGCACCACAACAAAGCAACATTGGAACATGTGTGGTTGCTTTGAATAGACATGCAGAAGATTTATCTAGCCTGACACATGATGAATGGCTTGAATTTGGTGAACTAGTTTGTAAACTTGAATTTTCGGTTAAACAATGCTTCGATGTTACAATGTACAACTGGGGATCGCTTATGAACGCATCCTACCTTGAAGAACCTCCTGACCCCCATGTTCACTGGCACTTCATACCGAGATACAACCATGAAGTAGAATTTGATGGACTAGTCTTTGAAGATCCCTATTTCGGCACCATGAAGCCCAGACCATTTAGAGCTCTACCCGATCAGGTCCGAAGCAAGATCATCGAAATAATCAAGACAAATATACCGGATAAAGAATATTCAATCCCATAAATCAGTGCAGAAATAATTTTAAAACTGAATAAGATAAAAAGTATAATATATAAAAATTAATTTAACAAACTCAATGGTTTATTTAGAACAGACAGAAGCGAGTCGTTTTTTACTCCAGATCTTCAAGTCTCATTCTAAATTCCTTTCTATGCCTTTTTTCTTCGTCTAATATGTGTTTTAACACACCTACAACTTCATCGTCGTCTATAATATCAATTTGATGGTTATATCTTTCTATTCCATCACTTTCTAATTGTATTTGACGTTTAAGCATGCTTTTGAGGTCATCATTTCCAAAGTCAAGTTCATTATGTTCCATTGTTGGCTTTCCACCTCTTTTGGTAATGAGATCCGCCAACCACCACATATGCCTCATCTCATCAACAGATATTGCCTCTGTAACTCTGCTGGGGTCGCATTCCACCATAATAAACGAGTTATAAACATAGATCATTGAGGCTTCAAGTTCCCTAAGAAAATCTTCGTTCAAGAATTTTATTATTTCATCAGTATCCAAAATTTCCTCCTCCTTCCAAATATTAATAAGAATATAAAAATTTTTTACAAAAATTATTTGCGATTAATATTATATTTCTACAAGAATTAATATTTTTGGAAATTCACATATTACCTGATATCTTTCATTGAATAAAAAATATATGTGAATTTCATTAATTAACTTATTAAAACAATTTAATCATTTAAACAGCAATTTTATCCCTTTTTCTATAGGCTAATCCCTGAAATATGGCTATAAGTTCACCATCATCATTACAAATATTTACTGTGTAGGTGGCTATCTTTGGGTTTAAAGAGATTTCATTTGCAACGGCAGTTAATGTACCTTTTGTTGAAGCTTTCATAAATGATATGCTTACGTTAATGGCAACTGTTACTCTTCCATGGGAATTGGCTGCAACAGCAAATGCGAAGTCTGCGAGCGTGAATATAGCTCCGCCATGAACAGTGTCAATCCCGTTGAGGTGTTCCTCCCTAATTTCCATCCTTGCAACTGCTTTTCCCATTGATACTTCAACTAGTTCAATTCCAAGATATTCAGCTAGTCGGTCGCCTTTAAAAAATTTTTTAATAGTTTCTATTTCCAACAAATCTGAACACCAACTAAAAGTTTTAATATATTCTATGGGGATTAAATAACATAATTATTACCATAACATCATAAACCATATGAAGAAAATCTTTTTCTAATAGAATTAATAATCAAATTAATTTATGAAAAAAAATGAAAGCAATGCTCCTTAGGGTTGGAATTGATAAGGGAACGGATGGTGCTCTAGCACCCATCTTTACGAATGGAAACTTCGAATATATCCCATTATCAGAAAAAAATGTGAACACATTAGAAAAAAAGACCTTCAGTAACACCAAAGGATTGAATGGAAGGTATTTCAAACAGTACCTTCCAAAAAAAATTAAAGATAGGAAGCTACACTTAGACCCGGAATTTGAAACCTTCACCTACGGTGACCAGACAATTAAAAGAAATTATCTTTTAAAACTGGAAGAAAGTGATCTACTAGTTTTTTATGCAGGTTTAACACCGTATAAAAACCAGTTGCACAAAGAAGGCCTTTACATTATTGGATACTTCAAAGTTGATAGGGTAGTCGATTTCAGTGAACTCAGCACAGACGAAAAAATGTACAACTGTGAGATCCACAGTAACAACTCCCATATTAAATCAGATAGTCTTGATAAACTTGTAATAGTAAAAGGTAATGATAACTCGAGTAAATTATTAGAAAAAGCAGTTTTAATCAGTAATAAGAAGTTAAATAAAATTGGAAGAGGTTATCATGCAGTTTCTTCTGAGATGGAGGAACTATTAGGAATTTCTGGCTCGATACAGCGAAGTATTCCACCAAGATTTGTAACTGGAAGTTATTTAGAAAATTTAATTCATTTATTGGAAATAGAATAGTTAAATTAAGTTCCTTAATAATCATATTCCAATTCAAAAAAAATATAAAATTTTATATCAGATCAGATTCCACAGAATTTCCTGCCCCTCTTTTCAAGGTATTGCTGATGATAATCTTCTGCAGGATAGAAGGCAGGTGCAGGGATAATTTCTGTTATAATCGGATCTTTATATTTACCTGATACTTCGAGTTTATTCTTCGATGCAACCGCTAAGTTTTTCTGTTTCTCAGTGTGGTAGAAAATAATAGACCTATACTGTGTCCCCACATCGGGTCCTTGCCTGTTTTTTGTAGTTGGATCGTGTTTATTCC
>Ga0302164_10000732_pt1 | contig 10730 bp, 8 predicted proteins | sample I_Fen_E3_1_FD_193500 | JGI IMG/M metagenome (GOLD analysis project Ga0302164, IMG submission 193500) | Peat permafrost microbial communities from Stordalen Mire near Abisko, Sweden - I_Fen_E3_1 | ecosystem: Environmental > Terrestrial > Soil > Wetlands > Permafrost | place: Sweden: Abisko... | reverse complement strand
GAAAAATTCTTTGGCAAGGTCCCATCTAAAGGTGTAAATCCCGATGAAGTTGTAGCCGTTGGAGCTGCAATACAAGGAGGAGTACTTACCGGGGAGGTAAAAGATGTTCTTCTGCTTGATGTTACACCATTATCTCTTGGAATAGAAACAATGGGAGGTGTAATGACCAAACTGATTGAATCAAACACCACTATTCCTACCAAGAAAACAGAGGTGTTTACAACTGCAGCTGATAGCCAGCCATCTGTTGAGATACATGTCCTTCAGGGTGAAAGACCTATGGCTGCAGGTAATAAAACTATCGGTCGTTTCCATCTCGACGGTCTGCCACCTGCCCCCAGAGGTGTTCCTCAGATCGAGGTAAGCTTTGATATTGATGCAAACGGGATTTTACACGTTGCTGCCAAGGACAGAGGTACAGGTAAAGAGCAGAGAATCAGAATAGAAGCTTCATCCGGATTAAATGATGAGGAGATCAGAAGGATGAGAGACGAAGCCAAAGCCAATGCTGAAGCAGACAATAAGGCAAAAGAAAAAGTCGATAAGATAAACACCGCTGACAGTATGATATTCACTACTGAAAAGCAACTGAAGGAATTTGGTGATAAACTGCCAGCTGACAAGAAACCTGCAATTGAAAGCGCACTTGCAAAGCTGAAGGAAGCTCACAAATTACAGGATGTGGATGCCATTGATAAAGCCCTTGCTGAATTGAATTCGGTATGGCAGGTAGCTTCGGAAGAGATGTACAAAACTGCACAGAATACAGAACAGACAACAGCTCAACCAGGTGCCGAACAACCCTCTGGCAATAATACAAAATCGGGGAACGAAGAGGTAACCGATGTTGATTTTGAAGAGGTAAAATAAATATTAATTGACTTTATTATAAGAGGTTGGAAAATATTCCAACCTCTTTTTTTGTTTTCTTTCTTAAGTTATCCATCTTCAAAAAACCCTTTGTGAACCTTCGTGATAGCACCATCGCGGCAGCCTGACACCTGCGCTAAAATAGCCTGCAAGGCTATTTCTAAACGCTTGGTCCCCTTTGTGGTAAAAACTAATTTATGTAACCATAAAGGATCACAAAGTAAAAATCAAAGAATTACAAAGTTAAAACAGACAGATGGACTTTTAAAAGACAAATATTTTGCTTATAGAAATCACTTGCAATTTTTTGTACTTTTATCTTAAGTTTTGCGTTTTCTTAATATGAAACTTAAATTATTTATAATAGCCTCTCTTTTAGCTATTTCAGTCATAGCCAACTGCCAGACTGAAACCAAAATGAATATTACGGATCAACAGGGAAGAAAACAGGGCCACTGGATTAAAAAATATCCAAATGAAACAATACTTTACGATGGCTTTTTTAAAGATGATCACCCTGTAGGGGAGTTTAAAAGATATTACGATGACCAATCTCTAAAATCTGTTCTGGTATATAGTGACGATGGCATAAAGGCGATAGCAACTATTTACCACCCAAATGGAAATGTTTCCTCAAAAGGAACCTATATAAACCAGATGAAAGAGGGCAAATGGCAATTCTTCTCAGATTTTACCAATGGTTTTCTTGTTTCTGAGGAATACTATGAAAAAAATCTTAAAAACGGATTATCTCTTAAGTTCTTTCCCGATAGTACCATTGCAGAAAGAATCACCTATTTAAAGGATATAAAACAGGGAGAATGGATCAGATACTATCCATCCGGTGCTGTCTGCATTAAATCAAATTATCTTGATGGAAAACTAAATGGCAGATTTGAAGTTAGATTCGAAAATGGCAGTATAGAATATTCCGGGCAATATAAAAATGATTCAAGGGATGGCCAGTGGGTTATATTTAACAACAATGGCACTGTTAAGTACAAAATAGAGTACATGGCCGGAGTTACAAAGGATCGTCAGATGGAGAATGATGAATCGAACTTTTTAGACTCTCTTGAAATGAACAGGGGAAAAATTACTGACCCTGATAAAACCGGAGTCATCAGGTAATGAAAACTTTCAATCATTTGATCAAAACCAGGGCTAACATAGTAATTGCTATGTTTTTATTATTCACATCCTATTGTATGTACGGGCAAAATCCGACCTTTTCATATTTTTACAGAATTTATTTTCGTGATAAAGGAGAAAATGTTGCCGGCAAATTTTCAGCAGCCGATCTTCTTGCTACCAGAGCAATAGACCGCAGACAAAAAGCCGGAATTCCGGTGCCTGATTTCACGGATCTGCCTGTGAGCAAAATTTACCTGGATGAAATATCACTTTTGGGGCTTAAGCTTCATACTTCTTCAAAATGGATGAACACGGCCCTTTTTAAATCACAGTACACATACGATATAAAAAAACTTCTTGATTTACCATTCGTAATTGATGTTAAAATTGTTAAAACTCCTGGAAAAAAGAATAAATTTAATGACAAACTCGATTTTCAGATAATACAGACTGATTTACCCCCATACGACCGCCCTATTACTATGATTAATGGTTATCCAATGCACAATTCAGGATATGATGGGAAAAATATTCTGATAGCGATACTTGATGGTGGCTTTCTAAATACTGATCTGATCTCTTCATTAAATGATCTGCGGGCCCGGAATGGAATTAAAAGAACTTACGATTTTGTAAAAAAGAATGGATCAGTTTATAATGCAAGTGTACATGGTACAGCAGTTCTTTCTGTTCTGGCTGGTAAAATTCCAGGGAAAATTGAAGGAACAGCTCCCGGAGCAGATTACATTCTGCTTAAAACAGAAGATGTTGAGTCAGAGTTCCCATGTGAAGAAGATTTTTGGGCCGCCGGTGCTGAATTTGCTGATAGCACGGGTGCTGATATAATTTCATCGTCACTTGGCTACTTTAATTTTGATGATCCGTCTCTCAATTACAAATATTCAGATCTCGACGGGAATACTGCCTTTGTGACCAGAGTTGCTGATATTGCTGCGTCAAAAGGTATTCTTGTGGTCAACAGTGCTGGGAATGAAAGGAATCTGGATTGGAAACGAATTATTTTCCCGGCAGATGGAGACAGTGTAGTTGCTGTAGGAGCTGTCGATGGTAATAATATAATCTCAGATTTCTCATCAGCTGGCCTGTCAGCCGATGGCAGAATTAAACCTGATAATGTTTCAATGGGGGTTAATGTGCCGGTCCAGACATCCGATAATTCCATTGGCAGGTCAAGCGGGACTTCATTTTCGTGTCCGGTATTAAGCGGTATCGCAGCTTGTCTGATGCAAGCAGTCCCTCAGGCAATAAGTAATGACATCATTAAAGTACTGCATTCGTGTTCTGACAGGTATAATATCCCCGACTCACTTTATGGTTATGGTATTCCGGATATCGTTACTGCTCTAAATGAACTTCAGACAAAGTATATAAAAATTCCTGGAAATGGAATAGTAACTTTTCCAAACCCAACTACCGGAGAGTTTGAAATAATCTTTTCCTATCCACCTGAAAAAGTTAGTTTTGAGATTTTTTCTATCACAGGGAAATTGTTATTCAGGAAAGACCTTACTGATTATGCCGGAAGGACTCTGATTATCACAGAATTAGAGCACAGGGAACCGGGTGTCTATTTTTTAAGAATTGTAAACGAAACCGGAGTAAGTGTTCGGAAAATAATCAAACTAAAAAACTGATCATGACTGAAAAAATTTCATTAACTGAATTACAGCTGATCATAAGAGATTCTTTGTATATGGCATTACCGGACGTATATTGGGTAATAGCAGAAATCTCGGAACTTAAGGAAAACTATGCAGGGCATTGTTACCTTGAACTAATTGAGAAACAATCTGATGAACAAAATGTCAGGGCACGTGTAAAAGCAATAATCTGGAGTAACAGATACCGATTCATCAAAGCATTTTTTGAAAATGCTACAGGAGAGTACCTGAGAGAGGGACTTAAAATACTTGTAAAAACAAAGGTGGAATATCACGAATTGTATGGGTTAAGTCTCATAATTTCAGATATTGATCCTGCTTTTACTATCGGAGAAATGGCTATGAAGCGGCAGTTTGTTATAAAAAAGCTTGAGCAGGAAGGCGCTTTTTCAATGAATAAAGAACTCTCATTCCCGGTTTTCCCTCAAAAGATTGCAGTTATTTCATCGAAAAGTGCTGCCGGATATACAGATTTCATCAACCAGCTTAAGAACAATAGTTTTGGATACGTATTTTATACAGCCTTATTTGAAACTGTGCTGCAGGGTACGGAAACTGAACAAAGTATTATAAGAGCGCTTGATAAGATTGCCAGTTACTCAAATTTATTTGATCTGGTTGTAATCATAAGAGGAGGTGGTTCCCAATCAGATCTAAGCTGGTTCGATAGTTATAATATCGCCTACCATGTAACACAGTTTCCATTGCCTGTTTTTACCGGTATCGGACATGATAAGGATGTGACAGTAACCGACATGGTTGCAAACAGGTCGCTAAAAACACCAACTGCTGTGGCTGATTTTCTTGTTGATTCTGTTGCAGGAGCGGAAAATCATATCGTCGGGATAAGTACTGAAATAATTGAAGCTTCGCGGATAATTATTGAAAAAAACAGAAACAGGATTGAAACTTGGGGAATAAAATTATTACCTCTTGCAAGGGTAATGATGTCGAAGGTAAGGGATAAACTCTCATCAGAAATTATTGAAATCATTAATATTGGCAAGGAATTAATCTTTAAAGCAAGTCTGATTCCGGTAAATCAACAATCACTTCTTACTTCTTCAGCAAAAACTTTTATTTCGCAAAAGGATATAGTCATTAAGAGGAATGGTGAGATACTTGTTACACTTACTATCAATCGTCTTAGAGTGAATAATGTAAGGTTAAAAAGCCTTGGGAGTACATTACAGATTCTTAATCCGGAAAATGTACTTCAACGGGGCTATTCAATTACATCAATTAATGGTTACATACTTAAAAACGGTAATCAGATAAAAAATGGCGATCTAATTGACACCAAGCTACATGAAGGGACTTTGAGAAGCAAGATAGTGGATAGAAAGGGAAAATTGCAGAAGGGAGAAAAGGTAACTGATGGTGACTGAGGGACGAAGAGAAAAAGAGACGAAGAGAAAAAGAGACGAAGAGACGAAGAGACGAAGAGACGAAGGGACGAGGAGACGGAAAACTAACAGTGTCAGAAGGGAAATACAAAATTTTAAATTTAAAAATATGGCTAAGAAAGAATTTTCATTTAATAATGCAGTAGTTGAGATAGAAGAAATTCTGCATAAGATTGAAAGCGGCGAACTGGATATTGATAAGCTCTCTGTGGAAGTTAAGCGAGCATCTGAACTGATAAAGGAATGTCAGAAAAAACTGAGGTCGACTGAGGAGGAGATAAACAGCATTTTTAAGGACCTGGTATAAAAATAAATCAGGACCGCAGTCCTGATTTATTAATTTACTACCCTAAACCTAAATCCATGAAAAAACCCCTTATAACCTAATTTACTAACTCTGTTATGTTAAACGAATGTAAGACATAAAAAGTTTCATCTTTCCTTGTTTATTTAATAATACAGAGTCAAATTTTGACGAACAGATCATTTTTCTACACCAAGTACATCTTTGAATGCCTTCACAAAAGTTTCTTTTGGCAGTGCTCCCATTGCCATCTGCGGTTGACCTTCAGCGGGAACAAATAGGAATGAAGGGATGCTTCTTATACCAAAAACAGATGCGAGCTCTTGTTGATCTTCAGTATCCACTTTAAAGACATTAATTTTACCATCAAAATCGATTGCAAGTTCCTCAAGAACGGGAGCTACAATCTTGCAAGGGCCACACCAATCAGCATAAAAATCAATTATACATGGTTTTTCACCTTCATATTTCCATTCCTTGTTCTTTTCATAGTTGAATACCTTATTCAAGAATGTTTCTTTTGTCAGATGCTCTATCATATCATTTTTATTTAATAAACATAAGGAATTTGTGTTTGTTTAAATATGAGTCAACCTTTATGCCAATTCACTGCAGATTTCAATATTTGCCTTTAATTGAGTATTAATTGTAACTTTGTCATGATTATTTAACAAATTGTCATATCTATATATGAATATATGTCTTAATGACAAAATCTTCGAGACACTTTCTTCCGTAGTTACAACTGAGAAAGTACAAGCATATGTCATAGGAGGATGGGTAAGGGATTGTCTTCTTAAAAGGGACCACCCGGATAAGGACATTGATATTGTGGTCGTTGGAAGTGGTATCGAGATTGCACAGAAAGCAGCAAGGAAAATACATCCCGGGACAAAAGTAAGTGTCTTCAAAAGTTTTGGAACTGCCATGTTCAGGGATCATGAATATGAGATTGAATTTGTTGGTGCAAGGAAGGAGTCATACGACAGAACTTCAAGGAAACCCATAGTAGAAGACGGAACTTTGGAAGATGATCAGAAAAGAAGAGACTTCACAATTAACACGCTGGCAATAAGCATTAACAAAGAAACATTTGGAGAATTTATAGATCCCTTTGGGGGTCTCGAAGATCTTAAAAAGAAAATAATAAGAACACCTCTTGAACCTGACAAAACGTTTTCTGATGATCCGTTAAGGATGATGAGAGCCATACGATTTGCCACCCAGCTGAATTTTACAATTGAGGAGGCCACCTTCAATTCAATAAAAGAAAATGCGGAGAGAATAAAGATAGTATCGGCAGAAAGAATTGTTACAGAACTCAATAAAATTTTAATGTGCTCTCATCCTTCAAAAGGCATTATTCTTCTCGAAAAAGCAGGTTTACTCAGAATAATTTTCCCGGAGTTGGAGAATCTTAAAGGAGTTGAGACAAAAGAAGGAAAAGCACATAAAGATAACTTTCATCATTCAGTAAAGGTTCTTGATAATATCAGTAAAAACACTGATAATCTTTGGCTTAGATGGGCTGCTCTTCTTCATGATATTGCAAAACCAGTAACTAAGAAATATCTGCCTGAAACCGGCTGGTCATTTCATGGCCATGAATTTGTTGGTTCGAAAATGGTTCCTGATATTTTCAGGAAACTTAAGCTTCCGTTAAATGAAAAGATGAAATATGTTCAAAAAATAATAGAATTGCATCTAAGGCCTATTTCATTATCGCAGGATATAGTAACAGATTCTGCAATAAGAAGATTGCTTTTTGAAGCCGGAGATGACATCGACGATCTGATGATTTTATGCGAGGCTGATATAACCTCAAAAAATGAAGTAAAAAAAACGAAACATCTCGAAAACTTCAAACTTGTAAGAAATAAACTCAGAGAGATTGAAGAGAAGGATGCAGTAAGAAATTTTCAACCCCCTATTGACGGAAGCGAGATTATTATGACTTTTGGTATTAAACCCGGTAAAGAGGTTGGAGTTATCAAAAATGCTATCAGGGAAGCCGTCCTTGATGGTATAATCCCTAATGAACATGAAGCCGCGAGGAAGCTGATGCTCGAAAAAGGAATTGAGCTCGGACTGACTCCAATAAATCAAATTACCTGAATACAAGATCAATAAGAACAGGCAAATGATCGCTATACCCACCCTGATACTTGTATCCATTGTATGTTGACATGGGACTGAACCCCGGATATTTAGGATCTTTTTTCATAAGAAAATCAGGCTTGAAAATTCTTAACAATTTTGGTTCGGTATGAATTCCTACGTCATTCGACAAAAGACGCTTTGATACGATTACCTGGTCAATCATTTCCCAGGTGCCCATATAACGATACGTCCCATAGTTTTGGGCGTCAAGGCTATCAGAAAGATTTATCAATTCTTTGGTTGAGTCAGGGGAGTAAACAAGTGATTTAATGACCTCGTCATCAGGAGTACAGTTAAAATCACCCAAAATTATTATTCTGGAACTAAGAGGGTTTCTTTCAATTAATGAATCTACTTTTTCTCTTACCATTTCAGCAATCTTCAGCCTGTAATCTTCTCCAGACAAGACTCCGCCTCTTCTTGAAGGCCAATGATTGACAATAATATGAATAGTGTCGGAGCTGATTACCAGTTTAGCATAAAGGACACTTCTTGAGTTAAAATCCTGTCGTTTTATCTCCGTTGGAATCCAGTATTTGTAACATACTAAATTTGCAATTTTTTTTCTGTACACGAGACAAACATCTATACCTCGTCTGTCAGGTGATTCTTCATGTATGATGCTGTAATTTAGTTTAGACAAATAGGTACCATAAATAAGATCTTCGAGAACTTTTCTGTTCTCTATTTCGCAAAAAGCAACAACTGCAGGAGAATCCCACTCTCCAGCCGCAACAATTACTTTATATAATGAATTTATTTTTTTATTGTACCTTGCTGAATTCCATCTCATTAAGCCTTCGGGAAGAAAGGCATTGTCGTCAGTATGAGGATCATCATATATATCGAACAGATTTTCTACATTATAAAACATTACTCGTACCGGTTGATGAACAGCAACCTGTGAATAGCACTCATGGAGGGTAATATTAAGCAGCAAGATTAAAGGTGAAATAGCTTTAAAAGTTCCTTTTGTCATAACGTAAATCTGCATGAAAAAAAGGAGGCTGATGTAAAATCAGCCTCCTCACATATCTTAAATCATTAATAAGCATTTATCCAGCGGTATCTTCTGGCACTCTCGCCAAATTTAACAGCTAGTGAAAGTTCATGAGATCCAAAACTTTGCTTTCTTATTTCAGTTAAGGTAAAGTCAAAGGCATAGGCGAAATAGAATCTGTCATACTTTAAACCCAGCATTGCAATTATAGCATCATTAGTCCTATATGACACACCGGCCCAATAGTCATCTTTATAATACATTCGGGCCGTCAAGTCCATCTGTATTGATTTAAAAAACATGTCGGAAGCTTTTATAAAAGCAGATGGTTCAAAGGTCCAATCAGGTGTAATTGGAAATTTTACCCCACCAGTAAGGTAGAAATTGCCGAGTTGCGATGTTTTGGTTTTTGATGTATCAGCAATTAATATTGAACCTCGAAGCAAATTGGTCATTGCAAATCCCAAATAATACTTTGATGTAGTAAAACTTGCTCCAAAATTGAAATCAGGTATAAAGACAGATCTGTCATATGAATTCAACAGTGGGTCATCCTGGCTATTTAGTATCGCACCAGTTGTATTAACTGCAAATTGATAAGCAGTCATAGCAAGTCCAAATGAAAGGTCATTCGGTATTCCACCTGTCCGGCCCATAGGAATGTGGTAAGCATAAGCAAGTGATATTCCAGTACGATGCATAATACCATTATTGTCATTAAAAAGATATCCGCCCAGACCTACCTTTCCTCCTTTAGTAGGTTTAACAATCTTTTTTCTGACAGCGGTGGATTTTGATATGAAACTATTCTTAAGGATGCGTGTCTGAAAGCTTGCAGCATAGGTGCTTGGTGCACCTGCCATACCCACCCACTGCTCTCTGACGGTAAGGTTAACAGTGGTATAGCCATCACGACCTGCGAATGATGGGTTTATCAGAAATCCGTTCATTATGTACTGGCTGTACATGGGTACCTGCTGTGCCAGTGATGCTCCAAATATGAAGCTAAAAACAATTGCTGGCAATATTCGTCTTAAATACCTCATATATATTATTCTAAATATTGTAAAAATTATCTAATTATACTTATCACACCTGATCTTGTTTTGGATCCATCATTAAGATATAAAACATAATGATATGAATCTGTTGGTAATTGAGTCCCGTTAAATGTGCCATTCCATTGGTTCGCTGACAGATTTTTTGCATGGAATACAAGCTTTCCCCATCTGGTGTATACAAAGACTTCAGCATTTGGGAACAGATCAATATTCTTAATCTGCCAGGTATCATTAAACCCATCATTATTTGGGGTTATAATAGTCGGAATTTCAATACACTGATCAGAACCAATCACATTCACTGTGATATCTAGAGAAGCTGCACATCCATTCTTATCAGTCACGACTACACTATATGTTCCATTTGCAATATTCGGACGATCCTGGGTAAGAATACCATCTGACCAGATAACTGAATATGGTTGAGTACCGCCTGTGATTGTAAGCGATATAGAACCATCAGTAACTCCAGGACAAGAAGCATCTATTTCGGTACTTGATATTGAGAGAGTAGCTGGTTCTGAAATAGTTACAGGTACAGTCACAGTGCAAAGATTAACATCCTTTACTGTTACTGTGTATGCTGCACCTGCAAGACCATTAAATAAGCCAGAAGCCTGGAATGCTCCACCATTTATGCTATACATATATGGAGATGCCCCTCCGGAACCTGTAATTGTGACAGATCCATTTGCTGATCCAGAGCATGAAACATTTGTCTGACTCGAGATTGTTCCTGTCAGCACAACGAGAGGTTGCGTTATAATTACCGCAACATCAAATGTACACAGGTTTGCATCCTGAACAGTTATTGTATATGAACCGGCTGCAAGAGACCCGAAAGTGGCTGATGCCTGGTAAGATCCTGCACCTAGTTTAAACTTGTAAGGAGCTACACCTCCTGAACCTGCTGCAGTAACACTTCCTGTAGAGCTTCCATAGCAGAGTACATTTGTCTGAGAAGCAATTGATCCTCCAACAGACGAAGCAGGTTGCGTAATTGTAACACTTACATCAAAGGTGCTTAGAACTGCGTCTCTGACTGTTACTGTATAGGTCCCTGCAGACAATGATCCAAATGTACCAGATACCTGATAGGTACCTGCATTGAGA
>Ga0302164_10000729_pt1 | contig 10730 bp, 10 predicted proteins | sample I_Fen_E3_1_FD_193500 | JGI IMG/M metagenome (GOLD analysis project Ga0302164, IMG submission 193500) | Peat permafrost microbial communities from Stordalen Mire near Abisko, Sweden - I_Fen_E3_1 | ecosystem: Environmental > Terrestrial > Soil > Wetlands > Permafrost | place: Sweden: Abisko... | reverse complement strand
AGGGTCTTGTCATCTACTAAAATTTTAACCACTTCATTAAGTGATTTAAAAGATTTAGGTAACAATTTAGCACTGCCTGTTGCAAAGAAAATATTCTTAGCTGCATAATTGATCTTATCAATTACAGCTTGTGCAATTACAGGGCAACCAAAGTTTGTTGCCGGCCCTGCTTCGTTAGGACATTTATCTTCTTCGTCATTTACACCGTCTTTATCAGTGTCTGGTACCGGGCAACCCTGGTAACGTGCCACACCTTTTACGGTTGGGCATTTATCCTGTTCGTCGTTAATACCGTCTCCATCTGTGTCAGGTATCGGGCAGCCATTATATTTTGCCAAACCTGCCACATCAGGGCATTTATCGTCGGCATCGGCAATACCATCTCCATCCCTGTCGGGGCAACCTTTTAATGAGGCCAGGCCTTTAACGTCGGGGCATTTATCTTCATCATCAATTACGCCATCACCATCCCTGTCTTTAGGGGCTTCTACTACTGGTGGCGGAGGTGGCGGAGGTAAAACGATCTCTTTCTTTTTACCAATATTACCTGCAATACCAATGCTATGATAAAGGTGATAAGCGCCATTTTCAGTAATCGGAATGCGGTATTGAGAATTGACCATCACAAATGCCTCATCAAATATATTAAACTGCAACCCAAGTCCTACAGGAGCAAAGGCGGCATAATAACCTTTATATTTTGAAGCACCAAGGCCTGCAGAAACATATGGACTAACCCAATATTTATCGGTTAACAACTTAATGTTTGCAGTAGTTGCCCATTCTAACAAAAGGCTGTTACTACCTGATAAAACTTTTCCGGGTACTGGGTAATCTACAAAAGAACCCGAAATGCCGGTTTCAAAATCTATATGCTCACTAAGGCCCTGAATGTAACTAATTCCTAACCCAGCCGCTAAATTACCACTCTTCTTCCATTCCTTGGATTGAATTGCTTTCGCTAAGCTGGTAGAACGGATCAGTGCCGGAGTATTAAAATCGTTTAAAACAAAATGCACTCCTAGCGCCGGACGTTTTTTGTAATCACTTTGACCGAAGCTGCTCATCAGCAACCCAATAGCCAAGAATGATAATAAGATTTTCTTCATATTTGTTAGTTTACTTAATTCAGGCAAAAATACCTTGTTACGCTCAAAACGTGAAATAATTTACCCACATAATTAAAAGGAATGGTTTCTTCTACAGACTGTTATAAGCTACAAAAAGTTGCATCACTCACCCGGGGGAGCCTTTTTACCTAAAACCTCTACTTTCACCCTGGTTAAACCACGACCTACATACCCCAACTTTGCCGCAGCTGCCTTGGTAAGGTCAATGATCCTCTTCATTTTTGGATGCAACCGATCGTTGGTTTTTACCACTACAGTTCGCCCGTTATGGAGATTGGTTACCCGTATCCAGGTACCCAGGGGCAATACATTGCAGGCACAGGTAAATTTAGTTTGGTAGAAAATTTCACCCGAAGCTGTTCTTCGGCCATTGAATTTATTGGCATAAAAGCTTGCCAAACCATACAATAGCCGTTTTACACCGGGGCTACCCACTTTGGATATGTTATCTGCCTGCTGTGCGTATACAATGTTTACCATGCAGCAAATTGCTATAACCAACAGTCCGGCAACAAATAGATTCTTATTTAGTACAAATGGTTTCACGCAAGCGGTTAAAATTATCAGTAAATGCAATACAGTTTTATCCTGCACTATTTATCAGCAAAATATTTTTCCCTCAGTACTTTATCTTCTCCATAAATGTCATCATAAAACCTGATCTTGCCATCCTTGCCTTCGCAACTAAAATAGCGGATATAAATGGGCACCCTGTGTTTTACATCAATCCTGTGTTTTTCTTTATGCGTTATCCAGGTCTTTATCGAATCGGTATTGTATCTCAGATTTTCAATATTGGTGATGTTCATACTGTCGTTTCTGGCAATATAAAAAGCAAGTTTTTCCCACTCCTGCACACGTACACAACCATGACTTAATGCCCTCGAAGCATTTTTAAAAAGATAGCGCTGGTTGGTATCGTGCAAATACACGGCATAGGGATTATTAAAATTGAATTTAAAAATACCCAGTGCATTATCATCACCGCTGTTTTGCATTACTTTAAAGGGAATGCCTTTGGAATATTTGCTCCAGTTAACCGTGTTGCCATCAACCGTTTCACCTTTCGCATCTACCAGTTTTAAACCAAGCTTTGCTAAGTAGCCAGGGTTGTTTTTTAATTTGGGCAAATATTGTTTGGCTATAATGCTGGTAGGTACCGTCCACGTGGGGTAGGTAACCATGTCCGTTATAACGCTGTTTAGTAAAGGTGTTCTTGTATCCGGCTTGCCACAAATCACTTTCGATTCCAATGCAATGGTATCATGATCGACCACCCATAAATAATAGCCCGGTAAATTTACCCAAATGTATTTTTCGGGCATCGTGTCCGGTAATTGCTTGTACCTGTCGAGCGTTATAGCAATACGTTTAAAACGTTCTGCATCGCTGGTATTCATCATTCTTATTATTGCAGCAGATATTTTACCATCAGGTTTAAGCCCTTTTTGTTTTTGATATTTTTGTATCGCTGCATTTAACTCTGTAGAATCAGGCAGTGGGTTGTCTGTACTTATTGCCCCACTTTCGCTCAGTCTTTTTTGCAGGGTTTTAATAAAAAACAAAGAATCTTTGGCGTTCCCTTTTTTATAGGGATAAGTTACATAGGTATAAGTGCGCCTGTCCATACTGTCTAAGAATTTTTTAATACCATTTTTAAGCGCCCAGTAACCCTTGTTGGCAGGTTGCAATGCATTCAGCAGCGCAGCAAATTGTTTTTTTGCCAAAAGCTCGTTCAGGTTTTTCACAAAAAAATCTTTTACCCCCAGCGAATCTTTATTTAGTGTAATACTATCAGGTTGCAATCTTCCATGTTTCAGGTCTTTTGTAATATGCATGAATGCATCGGTGAGCATCAGGTCGGCCCTTGTCCATAAAGCCGCATCCATTCTTTTAAGTGAATCGGTATCTAACTTTTCTTTCACCGATTTCAGGTTATTAAAATTATAATCTTTAGGAAATAAACCTTCCAGTTCGGCATGGCTTATAAATTCAAATAAACTATCGGCCAATGGTTGCCATTTTTCGTTACTGCTCCATACCGGTTGATATTCTTCAGCAGCATAAAATTCACTCGTAATTGCTGCAAGCTTTAGCGGGGTGCTGTCGTCAATTTTTCCATTGCTTTTTAAAACATATTCCAACATGGCCTGGATGTTTTCGCTGGCTGTTTTATCCATTTGTTTTGGATCGGCAACAATCACTTTATCCTTCGGTTTATCTGCACTGTGGCATGATAAAATGAACAGGCACAAAATAATAACAGTAATTTGCAGATAAGGGTTCCTGGTGTAATGCATATATAGGCTAAAAAAATTTGTAACTTCAGGGGCGGTTTTGTTTTCCGGAGGATCACTCAGAAGCGATTATATGAACAAGATAATACATAGGTTTCAATTAACAGTGATTTTAAGCCTTGTTTTTTTATTAACATGGTTTTGCGCTGCAGCACAACCTGTGCCGAAATTGCAAAAGGATACTGGTTTAAATAAATACGGCCTGTTGGTGATACACTCCATGGCCCGGTTTGAAAAAACGGTAATTGCAAATGATGCAAACCAGATGACCGACCTGAAAAGAAAGATCCCTTCATTGATACTGGACCTTCGCTATGCTACCAGCAACAATTTTATGCACGAAAAATTATACCCGCCCATTAAAACCACCTGGCTACGCAAACCTGCTGCAGATTCATTAAAAAAAATTCAATCTCAGTTAAACGTAATGGGTTTGGGATTAAAAATTTTTGATGCCTACCGCCCCTACTCCGTTACGGAAAAAATGTGGGAGCCGGTAAAGGATGACCGTTATGCAGCGGACCCTAAAAAAGGCAGTGGGCATAACCGTGGTATTGCTGTTGACCTTACCCTTATTAATTTAAAAACAGGCCATGAATTAAACATGGGCACCGGCTTTGATAATTTTAGTGATACTGCTCACCATGCTTTTACCAACTTATCTGAAGAGGTTTTACAAAACCGTTTGCTGCTGAAGAAAATAATGGAGCAACATGGCTTTAAAGCTTTGGATACCGAATGGTGGCACTACAGTTTAATCAATGCAGGCAATTTTGAATTGCTGGATATTAGTTTTAAATATCTTGAAAAGAAAAATAAAATAACACACTAATGATTATTGAAAGTTTAATTGAAATTTTTGAAAGAGACCTGAACCGGTTAATTACCGAACTCAAACTTTACAGGGACGAAGATAATTTATGGATCGTAAAAGAAGGCATCAGTAATTCTGGAGGAAACTTAACGTTGCACCTGCTGGGTAATCTCAATCATTTTATTAGTGCCACGCTGGGGCATAGTGGATATGTGCGCTATCGCGAAGATGAATTTGCGCTGAAAAATATTCCCCGTGCCGATATGATACTGAATATTGAGAACTGTATGCTGATGATAAAAGCAACATTACACAAACTAACGGCAGAAGATCTGGAAAAGACTTTTCCAATAGAAGTTTTTGGCAAGCCAATGACAACTGTTTTTTTTCTTCTGCATCTTACCACTCATTTAACGTATCACATGGGACAGATCAATTATCACAGGAGATTACTGTTGGCTTAGCCAATAATTCTTTTGATATGATTTTCCAACATCATAAAATCTGCAAGTACCAGTGCTGTTACAGCTTCTACTATTACTGGTGCACGTAAGGCCACACATAAATCGTGCCTGCCTTTGATAGAAAAATTTTCTGTGGTGCCGGTATCCCAGTTCAAACTATTTTGTTCTTTTGGTGTAGATGATGTTGGTTTAACCGCTAAACGAAAAACAAGTTGGTTGCCATTGGTAATACCTCCCACTACTCCACCGGCATGATTTGTTCTTGTTGTTCCCACTGTGTTTTCAATCGCATCATTATGCTGGCTGCCAAACATTTTTGCTGCGGCAAAGCCGGTTCCAAACTCCACACCACGTACTGCTGGTATCGCAAACAAAATATGCGACAATACTGATTCTAACGAATCAAAATAAGGTTCGCCTAATCCAACCGGCAAGCCATTTACCACACACTCTACAATGCCGCCAACAGAATCTTTTGCATCAATGCCTTTTTGCAAACCTTTTTCTAAATCTTTTTCGCCTGCAATTTCTGTTACCTGTGCAGTAATAGATATTGCGTTCATCAGCTTTTTTGCAATGGCACCTGCAGCCACAATTCCGGTAGTTAACCTGGCGCTAAAATGTCCGCCACCGCGATAATCCTCATGGCCACCAAACTTTTGATGCGCCACCCAATCGGCATGGCCCGGCCGCGGAATGCTTCGTTGTTTATTATAATCTTCGCTGCGGGTATTTTTATTTTCAAATAATATGGTGATGGGGAAACCAGTTGTTTTGTCCTCAAACATGCCGCTCTTAAATATTGGATAGTCTTCTTCCTGCCTGGGTGTGGCGCCTTTTTGTTTACCGCCCTTTCTTCTTTCTAAATCGGGTAATAAATCAGCTGCAGTTAATGATAACCCTGCCGGGCAACCATCTATAGTTATTCCCACACAATCGCCATGCGATTCACCAAAAATATGTACCCGGAATAAACGTCCAAATGAATTCATGATTGAGATTTAATGGTTCAAAGATACAGTAGCATTCAGCAATTGTAAATGCTCATAAAAATCAGGGTACGATTTATTAATGGCTCCAGCTTCTTCAATTGTTGTGTTACCTGTAGCGCTTAACGCAGCAACTGCACAGGCCATTGCAATTCTATGATCGTGGTGCGAATGCACCGTTGAACCCTGCAAACCTTGCCCTCCTTTTATCATCATCAGGTCATCCTGCAAAATGATTTCCACTCCCATTTTTGCAAATTCTTCCTGCAGGGTCAATCCTCTGTTGCTTTCCTTATGTGTTAAACGACTAACACCTTCAATTACAGAAGTACCATTACAATAAGCAGCCAGGGCTACTAATGGTGGAAACAAGTCCGGACAATCTGTAGCATTAAAATGAAAGGGCTTGCCCCTATCCCCTAAAGGGGGACTAACTTCAATATGACTTTCCTGTATTGAAACATTTGCACCGCAATCCATTATTGCTTTCAATATCGCTTTATCCGCTTGTGTTGAAAATACATCTAATCCATTTACAATAATCTTTCCGGCGATTGCCCCCGCTACTAATAAAAATGCACCCCCGCTCCAGTCTCCTTCCACAGTGTAGTTTAGGGGTTTACCTGCAGGGCCCTGTGGGGAGTTTAGAGGTTTAGCATTGATGGTGAAAGATTGATAATTATTATTTTCAATAGCGTAACCAAAGTGTTTCATTACCTGTAAGGTGAGATCGATATAGGGTTTGCTTTTTAAATTATTTACGGTAATCGTTACAGGCTGTGTGGCAGCTTTTGCAAATGCGAACAATAATCCCGTTAAAAATTGTGAACTTAATGAACCATCAATAGTAATATCTTTTGGTTGCAATGGCCCTTTAACTTTTATAGGCAGCATGCCTTGATTTGATTCAATTGCAATACCCAACTGCGGAAATATGTCATCAAAAAAATCCATCGGGCGCTTTAGTAAACTCCCTGTTCCATTGATAATAATTTGCTGATCGCTTAATGCTGCAATGGGTGTAAACATCCGAATAGACAAACCGCTTTCGCCGCAATTAATGCCTCCATCTGGCAAAGGAGCGAAATTATTTATACTGCTTACTAATAAACTCCCGTCTTTTTGCAATGATACAAAAGCCCCCAATTTTTGAATGATATCCAGGGCCGCCACATCATCATTACTTTTCCCCGGGTTACTGATTATCGTTTCTCCATCGTGCAATAATGCAGCAGCGCAGGCCCTTTGCATAGAGCTTTTACTGGTGGGTGCAATCAATGTTCCGTTTATAATGGAGGGGCTTACTACAACTTTCACTATATTATTTCTTTTAAATGCTTATGCATTTCGTCAAGGCTGATCGGTTTAATAACCGCTTCACCGATTTTATTTAAGAGAATAAAGTTCATTTCGTTTTTATTGCGTTTTTTATCCATCTTCAATATATCAAACACTTTTTCATATTCTGTTTCCACATCTACAGGTAAGTGATATTTAGACAACAGTTTTACAATGCGTATGGCATCTTCATAGTGGAAGCCATTGATCTGTTCTGATAAATTACAAGCTGCAACCATGCCAATACTTATGGCGTGCCCATGCAGTAACTGATGCAGATTTTCTATTGCATGGCCAATAGTGTGACCAAAATTCAAAAGCTTCCTGTCACCCTGTTCAAATTCATCGTTTACAACAACAGTTGTTTTTATGGTTACATTTTTTTCTATCAATTCTGCAAGCAATGTTGCATCAGTTGTAAAATCATGCAATGTAAATTTCTCCAGCGTTGAAAATAATACCGCATCTTTTATGCAGGCATGTTTTATTACTTCTGCAAAACCATTAACCCACTGTTCAAAAGGTAAAGTTTGCAGGAGACTATAATCAAACAATAAAAACTCCGGTTGCTTTATCAGGCCCACCAAATTTTTATATATGCCAACATCAATACCGTTCTTCCCTCCTATTGATGCATCCACCATCGACAAGATTGTAGTGGGTACAAAACCAAATCTCAATCCCCTCATGTATACACTTGCCGCGTAGCCTGTAATATCTGTAACCACCCCGCCACCCACACCAACGATAAAAGTTTTACGATCTGCTTCCATTGCAATCAGTTGCTGAATAATGGCATCAACTGTTGATTGCTGTTTATGCTCTTCCCCAGCTTTTATCACAATGGTTTTCCAGCCCTCAAATTTTTGTTGCTGCAGTTGAAAAACATTTTCATCTGTTATCAAGATTACGTTTTCTTTTGAAAGCAATTGCTCCAGGTAAGAAAAATCCGCATCAAAATAATAGTTCACTTTTTTAGTAGAGAAAACATTTTCAACTGTAGTCATACAAAATTCTGGTTAATCCGTTTAATCAATAAAATACTTGTCCCAATTAACTATTCATGATATTGTTCTGATGATTGATACTTTCCAGATGTATCGCATCATAGTATTTAGTAATGAACTCTTTGCTTAAACCAAGCTTCTCTCCTTTGGTGTATGCTTTTTCCAATATCTCATTCCACCGATTAGTTTGTAAAATGGTGATGTTGTTATTCTTTTTGTATTCACCAATTTTATCGGCAATTTTCATACGTTGTCCTAATATCGTCATCAGTTCGTCATCCAGATGATTGATCTGTTCACGTAGTGTAGCCAGCGCTGTAATGAATTCTTTGGCATCAGTATTTTCATGACGCCAAACCAATACATCTAACATTTCGGCAAACTTTTCCGGAGTAATTTGTTGTTTGGCATCGCTCCAGGCATTGTCAGGATCGATATGTGTTTCTAACATGATACCATCAAAATCAAGGTCAATACTTTTTTGTGCCACCGATTGTAACATTGTTCTGTTACCACAAATATGAGACGGGTCGCATATCAGGGGCATTCCCGGAAACCTTCTTTTCATTTCGATAGGCAAATGCCACATAGGCGCATTGCGGAATTCGGTATTGCCATAAGATGCAAAGCCACGATGAATCATACCTACCTGTTTAACACCTACTTTCTGCAAGCGCTCTATACCACCAGTCCACAATTCCAGGTCGGCATTGATAGGATTTTTTATCAGCACCGGAATATCCACCCCACGTAATGCGTCAGCAACTTCCTGCACACTAAATGGGTTTACAGTTGTTCTTGCACCAATCCAAAGCATATCTACATCAAACTGTAATGCATCCTGTACATGTTTAGCGGTAGCCACTTCAACAGTGATAGGTAACCCGGTAACTTTTTTTGCATTGGCTAACCATGGTAAACCTTTGGTACCAATACCTTCAAATAACCCGGGTTTGGTACGTGGCTTCCAGATGCCGGCACGCAATACATCTACCTTACCAGTTTTAGCAAGGCGGGTAGCGGTTTCCAGCACTTGTTCTTCTGTTTCGGCGCTGCATGGTCCGCTGATGATGAGCGGATGTTTGTTCCATTTGGTTTGCATTAAATCTTTCATCGATTGAGTTTCTGTTTGCATGATTATAATTATTATTTTTTTAGTTCGTCATTTGTTGTGATGTGGTGGACACCATATTTTTTTAATTGTATCTTCTTCCATTCTTCTGCAGTCATTTCAAATTTTGTCTCCCCTTTTCCATATAAACCTGTTACAGTCCAGCCCTGCAACGCATAAAATTTTTCTGCTCTGGTATTAGGCGCAGTACTTAACCATACCATTTCTTTTTGCTGAAAAAAATACCAATCCAGCATAGTATCGTGTAATGTTTTACCGATACCTTTTCCCTCAAAATCTGGGTGCACAAACAATGCCCATATATTGTTGTCAATTAAATCGGCTATTGCAAACCCAACAATTATGCCATCCTCTTCGCATACCCAACCTTTACCTCTTAAGGTTAAGTATTCCACACAATCCTTATCGGTAACTAATCCTGGATTAGACAGCACATTTTCTTTTACAGCATTTCTTACCAGCTGTATTTGCTTAATGTCGTTTGTTAGTGCTTCTCTAAAAATCATAAATTATCTGGTATCCAGAAGCTCCAGCTTCCTGTCTAATAAAAAAATAACAGCCTGCCGGAAGCTGGAGCTTCCGGGCACATTACTTCAAAATTCTTTTTATCTTATTTGCATTCTCCATCAGCTCTACCAAATATTCCATATTCTCTTTTTCGAGACTGGCTTTAAATTTTCGCAATTGCGAAATATGCTCATTCAAAACATCCAACACGTTTTCCTTATTCTGCATAAAGATGGGTGCCCACATGGCCGAATTACTTTTTGCCAAACGTACTGTACTTTCAAAACCGCCACCGGCCATTTCAAAAATGGCATCCTCCTCTTTTTCTTTTTCCAAAACAGTATTGGCCAATGCAAAAGATGTGATGTGAGAAATATGACTTACATATGCTGCATGTACATCGTGGTTAGCTGCATCCATGTAAATAATGTGCATACCCAATGCTTTGTAAATATTTTCCACAGTATCCAATGCAGCGGCGTCACTTTTTTCTTTTTCGCATATCACACAGGCCCTGCCGGCAAAAGCACCTCTTACTGCAGCTTCGGGCCCACTGTATTCTGTACCCCACATAGGGTGCGTTGCTACAAACTGCTTACGCATGGGATGGTTTTTCAACGCATCGCATAACGCAAATTTGGTAGAGCCTGCATCTACAACAATTTGTTTATCGGTTAGCTTATCCATTATCTGCAGCATAACCGGTATAGTGGCATCAACAGGAATAGATACATAAATAAAATCGCTTTGTTTTACCGCCTCTTCTAACGGTAATGCTTCGTCTATAATGCCCAGTTCAATCGCTTTTGCAATACTGGTTGCCGACCTTCCCACGCCGATTACTTTTTTTGCAATACCTTTTTCTTTCAATGCCAAAGCCATTGAACCCCCTATTAAACCAACACCAACAATGCACACGCACAATCCCCCCCCCCCCACCCCCCAAAGGGGGGATTTGAGGCTCGGCTTTTTGCTGATTCTCTATTATTTTGTTATGTTTATCTTTTTGCATTATTTTAAAAGTTCTTTAAATAATTGGGGTTCAAACTCCC
>Ga0302164_10000727_pt1 | contig 10732 bp, 9 predicted proteins | sample I_Fen_E3_1_FD_193500 | JGI IMG/M metagenome (GOLD analysis project Ga0302164, IMG submission 193500) | Peat permafrost microbial communities from Stordalen Mire near Abisko, Sweden - I_Fen_E3_1 | ecosystem: Environmental > Terrestrial > Soil > Wetlands > Permafrost | place: Sweden: Abisko... | reverse complement strand
CCGGATATTGGCTCCATTGTGCCAGCGGGTACGCATGTACGCGGTTTTGATGCCTTTGCCCCCGAATGCAACCCCAGCGACGAGCGGGCTACCAGCGCTGCCGATGCGTTGGGCAATTGCAATGCGGCGCACGGTGGTTGGGGTGCGGATAATGATTGTGGTAACTACATCCGGGCTGCCATATTAAATTTTGCCTTTGATGCAGAGTTCGAAAACAGGGTACCGTTAGAAAGAAACCTGCATGGAGATCATCCGCATGAGGGCTATCCCAATTTTTTATACTGGCCACATTTTTCCAGCGCCAGCCACCAGCAAATGTGGGTAGACTGGATCAAACGTGCCTACCAGGGCGGATTGAGGGTGATGGTTACGCTTACCGTGAACAGTGAGCTGTTAGGTGCAGTGCTTAGTGGTGATGGACCATTGGATGATAAAGCCAGTGCCGACTTGCAGCTGGATGAAATAAAATCTTTCGTGGCAAGGCATAACGATTTTATGGAAGTGGCCAATGGCCCTAATGATATCAGGCGTATTGTGCGCAGCAATAAAATGGCCATTGTTATTGGTATGGAAGTGGATAATATCGGCAATTTTAATTATGCCAACGTTACCGTAAATGAAGCTACTGCAAGGGCCGAGATCAGGCGCTTGTATGATAAAGGCGTGCGTTATATTTTTCCGGTGCATCTGGTAAATAATAAATTCGGAGGTTCTGCTATTTACAGTTTACTGTTTAATTTCAGTAACCGGTTTACCAATAGCCAGCCGTTACGCTTTGGCGATCCGATGCGGCCCGGCCTGATGTTTAATGTAGAAGCGGCACACGACCCACGCATTAAATATTCTTTAAGCCTCACTGATGGCGTTGCTACCGCAGGTGCTATGAATGCTGCAATTGCGGGTATCAACGGTTTGTTTGATGGTATTTCGCAGATACCTTTTCCGCCTGCATTAAACCTTGATTTTACCAGTGGCGATTTTTGCCCCGATCCTAAACTGGGCTGTATTCAGCAATTTAAGATCATCAAAAGTTTACTTACACCCGATCCTGCATGGGATGCATACAACAATATTTCGGGTGGCCAACAAAATCAGTTAGGCCTTACCAATATTGGCAGGGCAGCCATAAAAGAAATGATGCGGTTGGGCATGATCATTGATGTGGACCATATGAGCGATCATTCGGTTTCGGATATGCTGATGCTGGCCAATGAATTTAATTATCCTGTTGCATCGGGACATAATGGAATGCGTGACGGTTTTTTTGAAGATAAAGATCATAAAGTGAGCGAGAACCAAAGAACGGATGAACAATTGCAAAACATTAAGAGCCTTGGTGGTGTGTTTGGGATTGGTATTGGCGAATCAACAGCAGCACAGTACCTCACCAACTTTCGTATTGCCATGAGTGGAAATAAAATGGATGGCGGTGCCATTATGATGGGCTCTGATGTGAATGGTGCAGTTACATTGCCCAAGCCACGGATAGGCCCGGGCAGGGATGCGGCACGCAGCAAGTATGCCGGTAATATTTCCAATTACTGGAATAAAACCATAAGCTATGCCGCCGAAGGAATGCCTTTGCAGTCATCACCGGGTTCCCCATTAAAATTGCGTAAATATAAATTTGGAAATAAAAGCTGGGATTATAATACAGAAGGTATGGCGCATATTGGATTGTACCCTGATTATTTCCAGGACCTTAAAAACCTGGGTATGGACAGGGGAGAAAGGCAGGTGTTTTTTAATGCTGCAGATTATTTTGTAAACATGTGGGATAAATGTGTGAAGAGCAGCAGAGGGGTAAGGTAATAGTTATCAAAAAAACATCGTACAAAAAAATGAAGATGTTCTTTGGTACAAAAAGTTAAATATTGTGTTTCATATTAAAGTAAATAACTCTAAACTGCTGAAGTGTAAAAACTTGAACGTATTTTCGAATTAAAATTAATACAACGGCAGTTGCAAAAAAACAATTACATATCCAATAATAATTTTCATGTAATTGTGAAACGCCAGGTTATACTGCTGTTAGTGTTATTGATGTCAGTCACTTCCCATGCACAAAACAATATCAATGGAATTTGGACAGGTTTATATTTAACCGCCACCACCGACCTGGGGCAACCCAAACTGCTGGTAGAGATCAATGATTTTAAAGACTCACTGTTTACCGGTGTTACCCATCTTTATTATGAGGGCAACAAGTACGAACACTATAAGATCGTTGGCTGGTATGATAAAAAGGATTCTATCCTGGTGTACAGGGAAATAGCCACTATTGCTGTAGACCTTGGGCTTTATGGCAATTGCCTTGGTAACTACAGGATGATACTGCGCAAAGAGGATAGGAATTTATACCAGTATGGTTACTGGGATCCTAATATAAAAGGATGCACCGGTGGCTCAACGGTATGGTTGCAGAAAAAAGTAGAAGAAGTAAAGAAAATACCACCACCCGAAAATAAAATTGTAGAGAAAAAGAAAGTGGTGCCCGAACCCAAACAATTAAAGCAAAAAAATAACACGCCGGTAAATCCTGCTACCACCGAAGAGAAAGTTGTAAAAGAAATACCGGCTGTAAGGATAAAGACCACACCTGCAGTATTACCTGCAAAAATTACACAACGTGAAACTGATGTACAGTCGCTGGTGGAAATTACGCCGGCAGATAAAGATTCTATCCGGGTGGATGTATATGATAATGGTGAAATAGATGGCGATTCTGTTTCGGTGTATGAAGAAGGGGTGCTGCGGATCAACAAAAGAATGATCACAGCAAAACCCATTACGTTTTATGTAACACTCGATAAAAATGTAAATCCCATAACTCACTTAAGGCTGGTTGCCGAAAGCCTGGGCAGTATCCCTCCGTGTACTGCACTAATGATCGTTACCACAAAAACCAAGCGCTATGAAGTGCATCTCTCCAGTAATTTTAATAAGAATGCAACGGTGGAATTGTTTTTGAAAGAATAGCAACCACAGCAGCTTTTAAAGAATAACAGTTATAGCAATAAAATTTATTTACATATGTGAATCATATAAGTAAATGCAAACATTGTGTAAGGGGTTTTCTCTACATAATAGTCATCTTTGTTTATCGCCGGTATAAACGCACTAAATTTTTTTATTTAAAGTACGGCGGTTAAAACAATAGTATGAAAAAATATATCCTGCTGGTACCATTTTTTGTTACAGCTATTATAAGTTGCAGCAATAGCGGTAAAGTTGTTAAAAAAGTAAGCAACCAAACAACAACAGACGAATTGCCGCAGCCTTATGCCACTAAATCAGTGCAGAATTTCAGTAAGGTTATTGGATGGAAAGATGGTGCAACACCCATTGCACCTGCTGGTTTTATGGTTACCAAATTTGCTGATGGATTGGAACACCCCCGTTGGATTTACGTTGCAGATAATGGCGATATTTTTATTGCAGAATCCAACACAATATTAAAAGGGATAAAAAAAATTGGTGCAAAGATCTCCCGTAAAATAAAAACACAACAGGTGGGTGAAAGCGAAAACCGCATCACCATGTTCAGGGATAATAATAAAGATGGTATACCTGACGACCGTTTTATTTTTGCAGAAAACCTTAACCAACCATTTGGCATGTTAATATTGGGGCACCATTTTTATGTGGCCAATACCGATGCCTTGCTGAAGTTTGATTATACTCCCGGTGATACAAAACTAAATGGCAATGGTAAGGCCATTGTATCATTACCTGCCGGAAAATACAACCGCCATTGGGCAAGAAATATTATTACTAACCGAAAGGGGGATAAAATTTATATCGCTGTGGGCTCGGGCACCAATGTTGCTGAAAAAGGATTAGACAATGAAATACGCAGGGCGGATATACTGGAAGTTAATACCGATGGCAGTGGCGAGCGCATTTATGCCTCTGGCCTGCGCAATCCTGCAGGCATGGCCTGGGCACCCGGCACCAATACCTTGTGGACAGCCGTAAATGAAAGAGATGAGCTGGGCGATGAACTGGTGCCTGATTATTTTACCGGTGTAAAAGAAGGCGGCTTTTATGGCTGGCCCTTTGCCTATTATGGAAAACATGAAGACCCCAGGATGGCTACCCAACAGCGGCCCGACCTGGTAAGTCAATCCATTACGCCTGATGTTTCATTGGGCGCACATACGGCATCGTTAGGTTTGGCATTTTATGAAAAAATGCAATTCCCTGTTCTATACCATGGTGGTGCCTTCATAGCACAACATGGTTCGTGGAACCGGAGGGAACTGGCAGGATATAAAGTAGTGTTTGTGCCTTTTGTAAATGGTAAACCAGGTGGCCCGCCACAGGATTTTTTAACCGGCTTTAAAGTAGACAACTCTAAAGACAGCAAAGTAAGGGGCAGGCCGGTAGATGTAGCCGTGCTGGCCGATGGCTCGATGCTGATAACAGATGATGTGAGCAATATTGTATGGCGGGTGAGCTATCATAAATAAAAACTGACATACACTTTTATTGCAGAAGAGAAAAAGAGTATTCAAATTCAGTAACCTTGCAAAGAAAAAAATTACCTGGTTAATATCAGAGTATTTTCCCGGTTATTTAGAATCCATTTGCTGAATTTATTTAAAAGCGCTTTGCCGGCAATTATACGTTTCCCTTTGTCAGTTACTGCAACAATAATGTTATTAACAGCAAAGCCGCCAATTTGAATATTGCTGACCATGTACTTCCTGCAAGTGTCAATAACGCCGTTTGCCATTTCATATTCGCCAATACCTAAATAGTTTGCATCAGTAATGATATTTTCTTTTCTAAGCGTTACTTCCATGTCTTTGTTGATCAGCATGTCTGATGCACCTGTATCCAGCAGCCATATTTGTATCATACTACCAACTTTTAATTTTAAGTAAGTCATGCCGTTTAAAGTTAGAATTTTTACGGTGTCTGTTTGTGGTCCCTTTATATCCTTTTCTGCATTTTGATTCCAGTTCCTTTCTGAAGCCCCCATTTCAACAAAAGGATCACCGCATTTATACATCATTTCATAAAATAGCAATGAGTTGGGGTTGTTTAAGGTTTCCATTTCTGCATCGCTTATTTTTTTTGCTTTTATAAGCTCAAGCCTGCAGCTGCAAAAATTTTTTACTCGGTTGGAGTCAAGTGTTTTTTCGGTGCTGGTTTTAATGCCTTTTATGCAGCTGGCTATAAATTCATTTTCAAATCCTTCAGCCTGCAGCAACAGCGTTTGCCCGGAGTTAATAAAACAGCTGTCAATTATTTTTGCTAAGAGGGAGTCTTCTTTTACTAATGCCGATACATCGATGATGCCGCTGTGTGTATATTTTTGAAACTGTTTATTGGTGAAACGCCGGTCTAATTTATCTGTTTGACATTCGCAAATGGCAACCGCTGTGTTATCATACGAGGTTTTATTTAAAGACCTGATACAACTTGCAATTAACTGGCGGCGGTTTAAAACCGGACGCCCTTCTTTGGAGCGAATATATTCGCCTTGTGCAATAGAAGACTGGCTTAAAGTAATGACGAAGTAAAAAAGAAACAAAGCGTATTTTCTCATCTTCAAATACAGGGTTTTGGGTTTTGCAAACTATTGACTGCTAAAGTTAATTAAAAAAGCATTCGAACAACAGCACTCTGTAAATTTCGATAATTACACTTTATTTGAAGGGAGAATTATTTTTTTTTAGTGCGAGTTGCCTTTGTGATAAGCGTTGGTACTTAAAAATGTCACTACCCATTAAACTGCCTAAGATGATGATCGGTATGTTTATAAGCCATGTACCCGATCTGTTCTGTGGTCATCTTTCCAAAAAAAGCATGCACAAAGTTGGGATTTGAGAAATGAGCATAACCTTCAATAAGAACGATCCATTTCTTTTTTTCTGCAATAATATCGCCATGAGTTTCCTGTATTATAAATTCAGGGATCGAGGGTGTACTTCTTCGTAACGGGGTGTCGTCTTTTACAACATTTTTTAAAGCCAGCTTACCAAACAGGCGACCCATGAATACCCGTTTGTATTTTTTATTGCCCGTACCCGTTACCCATTCGTCCCACAAGGTGCAATGTTTCAACATTTGATACACATTCATTTTACCCCATTGGGCTTTGCTGTTTTCAGTAAGTAAATTTATCCTGTTGATGAGTTCCTCTCTTGTGGTTTTATCAAATACTGTTTTCATGTTGTGTGCAATTTTTAAAGGTCATGTTTATATAATGGATGGTGTTATCACTAATGCAATTGCGCCAGAGAAAACCAATTGCCCGAATCATCTTTAAATATTGCTTCGGTACCATAATGTTCTTTAGTGGGCGGTTTGGTAAATGCCACCCCTTTGGTTTTCATTTCTTCGTAAGTGGCAAAAATATCTTTGCAGGTAAATACGGCCACACCAAAGGTACCTTTGGCAACCAATGCAGCCAACGCATCCGAAGTTTCTTTTGTAGTGATGCCACGGGTTACCGGCGATAGCACGATCTCGAACCCGGGCTGTTCAGGCGGGCATACCGTTATCCAACGGTCGCCATTGGGCATAGGTACATCGGTGATTACTTTAAAGCCCAGTTTGCGGGTGTAAAAATCGTAGGCACGGCTTTGGTCAAGCACATAAATAGTGACATGGGTAATTTTAGTGATCATTTCTTTTGCGTATTAAAATGTTTACGCAAAGGAAAGCTTTAAATCAAAATGGCGGTTCTTTAAAATTGCTATTTTTTTCTTTGCTTCATTTTGTGCCCCACAAAATAAAATACCTGTTTACAGCAAATGCCTTTTCTTCATAAAATAACTCACTATAAAAAGTATACCAGTAACAAAGAATGGAAAAGTGATCATCAGTACAACGCCAATACATTGTGCAACAGAAAAATGATTAACATTATAATTGTGCGAAAAAATAACGGGTGTCATCACAATTCCGATAGCTGCAAAAATAATTCCGCCAATCAATTCCTTTTTCCAAGCCACCAGTAAAAAGGCCAGCAACACAAAAGAGGGGATAAGGTGAATGAAAAATTGTGCTAACTGTTGCCCAATAGTCTTACCTGGTTCAAATGCGTCGGCAGCAAAAATGCTTACGAAAAGTATAGCCAAAATGCAGATGATCCTGGGTAACCATTGGAATAACTTCAGGGAGGTGTTCATAATGTGAGGTTTTGATGCATCACAAACTACACAGTAGCGGATAGAAAAAGCAATGATCACGGTCAGCAGAATTTGTGCGCTTTTTGGTGCCAGCCTGCTGTGCTTAAAAAAAAGGTTTTTGTAATTGTGATTTACCGTTAATCTGATAAAAGCTACCGATGGTAAAATGAGAACAATAATGATAGGACTGGTACCTAAATTTAAATAAAAAACGCATGACTGCAGTACGTTTAAAAAAGGTCTTCCTTATAATCCTTTCTACTATTTCACTACACTGTTTTTCCCAGTATAAAAATGAGCCCTGCGTTACAAATGTTTTAAGGGCTACCTTCTTTGACCCCGGAATAAGTTACGAAAAAGCAATGGGAACATACCAGACCGTACGGGCACGGGCATTTATGGCTACTTCATTTGCTTTTAGTTATTCCAGTAGCTTTGGAACCAATACATTTATTAGTATTGATCCTTCATTGTCGCTGCAGTACCGGTATTACTATAACTATCGCAAGCGTAGCGAAAAAGATAAACGTACTGCATTAAACAGTTTAAATTACCTGGCGCCGTCATTTACCACCAGCTTTTCAAAAAGTAGTATCTCAGATTCATACAACTCTGAATATAACCGCCGGCTAATCAATAGCATTGGATTGGTGTGGGGGATGCAAAGAAATTACGCAAAACGTTTTAGTTTAGATTTGAACCTTGGCGCCGGTTACTATTTTACAACTGCTACTGTACAAGCTAATCCATCTCTAACCAATAAAAAGCACGTTGACAATTTTTCAACTTTAGGAGAACTTAGTTTAGGCTTTTGGTTAAATAAGAGAAAATAATCCTGCAACGCCATTGATGTTATGCAGGACAAAGTATATTTAACTACTCCACAAAATGCCAGCAAACACCGGCCTTATCAATAATGTTTACTTCCTTGCCATAAGGTTGCTGTGTAACGTTACCTAGTTTAATGCCAAATTTTTCCGGCAATTGTTTTTCAATAACCGTGTTCCGGAATGCTGCAACATCATCAACCTTTACAGTCAGCATCAGGTTTTCTGCAAAGGCTTTATCGTTGTACTGTTGTAAAATAAATTTGCAGTTACCACTTTCAAAACCTGCATAGCCATCGGCATCCCAGGTGATGGTAAAACCCAATGCAATAAAAAATTGTTTGGCACCTTCATAATCACTGCCAGAAGGTATAAATGGGGAAAGGGATAAGAATTGCATCGTTATAAATTTTAATTGTTTAATAGTCTTCAATACCGCACCCGATAGGTGAACCGGGGGGCGGAGCTTCATGCAGTGTTGGTTTGGCTTTTTCCGGAGCTTTTATTCTTTCCAATGTCAACAATAAATAACCTTTGTAGTCATTACTGATTGCAGTTTTCAATTGTGCGGTGGCGTATTTTTTGATATCGTCGATAGCACTGAGCATTTGCGATTTAGTGGCAAAAGAAGCTTCGTCATTAACGGAAACCGCCAACAAATAAGTAAGCAGTAACTGTTCATTCTGTTTTTGTATCAATCCTTCCAAACCTTTTAACCTTGCAGCCTTCCATGTTTTGGCGGTTAATACGTTGATCATCTCATCAACTCCCAATCCATTATTCTCAAATTGAAATTGCGACATCCTGTTCAGGCGGCTGGTATTAAATAAAAAAGATAGCGGCATATCAGCTGCTGCTTCTGCGGCTGCAAGCGGATCGAAAGCCAGGCCGGTTCTCCGGTTAAATAATTCTCTTGTATAGCCATAACCTGCGGGGCGGGGTGGTATCAATTTGATAATGCTCTCCGGCAAAGCCAGTATTTTTGGATCAATACAATCTGCTACTGCATTCAATGCATTCAGTTGCGCTTCTTTTGTAAGCGACAGTGTGACCATCTGTCCATCGCCACGTATGGCATAAGAATAATACATGCCGCCTACTTCTTTTGTAACGGCTTCTACCTGGTAGCGGTGATAAAGATATACTGGTACCAGCACATCTTCCAGCATAGCCATGGGTGTTCCTTTACGGATATTATTTTCGCCAAATTGTGCCAGTGCTTTGGCACGTACTTTCAATACATTATTCAACTCGCTTACGGGGTCTTTGCCATTATCCCAAAGGTGGGCAGTGGGATGTAAGCCACCGGGGTCGCGGGCATCACGGTCAGAAATAAAACTGAGGCCTTTTTTTGCGGCATCCGTTAAAATGGTGTTGAGTGCTGTGGCTTCGTTAGCACCTTTTACAAAATCCTGGTAGCCAAAGGCAATACTTACTTTATCCCAATCGCCTATCTGGTTGGTGTAGGCATTACTAAGATCGATATCACCATTGTTATTCAGCGTTACTAGCGGTGGCGGGTAATCCATAACGCTGGCCCTGTTTTGTGCGCTGGAAATATAGTTGTGCATCAGCCCCAGGGTATGGCCCACTTCATGCGCTGCCAGTTGTTTTAAACGCTGCAGCGCCATCTGCAGCATTTTATTATCGGCTGGTAATTCACCATTTTCAAAAGGTGCCAGTAAGCCCTGTGCAATCATATAATCCTGCCGCACACGAAGTGAGCCTAGGGTTACATTGCCTTTTATAATTTCACCTGTTCGTGGATCTACCACAGCATTGCCAAAACTCCAGCCCCTGGTGGAGCGATGTACCCAGTTGATCACGTTGTACCGCAGGTCCATCGGGTCGGCACTGTCCGGTAATATTTTTACCTGGAAGGCATTGATATAGCCCGCAGCTTCAAAAGCCTGATTCCACCATTGGGCGCCTTCCAGCAATGCGCTGCGTATGGGTTCGGGTGTACCATTATCCAGATAATACACAATGGGATTTACCGCTTCGCTGTTGGCAGCAGCAGGGTCTTTCTTTTGCAACCGGTGCCTGATGATGTAATTTTTTTGAATGGGTTCAGTTACGGAAGTGCTGTAATCAAAGTAAGAGTGAGTGATAAACGGAGACCGGGCATCGTATAACCGTGGATGGTAGTTATTATCGGGCAGCTGCACAAAAGAGTGGTGCATACGAAGTGTGATCGCTTCTGCAGCAGGTGTAACAGCACCCACATAGTTACCGGTCTTGCCATCTTTATTTACAAATGTAACCGTAGTTTCAAACTCGGTATTCAACGGAAAGTTTTTTGTGCGGGCCAAATACAGGGCGCTGCGTGTGGCATCAAGGGAATAGGTACCCTGTTTGGTGTTTTGTAAAGTATTGCTTACCTGTAAAGCATCACGCAATAAAAAATCGGTGGCATCAACCAGTACGGTATCGCCTTTTTCTGCAGCCACTGTAAATCCCCAGATGGTAGATTGGGCAAAGGATTGTGCCACTGCCCTTTTTTCGGCAACATCTTCACTGGTGGCGCGGTAATCGTAATTAGGTTCGATCATTAAAATTTTATTACCCACCCGGCTGAATTTTACGATGTACGTAGTGCCCATGATACCCCTGTCTAACCCAACATCATTGGAACCAAGCCCGGCCGGAAGCGCCGTTTGATATAAAATTTCAGTATCAAATTTATTGAGCTGCAGCCATACTTTGCCTGTACTGTCGTCCCAGTAAAAATCAACAAAGCCCTTGTACAGTTTCATACGT
>Ga0302164_10000724_pt1 | contig 10768 bp, 7 predicted proteins | sample I_Fen_E3_1_FD_193500 | JGI IMG/M metagenome (GOLD analysis project Ga0302164, IMG submission 193500) | Peat permafrost microbial communities from Stordalen Mire near Abisko, Sweden - I_Fen_E3_1 | ecosystem: Environmental > Terrestrial > Soil > Wetlands > Permafrost | place: Sweden: Abisko... | reverse complement strand
AACAGCAACATATGTATCTGGATATCATCAAAAAAGGAGGTGATAGGATGCTAAATATTATCAACGATATTATAGATATTTCGAAGATAGAATCGGGACAGATGGAAATTGCGATCGCTGCAATGAACATCAATGATCAGATAGATTCCATATATTCTTTTTTTAAACCTGAGGCTGAAGCTAAAGGAATTCAGCTTTTTGCCAAAAATTCATTACCGGCAGGAGCAGCAATAATAAAAACTGATGCTGATAAAATATATGCCATTCTTACCAATCTCGTTAAAAATGCTGTGAAATTTACCCCTTCAGGCTCTGTGGAATTCGGCTATGAGAAGAGAGACAGCTATCTGGAGTTTTTTGTTAAAGATACCGGAATTGGTATTCAACCAGATCACAGGAAATTCATTTTTGAAAGATTCAGGCAGGGGAGTGAATCGCTAACAAGGAATTATGAAGGAACAGGTCTGGGCCTGGCCATCTCAAAAGCTTATGTTGAGATGCTTGGTGGCAAAATCTGGTTTGAGAGTGAATACAAAAAAGGCACTGTGTTCTTTTTCAATGTTCCATACCATCCTGATACTGAATCAACCACATTAATTGTTGATGAGGTTCAGACTGATTCAGAAGATCATAAAATAAAAAGGCTGGTTGTTTTAATCGTGGAGGATGATAAAGCTTCGGAAATGTTGCTTACCAGATTACTTGCAACCTATAGTATTAAGATTTTAAAGGTAACAACCGGAAATGAAGCTGTTGAAGCCTGTCAGAATAACCCTGACATTGATCTGGTTCTTATGGATATTAAATTGCCCGAGATGGATGGTTATGAATCAACCCGTCAGATTCGTCAGTTTAATAAGGATTTGGTTATTATTGCACAAACTGCCTTTGGACTTGTCGGAGAAAGAGAAAAAGCCATTGAAGCTGGCTGTACTGACTATATCTCGAAACCTATTAACCGAAATATATTTATTGAATTATTAAAAAAGTATTTCAGTAAGTAGTCTTTAAGTTTTTAAGTCAGGTTATTTTTCTTTGTCGCTTCGTGATTTCACATAATTATTCTGCAGGAGAGTATCTTTATAGAGAAAATGACCAATTCCTGTAACCTTTTATATTCAGAGAAGTTTACAGTATAAATTGAAGCAAATAAAAAACCTTAGGGCTTGGATACTTTTTCGGATAATGAGCTTATGCTGAAGGTAAAAAATGGGGACATTGATAAGATGGGCCTGATTTACGAACGTTATCATCGTCAGTTGTACAGATTCATTTTTAATATGACAAGGCAGAAAGAATTAAGCGAAGATATGGTTCAGAATGTTTTCCTAAGGATGCTGAAATATCCTGAAGGGTTTATGGGCTTTGGTGAATTTAAAATGTGGATGTATCATATAGCAAGAAATGCAATATATGATCACTTCAGAAAGGTAAGGAGAACCCCCGCGTATTCCGATGTGAAGGATTTTGAAGAAAGAATTGAAGGAGAGCACCGTACTGATGCACACCTGGAGAAGGAACAGGAGTTAAAAACACTTGAGACAGCAATGGGAAAATTGAGTGATGAAAACCGGGAACTAATTATCTTATGCCGGTTCCAGGAAATGAAATATCATGAGATAGCGAAACTTCTGAATACGACTGAAGGGGCAATAAAAGTAAGAGTGCATCGGGCATTAAACCAGTTAAAGAGCAATTTTCTGAGAATTGAGAATTAAAGAAATAACTATGGAATGCAAGGACTACAGAGAACAATTTACTTTACTTCTGACCAATACACTTGATCAGACAGAACGAAGTGAGATTGAAAGCCATCTGGCAGGTTGTTCAGATTGCAGGAATGAGTTTGAAGCAGCCAGAAAGATATGGAGTCTAATGGGAGAAATTCCGCAGCCTGAGCCATCACAAGCTATGCGGGCAAACTTTGATACAATACTTTCTGATTTTAAGGAAGAGCTTGCTGCAAAGAAAAATAATCAGGTCAGTATATGGACAATCAAGCTTCGCGAGTTCTGGTCACGCCAGGCGCAACCGCGTTTAGCCTTCAGTCTTTTATTAGTTGCAGCTGGCTTGATTTGTGGATATTTCTTACATCAGCCTGAGCAATCGGCAATATCCTATAACAGGCAGATCGATAGACTCTCCTCTCAGGTCTCTGAAATTAAACAGGTAATGATGCTCTCACTGCTGCAGGATCCTTCGGCCTCGCAACGCATAAGAGCGGTTGCATATACCGATGAAATAAGTAATGTAGATCTTAAGGTAATCAATGCTTTGTTCACAACCTTAAATGAAGATCCGAATGTAAATGTAAGACTTGCAACACTTGAGGCACTTGTTAAATTATCGGGGGAACCAAAAGTACGGGAAGGTCTTGTCAGGAGTATTGAACTTCAGGAATCACCTCTTATGCAATCTGCAATTGCTGACGCGATGGTAAAACTACAGGAAAAGAGTTCGGTGCAGCCTTTACGGAATCTGCTTAATAAAAAAGGGCTTAATCAAATGGTTAAAATCAATATCGAAAAAAGCATTAGTAAACTTATCTGAAACCAATTTTCTAGAAAAGATATGAAAAAAGTAATAGTAACCCTTTTATTGGGTATGGGAATAATATGTGCGGTTCCGTTGGCAAATGCCCGGGAATTTAAAGAGCACCAGAGCAAAGAATTTGTGGTTACCGGTGATGCTTCCGGAGGAACAATGTTCATTTACAATATCTCAGGATTTATTAAAGTAGAAGGTTATGACGGAAATAAAATACTGTTAGAGATGGATAAAACAATTTCTGCAGATGACGAGAAAAATCTGGAAACAGGCAGGAAGGAATTCAGGCTGGCATTTGACCAGAGATCAGATACCATTATGGCTTACATCGCAGAACCTTTTGATTCGCGACCGCACAGGAACTGGCAATATAATGATGATCGTCGCGAAATTGAGTACAATTATAATGTTGATTTCACCGTGAAGGTGCCTTATGGCATAAATCTCCATATCTCAACGGTAAATGATGGGATTATCACGGTAAATAATGTAATTGGAAAATTGTATGTAAATAATGTAAACGAAGAGATATCAATTAAAAATGCAAAAGGTACAACCTATGCCCATACTGTAAATGGAGATGTCTCTGTCAATTATCTTTCTAATCCCCCGGAGGAATCATCATATTATACAATTAACGGGAATATTCATGTATGCTATCAGCCGGATCTTTCAGCCGATCTGCAGTTTAAGAGTATGAACGGAGATTTCTTTACCGATTTCCGGGACGCTGAATTACTACCAGCTACGGTAAAGAAAGTTCAGGAGCAGAAAGGAAAGGGCACAGTATATATGCTCAAAGCAATTACAGCCGTTCGTATTGGCAAGGGCGGCAAAATCTTCAAATTTGAAACACTTAATGGCAATGTCTATATAAAAAAACAATCTTAATAATTAAAATTATGAAAAAAATGAAAATTGCAGGTCTGGTATTACTCAGCCTTTTTATCGCAACAAAATCATTTGGACAATCTGGTTCAGCAGAACAGTTAACTGTGCCTTTAAGCAGTCCAGGGAAACCATATTCATTAAAGGTGCAGCTGGTATCAGGGTCTATAAAAGTTGTGAGCTACGAAGGAAAAGATATAATTATCAATGCCACTCCCAGGAGCGGTGACAACGAAGAAGAATCAAAAGCTGTTGAAAACGGGATGAAACGTATTTCAACCTCCAGTGGATTTGAAGTTACTGCGAAAGAGGCTGATAACACTGTTACAGTTAACACCGGCAACCCCAATAAGGCTGTTGATCTTAATCTTAAGATTCCACAGGATGTAAAGCTTAAAATTGGTACGGTAAACGACGGGGAAATTGTCGTGGAAAATGTCAGGGGTGAACTTGAAGTCAATAATGTTAATGATAAGATAACTCTTACCAATATTTCTGGTTCAGTGGTCGCCAATACTGTGAACGGAGATGTTACTGTGACTTTCATTTCAGTAGATCCCAAAGCGCCAATGGCATTTTCAACACTGAATGGAGATGTAAGAGTAACATTGCCTATGGATACAAAAGCAAATCTTAAAGTCAAATCCGATAATGGAGATGTATTCAGTGATTTTGATATTGATATTGATAAAACACCATCCAAAATTGATAAAACGACCGAGCCTGGTTTGTATAAGATTAAGAAAGATGACTGGGTATATGGAAAGATCAATGGTGGCGGCCCTGAAATGATGATGAAAAACATGCAGGGGAACATTTACGTGAAGAAAGGAACAAAATAGAGCTTCTGAATTCAGGTTTGATTTTACAATGCCGTTTGGAAGTGCTTTAATGCATTCTCTTAACGGCAATGTTTTTTAAAGGATATTGAACTTTTTTCCTTTGTGTAACTTTGTGCTTTCCTTTGTGATCCTTTGTGTTAAATGGATTTTTTTTACCACAAAGGGTCACTAAGGTTAACACTAAGGCACTCTAAGGCAAAATTCAATCACTTTCAGTACTCCTCAGTCAATATTAAATATTGCGAAACTTCATTATATTTGATTTATGAACACAACAACTCATCTGGATGCAATATCGGCATTTATATTTATCGGAGTCTTCCTGGGGTTTATACTTTCCTTCTTTTTTATTGTAAAAACTTCATCAAATATAAGAGCCAACAAGTACCAGGGACTGCTGCTTCTTTCACTGACTCTTTGTATACTTGAACAATTCCTTAACATTACCGGGTATATTACCAAAGTCCTTGTCATAACAAATTCAACCGAGCCGCTTAACCTGGTAATTGGACCTTTTCTCTATCTTTTTGTCAAGAGCAGCCTTGACCAGAATAACTCAAAAAAAGACTGGATACATTTTATACTTGCATTAGTTTACCTGTGTTATCTGATGTTTGACCTTCTTCAACCTGATGAGGTCAAGTATAATTCCTATATCTATAGCTTCCATCCCGATTGGCCATATCTCAAAGTGAATGTAAATTACTCGAATGATCCCCTGAACCTGAAGAAATGGCTGAATTTAGCAACCGGTATTCAATTATCAGTGTATACTGTCATGGCTTTCAGGTTAGTTGTTAATCGGGTCCGGCAAGCCGGCGAATCTATCTTTAGGACAAATGATGAGATCCTCCGTTCACTGAGGAATATGGTATTTCATATTGCAATTGTAGTTCTGATATTTACAATTGTAAAACTTTGTTTTAAAGGAGATTTAGGTGATTATTACATAGGTACATACGTTTCGGTCATTATTCTTATAACCACTCTCAGGGTCATGAATGATTCCTCCTATTTTGAACGGTCAACATCATTTATGGATATAGATTTGGGCAAGTATCGCAAATCTTCGTTAACAGAAACTAATAAAAAGAAAATACTGGAGAGTATAATTTTTGAACTTGAAACCCGACAATACTATTTAGAAAATCTGGCATCGCTTTCGGAGCTGGCAAAGAAAATTGGGGAGAGCCCCCATCACGTTTCCCAGGTTATGAACGAAAAACTTAATAAAAGCTTTTTTGAATTACTGGCATCATACAGGGTTGAAGAAGCAAAAAAAATATTATCGGCTGATAATAAGAATAAAATTACTGTTGAAGAGGTATCTGATATGGTTGGATACAACTCAAAAACAGCTTTCAATAATGCATTTAAGAAACTTTCAGGAAAAACTCCTACGGAATTTCGTAAATCTATAAACACCTGATTGAATTAGACTTACATTGAGTAATTCATACTTGCCTATCGGGATGTACATCATCCTTATAGGGGCGTTCGCTCCAGTCAACCACCTGATATTAGTTTTGATCCGACAAATCAAAATTAAATATCATGAACACAAAAGTGGCCGATTCAAAAGTACAATTTCTTAACTTACACCAGGGACTTATTGATGGTTGTAGAAAAGGCGACCAGAAAGCCCAGTTTCAGATTTACAAATTGTATTATAAAGCGATGTATAATACAAGCCTAAGAATTGTGAAGGACACTATGGAGGCAGAAGACATTATGCAGGAAGCCTTCCTGTCGGCCTTTGAGAAAATAGGGTCTTACTCAGGTACAGTAAGCTTTGGCGCATGGCTTAAAAAGATAGTACAAAACAGGTCGCTCGATTATCTGAGCAGGAAGAGGTTAGTTACCTATGAAGATATTGAGTCATTTCATGGGATGGAAGATAATGGCAATGATAGTTTCTGCCAGAATGAAGAGCCTGATCCCAGATTGAACTGGGTAATGGAGAAGATAAAGCTTTTGCCCGAACGATACCGGAATATTCTCTCACTTTATCTCTTTGAAGGATACGATCATGAGGAGATTGGTCAGATATTGTCAATCCCAAGCAGTACATCAAGGTCACACTACTCACGAGCCAGACAAAAACTTATCAGCGAAATCGGGGCATAACAATATGACAGTATTTAAATTGTACATTACAATAAAATAATGATCATGAATATTGAAGATTTACACAAAGAATTGCCTGCGGTAATGCATGCCGAAATATCCGATCAGATTCAGTTTTTTCTTCGTACCTATGCTGACCAGCAGATGCGTTTCGTTATCTCACTGGAGCAACAGATTAATTTCGAGATACTTAAAAAAGCCATGAGGCTGACTATCTACGCAGAACCGGTTTTTTCATATTTCTATAAAGAAGATACTAAGTCAGCTTATTGGCAAAAACAGGAAGATATTGACACAGAACAATTGATCGATCTGGTTGAAGCTAAATCTGGCTCTGAGAATGAGATTAACAATTTTCTTACCCTTGAAATACCTCCTTTTTCTTTTCCGATTGTAAAAGCAAGAGTCATAAGAAATGGTCAGAAGGATATCCTGTGTATCAATATGAACCATACTCCGACGGATGGCGCAGGACTAAAAGAATTTGCAAAGCAGCTGGCTTCAATTTATACCAATCTGATCACCAATCGGGAGTTTAAAGTAAATCCGGAATTTAATGGTGTGAGAAGTCTGAAGCAGGTAACAGATCATTTTACATTCTTTCAAAAACTAAAGTTTGCCAGAGAAGGGTTCAGGTCTCCAAAAAGAGGTTTTACATGGTCATTTGACTGGACAAGGACGGGTAAAGAAACCAGGAAGTTTATCACTTCAATAAAGATCGGTTCCGATAGCTTCGATAGAATCAAAGCATATTCAAAGTTAAATAATGTGACTATTAATGATATTGTTCTTGCAGCTTTTATAAGGTCCTTTGAACCAACGAACATGACGAATCATTATGCAGCAAAGCCTGTAATTGTTCCTGTCGATTTAAGAAAATATGTTAAACCGGAAACCCGCTCTTCAATTTGCAGTCTGACAGGTTCGCTTATTTGTAATATAGGCAGGGTTGCCGGAATCAGCTTTAAGGATACATTAATGAAGGTCAGGGATGAAATGATTAAAAAGAAAGAGGCTCATGCTGAAATGAACAGGATTTCACAAATTTCAATTTTATCGAAATTCATCCCTTACAATAAGTTAAAAGAACAATTAATGAATCTGAAGATGCCACCAATCCCACTGGTTACTAACATAGGGATTATAAACAGAGCAGATGTAAATTTTGGCAATATCAAGGTGGAAGATGCATTTGTGACAGGCGCAATAAGTTTCGAAGATTATTTTAGTATGGGCTTTTCAACTTTCCAGAATGTAATTACCATCAGCATTGGCTATTCCGGAGGAGATGAGCAGGAACAGAAAGTGAAAGATTTTCTGAATGCTCTTAAAACGGAATTAGAGAGAATCCGATAAATTACCTGAAGATACCTCTCAACAACCCCGTTGCTTACCTCCGCGATCCTTTGGGAAGCTAAACTTAATACACATCTCAATTATTTAAAGTGACGCCGAAAGCGTCAAATTCCAATAGCCACAGGCACGTCTGTGGTAGTTATTGCTGGATTTAGTCCAACACCAGCGGTGTTGAATATAATCAAGATAATCTTTTAGTTTAAACATATTCAACCCACTCCGGGGTTGAACTATCCACATATACTTCGACCACGGACGTTACCGTGGCTATTGGAATTAAATGCCTCCGGCATTAATTTTGAAGACAAGTTGTTCTCTCTTTAAATCATTTGGATGCTAAAAAGAATAATAAAGATGTGTCTAAAGGTTAGATTAGGAAGGCAGGGGGTATACAATCATACTTTAAAATCAATCTAAATAACTTTTTTTTGCGTCAGATGATTTTCGACTTCCGTCATTAACCGAAAACCATTAAAAACGACAAACAATGACACGGATTTTTATTTTGAGCATGAGTGCCATCCTTTTTTTCCAGACCGGTTTTGGACAAACCACAGAAAAAAAGCAATATACAGCTACCCGCATAATTACACCTCCTGTAATTAATGGAATTCTGGATGATGAAGCGTGGAAATTAGGTCCCTGGGCTGGTGGTTTTACACAGAATCAGCCATATAGTGGAAGACCCGAATCCCAGAGAACCGAATTCAAAATTCTGTTTGATGATAATAATCTCTATGTGGCGATCAAAGCATATGATACCAGTCCCGATAGTATTGTAAATCGTTTATCACGTCGTGATCAGCAGGATGGGGATCTTGTAGGGATAATCATCGACAGCTTTCATGATCTCCGTACAGGATTTCTTTTTGGTGTAAGTTCAACAGGAGTCAAATATGACCATATGATGACAAATGATGGTCAAAATGATGACCCTACATGGGACCCTAACTGGTGGGTAAAAACTTCAGTCAATGGTGAGGGATGGATTGCCGAAATGAAAATCCCGTTTAGCCAGGTGCGATTTGAAAAGAATTCAGGAGATGTATGGGGATTTGATGTAGGAAGAGTTTTATACAGGAAAAACGAAACCTCATACTGGCAATATATACCCAAAGATGCATCAGGTTTGATGCATCTCTTCGGAGAGTTGCATGGTCTGGAACAGATCAAACCACGAAAGATTTTTGATGTGACTCCATATGGTGTTGCACGGACTGAAACATTTCAGAGCGTTCCTGATAATCCCTTTTTGTCAAAAGGCAAACTATCTTCATTGAAAGGAGGTATTGATGCTAAAATAGGAGTCACCAACAATCTCACTATGGACTTGACAATTAATCCCGATTTTGGACAAGTTGAAGCTGATCCTTCCGAAGTTAACCTGTCTGCTTACGAAACATTCTTTACCGAAAAAAGGCCTTTTTTTATTGAGGGCAGCAATATCACAAACTTTGGTCTTGGAGTAGGAGATGGTGATATAGGGAATGATAACCTATTCTATTCAAGGCGTATAGGCCGCAGACCATTGGGATATCCCGATCTGAAAGAAGGATGGAATGCCGATGTGCCGGTTCAGTCAACAATACTTGGAGCAGCTAAGCTCACAGGGAAAACAAAAAACGGACTTTCACTGGGTTTTGTTGAGGTACTTACTGCCAGGATGCAGGCGGAGATAGATACAATTGGAGGAAGAATGACAGAAACGGTTGAGCCACTTACAAATTATTTTGTCGGCAGGATACAAAAGGATATCAATAACGGTAATACACTTATCGGTGGGATCATTACAAGTACAAACAGAGAACTTGATTCATACGTGAGTGATTTTATGCACAAGGCTGCCTATACTGGTGGAGCAGATTTTACACAGTACTTCGATGCAAAAAACTGGATGTTCAATCTGGTAGCATCATATAGTATTGTTGAAGGTTCAAGAAAGGCTATTGAAAATACGCAAGAATCGTCCGCTCATTATTTCCAGCGGCCGGATAATAACTATTCTATACTCGATACAAACAGAACCTCCCTTGCAGGATCAGGTGGAAGAATTCAGATCATGAAGCTTAACGGACACTGGAATTTCCAGAGTGCTACAACATGGAGAACTCCGGGATTTGATGCAAATGATCTAGGGTATACCCGCCAGGCAGATCAGATCTTCTCGGTATTATGGGCACAGTATAATCAGTATGAACCAAAAGGAATTTACAGAAAATACAATATTAACTGGGATGTTTATTCCGCATGGAACTTTGGCGCCAGGAACATTGCCAGAGGCTTTGAGTGGAATGCAAATATGGATCTGAAAAATTTCTGGAATATTTGGGGAGGAGGAGCCTTGAGAAGCAGTACGCTTGATCAGACAATTCTGCGTGGAGGCCCGATGATGGAAACCCCCGGCAATGTTACAGGCCGTTTAGGATTTACAACTGATAACCGGAAAATGCTGGTATTAAATGCTTCGGTCAGTTGTACCCAGGGAATTGAGAAAAGTTCCATGACCTTCGGTACCGGATTTGGGATTTCTTATAAACCCACAAACTGGCTTGTTGTCTCATTCAATCCAGGATTTAGCAAATCGTACAGTGAACTTCAATACGTCACGGATCGGAAGGTTAATAACAAGGATAAATACATATTTGCCAGTATTGACAGGAAAACTTTTAATACCTCATTCAGAGTAAATCTTAACCTGAGTCCGAATCTTACGCTTCAATACTGGGGACAGCCATTTTTTGCAACTGGCAGATACTATGATCACAAACTCATTACCAGTCCGATGGCAGATAATTACAGAGATCGTTTCAAAACATATTCACAAAATCAGATAACTCTTGTCGGGAATACTTATAATATCGATGAAAATTCAGATGGATCGGTTGACTATAGTTTTGACAGGAGGGATTTTAATGTCCAGGAGTTTCTTTCAAACCTTGTAATAAGATGGGAATATAAACCGGGTTCATCAGTTTACCTGGTCTGGAGTCAGACAAGAAGCAGTTCAA
>Ga0302164_10000722_pt1 | contig 10771 bp, 9 predicted proteins | sample I_Fen_E3_1_FD_193500 | JGI IMG/M metagenome (GOLD analysis project Ga0302164, IMG submission 193500) | Peat permafrost microbial communities from Stordalen Mire near Abisko, Sweden - I_Fen_E3_1 | ecosystem: Environmental > Terrestrial > Soil > Wetlands > Permafrost | place: Sweden: Abisko... | reverse complement strand
ACCGTTACTATGAATGAAAATATGGCAAATGTGCGTTTTGTGGCAGATATTACTGCAACATTAAGTAGAACAACAACAGTCAATAATTATTATTTAAGGGTATTGGAAGTGTGGGTGAAGAAAAGTAAAAGATGGGTGTTGTTTGCAAGGCAGGCGGTGAAGGGATAAAAAATGCAGGAATAATTTTATTGCTTAGTCTGAACAAATTTTTAATGGAGTTTTATGAAAAAACATGTTGTTTTTATTCTTTTAATTTCACACTTATTTACAGTTAAGCTGTGTGGGCAAAATTTTAAAGATGAGGCAATAGAAGCAAAGGATACTTCTTATCAATGTTTCATAAAGCTATCGGATAGCAGTATTATAAAATATACTCACTTAAAATATAAAATGCCTCCACTTAGTTACGGCTATTTGGAAGGGGATGGTGAAAAATTGAAATACAAGGCCGAGGATATACTTTGTTTTCAGGATGAAAAGGGATATTGGTTAAGGGTAGTTCAGCCTTCAACCACAAATAGTCCAGTTGTTGGCAGGCTTTCTTTCGATAATTTTTTTGGGGTAAGAATAGTTAAAGGTAAGGTTGAATTATTCATGCAATACTCAAATAATGGAAGAGGCGTACTAGACAAGCAGTATGAATCTGGGCGTTCTTATTATGTAAGAAAGGGGAATATTTTTACTGGCCTCGATATATGGGGTGTAAACCTTAAAAATATGATGACTGATAATAAAAGAGTCTATAATAGTATAGATGTGAATGACAAAAAAAAGATAAAGGAACTGATTGAAATTGTAGAAGAGTATAATAAAAATAAATAGTTTCTTGAAAAAATGGTTAACGAAATTCCGCATTTGGATTTAGTATATGGGTAAAAAATTATTATTAGCAAACGCAAATGTACCGGGCATCCGCAGCTACGAAGTGTACCGCCGCGAGGGTGGTTACCGCAGCGTGGAAAAAGCATTGAAAATGCAGCCTGCCGAAATTGTGGATGAAGTAAAGAAGAGCGGCTTGCGTGGCCGCGGAGGAGCAGGCTTTCCAACGGGAATGAAATGGAGCTTTATAGCCAAACCCGAAGGTGTGCCAAGGCATTTGGTGGTAAATGCAGATGAAAGCGAACCGGGTACTTTTAAAGACAGGTATTTGATGGAATTTATTCCGCATTACTTAATTGAAGGCATGATCGTGTCTTCGTTTGCGCTTGGGAGTAATGTAAGTTATATTTACATCCGTGGAGAATATGCATGGATCGTTGATATTTTGGAACAGGCGATTGCAGAAGCCAAACAAAATGGATTTTTGGGTAAGAATATTTTAGGTACCGGCTTTGATTGTGAGATATATGTGCATCGTGGCGCAGGCGCTTACATCTGCGGAGAAGAAACTGCCCTGATTGAAAGCCTGGAAGGCAAAAGAGGTAACCCAAGAATTAAACCGCCATTCCCTGCAATAAAAGGTGTTTGGGAAAGACCAACGGTGGTAAACAATGTGGAAACTATTGCAGCTATTGTGCCCATTATTAATGATGGTGGAGAAGAATATGCAAAGATTGGTGTAGGAAAAAGTACCGGTACAAAATTAATTTCTGCCTGCGGCAATATTAATAAACCCGGTGTGTACGAAATTGATATGACCATCAGTGTGGAAGAATTTATTTACAGCGACGAATGGTGCGGTGGTATTCCCAACGGTAAAAAATTAAAAGCCTGTATTCCCGGTGGTTCCTCAGTTCCAATTCTTCCCGCTAATTTGTTATTGACTACTGCTAAAGGCGAAAAGCGTTTAATGAACTACGAGAGCCTTAGCGATGGGGGTTTTGCAACGGGCAGTATGATGGGTAGCGGCGGATTTATCGTTTTGGATGAAGACCAGTGTGTGGTAAAGAATACTTACACGTTGGCAAGATTCTACCGTCATGAAAGTTGCGGTCAGTGTAGTCCATGCCGTGAGGGAACGGGCTGGATGGAAAAAATATTAAAGAAGATCGATAGCGGAAAAGGCGAGATGAAAGATATTGACCTGTTGTGGGACATTCAAAGAAAGATTGAAGGCAATACTATTTGCCCGTTGGGGGATGCAGCGGCATGGCCGGTAGCAGCAGCTATCAGGCATTTCAGAGATGAGTTTGAATGGCATATTTTGAATCCCGAAGAATGTGTAAGAAAAAATTATGGATTGGCGCATTATGCAGATCCGATTCATGTGGCACAACCAGCGTAAATTAATTTTAGAAAGAACGAATCATTTATATGGCTGACGAAACAAAACCTGCACCACCTGCAAACTTTAAAGTAACAATAGATAATATTTCTATTGAGGTGGCTCCGGGAACAACGATATTAAATGCTGCCCGCCAGATTGGTGGCGATGTTACACCGCCTGCAATGTGCTACTACAGCAAATTACAGGGCAGTGGGGGTAAGTGCCGCACCTGTTTGGTAGAAGTAGCTGCGGGTTCCACCGCCGATCCAAGGCCAATGCCAAAATTAGTTGCTTCTTGCAGAACAACTGTAATGGATGGCATGATCGTAAAGAATATTACCAGCGATAAAGTAAAAGATGCAAGAGCAGGCGTAGTGGAATTTTTATTATTGAATCATCCTTTGGATTGCCCCATCTGCGACCAAGCGGGTGAATGTCACTTGCAGGACCTGGGATACGAACATGGTAAAGCAGGTACCCGCTACGAATTTGGGCGACGCACTTTTGAAAAAGAAGATATTGGTCCTTATATACAATTGCACATGACAAGGTGTATACTTTGTTATCGTTGTACATATGTTGCCGATCAAATCACAGATCATAGAGTACATGGTATTTTAGATCGTGGCGATCATGCAGAAATTTCTACTTACATTTCTAAAGCAATAGAAAATGATTTCAGCGGCAACATGATTGATGTTTGCCCGGTAGGAGCATTAACAGATAAAACATTCCGTTTTAAAAACAGGGTTTGGTTTACCAAACCAGTGGATGCCCATCGTGACTGCGATAATCCCAAATGTTGTGGCAAAACAACATTGTGGTTGCGGGGCGATGAAGTGTACAGGGTAACTGCACGCAAAGACGAATGGGGCGAAGTACAAAGCTATGACGGCAAACCAGGCTGGATATGCAATACCTGCCGCTTTGATAAAAAGAGAACGCAAGATTGGACTATTGAAGGAGTAACAAAAGTGAACCGTCATTCAGTAATTGCACAAGGCCATTATCAGGGATTGGTAATGCCTAAAGAAACGGTAAAAGAAGTTATGGGTGGCCGTGACCCAAAGCTTATAATGAACATACATAATGTAAGTGAGGTGAATAACCCTGCAGTACATTTAAGTAAAATAGCCGGCCCGGCACACATGCAGGATTTTGCAAAATCAGCAGATCATGTGGAAGGAGCGGGAGAATCAACCCAATGGGGTTTAACAAAAGAGTAAAAATATTTTAATAAAGGATTATGCTTTTAGCAATTGACCTGGGATTGATAATAGAAAAATTAGTGTTGATACTCATTGTGGTGATGGGATCGTTGGTTATTGCCATGTATGCTACGTATGGGGAGCGTAAAATTGCTGCTGCTTTGCAAGACAGGCGTGGGCCAAACCGTGCAGGGCCTTTTGGACTTTTACAACCCCTGGCCGATGGGCTAAAATTATTTTTTAAAGAAGAGATCATTCCTGATTTTTCGTCGAAATTTTTATTTATCCTTGGCCCGTCAATGGCAATGCTAACGGCAATAATGACCAGTGCTGTAGTGCCATGGGGAGATACAGTACATTTTTTTGACAGAGATATTTCCCTGCAAATAGCGAATGTGGACGTTGGAATTTTATATGTTTTTGGTGTGGTAAGTATGGGCGTGTATGGTATTATGATAGGTAGCTGGGCAAGTAATAATAAATTTTCTCTGATGGGAGGTTTGAGAGCTGCATCACAGATTATCAGTTACGAACTGGCCATGGGTATTTCTCTTATTGCGTTAATAATGGTTACCGGCCAGCTTGATCTTAAAGAAATAGTTTTACAGCAGCAAAAGGGTAACTGGAATATTATTTATCAGCCACTGGGCTTCCTGATATTTTTAATTTGCGCTTTTGCAGAATGTAACCGGGCCCCTTTTGACCTGGCAGAAGCAGAAAGTGAATTGATCGGTGGTTATCACACCGAATACTCTTCCATGAAACTGGGGTTTTATTTATTTTCGGAATACATCAATATGTTCATCAGCAGCGTAATCATGAGTACTTTGTTTTTTGGAGGTTACGATATTCCCTTTGTAAATGAACAACACCTGCAGGAAAGCATTGGGCAATGGGCAGTATTATTACAAGTGTTATGTCTTTTAACTAAAGTAGTGGGCTTTATATTTTTCTTTATGTGGGTACGGTGGACGATACCACGTTTCCGTTATGATCAGTTAATGAATCTTGGCTGGAAGGTTTTAATACCATTAGCTTTGATAAATATGCTGGCAACCGGGGGTGTACTTTTATTCTTAAATAAATAATTAAATAAGCCTTAAAAAGGTTTTATAAATATGCAAGCATTAACAAACAGGATAAAGCAAGTGGAGAGAAAGCCATTAAGTATAATGGAGCGTTTATACCTGCCAGCTATTTTTAAAGGCATGATCATTACATTCGGTCATATGTTTAAAAAGAGGCCCACTATAAATTACCCGGAAAAGAAAAGGCCTTTTAGCCCTGTGTTCAGAGGTTTGCAAGTATTAAACAGAGATGCAGAAGGAAGAGAAAATTGTACGGCTTGTGGCCTATGTGCTGTTGCCTGCCCCGCAGAAGCCATTACAATGGAAGCTGCAGAAAGAAAGGCTGGCGAAGAAAATTTATACAGAGAAGAAAAATATGCAGCAAAGTATGAGATCAATATGCTGCGTTGCATCTTTTGTGGTTTGTGTGAAGAAGCTTGTCCTAAAGATGCCATTTATTTGAGTGAAACATTTGCTCCCTCAGATTATCAGCGCAAGCAGTTTATATACAGCAAGGACGAATTGCTGATACCGCATCCGGTAAACGAGCCGGAAGCCTATCAAAAAGCATTGGGCAACAAGGCAAAAAAGTAAAAAATTAAAACGTAACAATTAAAAATGGGGCTTACACAAATATTATTCTGGCTTTTAACAGCAATGGCAATTGGCAGTGCTTTAATGGTGATCACCAGGAAGAATCCTGTACATAGCGTGTTGTATTTAATAGTAGTATTCTTTGCTATATCCGGCCATTATATTTTAATGAATGCCCAGTTTTTGGCAGTGGTAAATATTATTGTTTATGCAGGGGCAATAATGGTGTTATTTTTATTTGTGGTGATGCTGATGAATTTAAACGCCAATGCAGAGCCGCAAAAAAACAAGTTACTCCAGTTTGCAGGCATAATTTCCGGCGGGGGTTTGTTTTTAGTTTTAGTGGCAGCACTGGTTAAGGCAAAAGAAGTAAATGGGGCAATGGAAATGCAAAGCGGAAATTACGGGCTGGTCAAAAATTTAGGCAACGTTCTTAATAATGATTATGAAATGCCTTTTGAAATAAGCAGTGTATTATTTTTAAGTGCCATGATAGGTGCTGTAGTGATCAGTAAAAAAGAAAAAGAGCAATAAGTTATACGTTTTGTTATGGAAATTAAATATTACATAGGTTTAGCAGTGGCATTATTCTGTATTGGTATAATTGGAGTGCTTACGCGCCGCAATGCCATCATTATTTTTATGTGTATAGAAGTAATGCTGAATGCAGTGAATTTATTGCTGGTGGCATTCTCTAAAATGCATGCAGCTGCACCCGTTGGCAAGTCGATGCCATCAGTGGTAAGCGATGCACAGATATTTGTGTTTTTTATAATGGTGGTGGCTGCTGCCGAAGTGGCGGTAGGGCTGGCTATTATAGTAATGATGTACAGGAATGTGCATTCAGTAGATGTAAATTTTTTAAACCGGTTAAAGAACTGACGACAGACGTTAGACCACAGACCACCAGCTTTCGGTTGTCCGTTGTCAATCGTCCATCGTCCATACTGAATTATGAATAACGTTTTACAAATAGTTTGGCTGATTCCATTTTTACCATTACTGGGCTTTTTAATTAACGGATTGGGAAGAAAGCAGTTGTCAAAAACACTATCTGGCATTATTGGCAGCGGTGTAATTTTAATTTCTTTCGTTATCAGTTTGTGGGTTTTCTTTAATGTAAAAGGAGGTAACACACATGTTGCCCATTATTTCAATTTCATTGATGTTAATGCGATAAAAATTGGTTTCGATTTTCAGATCGATCAGTTATCTGCGCTTTTCTTACTGATCATTACCGGTGTTGGTTTATTAATTCATGTATACTCCACTTCATACATGCATGAAGAAGACAGCAAGGATTTTGCCAAATATTTCTCCTTCCTCAATTTGTTTGTGTTCTCGATGTTGTTGCTGGTAATGGGCGCCAACTATGTTATTATGTTCATCGGTTGGGAAGGTGTAGGTTTATGTTCTTACTTATTGATTGGTTACTGGTTTAAAAATACCAGTTTTAATAATGCTGCTAAAAAAGCGTTCATCATGAACCGCATTGGTGATCTGGGATTTTTGTTAGCAGTGTTTTGGTTGATAAAAAAATTAGGTACGGCTGATTATCATACTGCATTTGATATCATCGTTAATCACAAAGCGGCAACATTCACACCAGTTGACGTTACCGGAATTACCATCTTATTATTTATAGGTGCAACCGGTAAAAGTGCGCAGATACCTTTATACACCTGGCTGCCGGATGCAATGGCTGGCCCAACACCAGTGAGTGCCTTGATACATGCTGCTACAATGGTTACAGCGGGCATTTACATGATAGCAAGAAGCAACGTATTATATTCGGCAAATGGTGCAGAGATCTCCAGGAACATTATTGCTGTAATTGGATTGGCAACAGCATTGCTTGCTGCAAGCATTGCACTAAAACAAAATGATATTAAAAAAGTATTGGCTTATTCTACTGTAAGCCAGTTAGGTTTCATGTTTATAGCCTTGGGGTGTGGTAACTATACCGCCGCAGTGTTTCATGTAATGACACATGCTTTCTTTAAAGCGCTGTTGTTCCTGGGAAGTGGTAGTGTTATACATGCTATGGGTGGCGAACAGGATATTACTAAAATGGGCGGCCTGAACAGGTACTTGCGCATTACCCAAATTACATTTTTAATTGGCTGTTTGGCTATCGCGGGCTGTCCGCCTTTCAGTGGGTTTTTTAGTAAGGATGCGATATTGGTAGGTGCTTTTGAAAATAATAAAGTGTTATGGGTATTGGCTGTATTTGCAGCGATGATGACTGCTTACTATATGTTCCGGTTATATTTCTTAACCTTTAGTGGTAAGTTCAGAGGTACACATGATCAGGAGCACCATTTGCACGAGAGCCCAACAGCAATGACATTACCATTGATCATTTTGGCAATACTTGCTGTGATTGGAGGTTTTGTGGGTGTGCCGCATATATTAAACGGGCATAATGAAATTGCCACATTCCTACAACCCGTTATACCAATACATGAAAATGCAAATCCATTAAGCAGCAGTACCGAGTATGGGTTAATGATAGGCACTACTGTTGCAATGTTTATTGCAGGGTTGCTGGCTTATTTGCAGCACCGCAACTATGTGGCTAAAGAAAATAAAGGCCTTGGTAAAGTGCTGGCCAATAAATGGTATATCGATGAGTTGTATCAAAGCATCATAGTAAAACCTATTCAATCTATTGCGGCATTCTTAAATAATGTGGTAGAGAAAAAAGGAATTGATGGTTTTGTAAATGGTGTGGGTAAGGCAGTTAACTATGGCAGCAGGCAGGCTCGTTTATTGCAAAGCGGCCATGTAGGCAACTACGTATTACTGATGGTGATTGGAATTTTAATTTTATTTATAGTACAATTGTTTTTGAAATAAGAAGATACCGATATGCAAAATCTTGGGTTACGTTTCCCTGAATTATTAATATGGTCTCCGCTGATTGCCGGGTTGCTTTGCTTTATTCTAAAGAATGATAAGAACTCAAAAGCTGTGGCTTTATTTTCTTCAATTGTTACTTTGGCTATCTCATTTGCCAGCCTGGTATATGCAGGCGATAAACAATTGAGCGGATTAAGAGACAGTTATGTTTGGCTGCCTTATTTAGGCGCAGGTTTTAACATTGGCCTGGATGGAATGGGGCACCTCTTAACTTTGTTAACTGCTTTTTCCTTCCCGGTAATTTTTGTGGCTACTTACAACAGTTCTTATAAAAATGCCAGTGCTTTTTATGGATTGATGTTATTATCCCAGGCAGGATTAATGGGTGTTTTTACAGCTATGGACGCATTGGTATTTTATTTCTTCTGGGAGCTGGCATTGATACCCGTTTATTTTTTATGCAGCCGCTGGGGAGGGGAAAAGAGAATACAGGCCACCTTTAAATTTTTTGTATACACATTTGCCGGATCGCTGTTAATGCTGGTAGGTATCATCTATGTGTATTTACAAACACCGGCCACACAATTTTCTGAGCATACATTTGCAATAAGCGCTTTTTATTCATTGCATCTTTCGGCTCATGAACAGTATTGGTTGTTCTGGTTGTTCTTTACTGCATTTGCCATTAAGATGCCCATATTCCCATTTCATACCTGGCAGCCGGATACCTACGAGCAATCACCCGCTGCTGTTACCATGGTGCTAAGCGGTATAATGGTTAAAATGGGGGTATTTGCGGTATTGCGCTGGCTTGTGCCCATCTTTCCGGTAGCAATGTATAAGTTTGATAATATCGTGATCGGCCTTTCTGTTTTTGGTATGATATACGCCAGTTTGATCGCTATTAAACAGGATGACCTGAAAAGACTGGTGGCTTATTCTTCCATTGCGCATATCGGTTTAATGTGTGCGGCAATTTTTTCTCAAACCCAAATTGGCGTGCAGGGGGTAATGATACAAATGTTCAGTCATGGTATTAATATTATTGGCTTGTGGATCGTTATCGACCTGATTGAAAAACAAACCGGCGTTAGAAAAATATCCCAGTTGGGCGGCGTAGCACATAAAGCACCGATACTCACTATTATGATGGTGGTTATTGCTTTTGCAAATATTGCATTGCCGTTAACCAATGCTTTTGTAGGGGAGTTTATGATGTTTAATGGCCTGTTTAAATTTAATATCTGGTACACTGCATTTGCAGGATTAAGCATTATACTGGCGGCAGTGTATACTTTAAATATGGTGCAAAAAGTTTTTTATGGCGAAACCAATGCACTTACAGCAACCATAAAAGAAATTGCCTGGAATGAAAAGATAATTTTAGGTGTGATAGTGGTGTCAATTTTTTTAGTGGGCGTATTTCCGCAGCCAATGTTTAATTTAACAAAGGATGCAGTAACATTAATAATAGGGAAAGGAAAATAATTAATTACAAAACATAATTCTCTGCCTTTTGGCGGACCAGGGTATGAACGAAATTATATTTACAGCAATTTGGGGTATTGTAATGATGCTGGCAGGTGCATTTATAAAGGATAAAAGCATTCCGAAATATTTAGCTATCGGCGGTATTGTACTTGCAATTATTGCTAACTGTTGGGAACTTTACTATGGCGAACCTTCCGTGGCAATTGATGTAAAGGGTATGTTGAATGTGAACGGTGCACACTCGGGTTACCATCTGACTTTTCTTGCAGTAATGCTGATAAGTACCTTATTGTTCTTTTTATTAAATGGCCGCGATGTTGAAAAAGTAGGGTCGCATGTGTCGGAATATTTTGCATTGATATTTTTTATTCTTTGTGGTGTTGGCATAGTAGCAACATTTAATACCTTGCTGATGCTTTTTATTGGTATTGAGATCATTTCTATTCCGCTATATATATTAACAGGGAGCGATAAACGTAATCTTAAAAGTAATGAAGCAGCCCTGAAGTATTTTTTGATGGGCTCTTTTTCCACCGGTATTATGCTGATGGGTATCGCGTTTATTTATGGTGGCACGGAATCAGCTTCTTTCTTCCTGGATAAAATTAATATTGGGGCAGGTAAAATGTCTCCGTTAATTACTATTGGCTTGGTGCTTTTACTGGTATCGATGTCTTTTAAAGTGTCTGCTGCTCCATTTCATTTCTGGACGCCCGATGTATACGATGGGGCACCCACTGTATTTACTTCCTTTATGGCTACCATTGTAAAGGCAGCAAGTTTTTTTGCATTTGTGCGGTTGTTTGAAAATGCTTTTGGTGTTTTTCAACCCCAATGGCAAACCCTGGTTGTAATTATTACTGCAGCAACATTATTGATCGGTAACCTTACTGCCGTATTTCAGCAAAGTGTAAAACGGATGCTGGCTTATTCCAGTATTGCGCAGGCGGGCTTTATGCTGCTGGCTTTGTTTGCCATAAATAAACAGGCAGAGGAAGGTTTGGTACTTTATACTGCAGCCTACAGCCTTGCCACCATTGGCATTTTTGCAGTATTGATAAAAATGAATGATTATACTATTGATGGCTTTAACGGCCTTGCAAAAAAACAGCCCGTACTAGCTATAACGGCCACCATTTTTCTTTTATCCCTTACAGGTATTCCCTTAACAGCAGGCTTTCAGGCAAAATTTTATATGCTGCTTGCTGCTATAAAAAACGGCCATAGTTTTTGGTTGGTTATTCTTGCGGTTTTATGTGCCGCAATAAGTGCTTACTATTACTTCAGGATCATCCAGGCCATGTATTTTAAAGACTGTGATGAAACTGCTGCACAGGCACAAG
>Ga0302164_10000721_pt1 | contig 10773 bp, 7 predicted proteins | sample I_Fen_E3_1_FD_193500 | JGI IMG/M metagenome (GOLD analysis project Ga0302164, IMG submission 193500) | Peat permafrost microbial communities from Stordalen Mire near Abisko, Sweden - I_Fen_E3_1 | ecosystem: Environmental > Terrestrial > Soil > Wetlands > Permafrost | place: Sweden: Abisko... | reverse complement strand
CAGAAAGCCGTACAGCAAAACACCGAATGTAACACAGCAGCGCATTGATGAAATATTGGATAAGATCAGCCAGCAGGGCTATCATTTTCTTACCGACGAGGAAAAGAATATTTTAAAAAGGGCCAGTGAGGAGGACCTTTAGTTAAAGGTTCATTTTATTTTTTTTAACCACCAGGTGTTATCTTTAAGCAATGCCCAAAAGCCTGTTCCGCAGCATAACAAAAAAGTTTTTTATCATCTCCAACATTATTTTGGCGGCATTGTTTTTATTGGGCTGCTATGGTGGATTACTTAACCCCCAATACTGGTGGCCACTGGGTTTTCTTACACTGGCTGCTTTTTATTTGCTGGCTTTACTGGTGGTGTTTATAGTGTTCTGGCTTTTTGTAAAACCTAAACTGGTATTCATCTATTTTGCAGCCATTGCAATTTCGTATAAGCCAATCAGTAATATTATCCCCTTCCGCTTTTCATCATCATTTGCAAAACAAAAGCAGGCAGGCGCATTACGGATCATGAGCTGGAATGTAGAGCATTTTGATATTCTGGAACATAAAACACACCCCGAAAGAAAACAGGAAATGCTGGATCTGATAAAAGAATATCAACCCGATATTGCCTGTTACCAGGAAATGGTAGGCAGCGACAGTATCAGAACTGCCATTAATTATATTCCCGACATGATGCAGCAAATGTCTATGGAATATTCACATTACTCCTATAACCGCAAGATTGATTTTGATGGCAATCATCATTTTGGCATTATCACTTTTTCAAAATACCCTATCATTAATAAGCAAACCATAAGTTTTTATCCTTACGACTATAATTCTATTTTTCAATACTGCGATATTGTAAAAGCAACAGACACTTTCAGGGTGTTTAACATTCACCTGCAATCGCTGAAATTCAGTACCACCAACCTTAAATTTATTGATAATCCCGAAATGAAAACCGAACAGGATGTGGAGCAATCTAAAAATCTTATCTATAAACTTAAGATAGGCTTCATTAAAAGAAAAACACAGTCAGAGAGAATTAAAGATGAAATGGAGAAGAGCCCTTACCCGGTAATAGTGTGCGGCGATTTTAACGATGTGCCCAATAGCTATGCCTACACCACCATTGGCAAAGGTCTTCAAAATACTTTTGCCGAAAAAGGCAGCGGGATCAGCCGTACTTTCACTGGTATCTCTCCTACCCTGCGTATTGATAATATATTTGTGAGCCCTGTATTTTTAGTGCAGCAGTTTACACGGATCAATAAAAAACTCAGCGATCACTTTCCCATTTTTGCAGATGTGGAATTAAAAAAATAATAGTACTTTTGATTGATAAAATGAATACCATCTCTCCATATCAATTTTTGTGTTGCCCTTGCGGCATAGTATAATATCTTTGTACCCCACAAACTACGGGGCTAAATAAAAAATAGAAACTTTAATTTTAACGGGCTTAATCAAAGTAAACTGTACAACTGATTACCACTATTGCTGGGATGATGCTTGATAGTTTTACAAAAGCCTGCTACAAAAAACAGCATAATGCCATTAAAAATTTATAACTCGTATACCAGGCAAAAAGAAGAATTTAAATCAATTACTCCAGGCCATGTGGGTATGTATGTGTGCGGACCAACAGTAAGCGGCGAAAGTCATCTTGGGCATGCCAGGCCATACATTACATTTGATGTTTTGTACCGCTATTTAACTTACAAAGGAAACAAAGTCCGTTACGTTCGCAATATTACTGACGCTGGCCATTTTGAAGAAGAAGGCAGGGAAGCAGAAGATAAAATTTCTAAAAAAGCAGTTTTAGAGAGGTTGGAACCCATGGAGCTGGTTCAGAAATACACTAACCTGTATCATTGGGCCATGAAGGAATTTAATTGTGTGGAACCCAGCATTGAACCTACCGCCACCGGCCATATTGTAGAACAGATCAACATGATTGAAAAGATCATCAAAGAAGGGTATGCTTACGAAGTAAACGGATCGGTATATTTTGATGTAAAAAAATATGCTGCTACACATGACTATGGTAAGCTGAGCGGAAGGGTTATTGACGATCTTTTAGAAACCACCCGGGAACTGGATGGCCAGGAAGAAAAAAGGGACCGTGCAGATTTTGCTCTTTGGAAAAATGCTGCACCTGAACATATCATGCGCTGGACAAGCCCCTGGGGCGAGGGTTTTCCCGGTTGGCATATTGAGTGCTCGGCTATGGCAACAAAATATTTAGGTGCTGAGTTTGATATACATGGCGGAGGTATGGATTTGCAGTTTCCGCACCACGAAAGCGAAATTGCACAAAGTACCATTTGCAACCACCACAGCCCCGTAAGATATTGGATGCACAATAATATGATTACCATCAACGGTAAAAAAATGGGTAAGAGTTACAATAATGTTATTAAACTTACCGAATTGTTTAGTGGCAACCATCCATTGCTTACACAAGCTTTTCACCCAATGGTAGTAAGGTTTTTTATTTTACAAAGCCATTACCGCAGCCCACTTGATTTTAGCAGCTCTGGCCTGGAAGCAAGTGAAAAAGCGTTGAAAAGATTATGGGAAGCTTATGAAGTGCTGAACAAACTTCCGGCTAGTAATAACGATAAGGCAAGCGATGCAGCACTTGAGGCAAAAGTGCTGCAATTTGTTGCAGAGTTTGAAGAATTTATGGATGATGACCTGAGCACGGCAAAAGTATTGGCCAATATGTTTGAACTGGCGCCGGTGATCAATTCAATAAAAGATGGCTTGATAAAGGCGGATGCCATTTCATCGGCTACAGTTTTAAAAATGCAGGCAGCATTTAAAACTTATTTAGAAGATATTTTTGGATTGAAAGCAATGTTGGCAAACAATAACGGTGCATTAAGTGGAGTAATGGATTTACTGATAGAAATTCGTAAAGAAGCCAAATTGAAAAAAGATTTTGCCACCAGCGATAAAATAAGAAATCAACTGGGCGCCATGGGCATTAGTTTAAAAGATGAAAAAGATGGTGGTGTAAGCTGGAGTGCCTGACATTTACAATAATATTAAAAGGGCGTATAAATCATACGCCCTTTCTTACTAAAAAACACGCTGCTGGTTTATTGTTTTATAAAAGATCTTGTCTGTTTATCGCCATTGCGTTCAATTGTAAGTTGATATAATCCATTGACTAAACCTGCTACTGGAATACTTCTGGCGTTATTGCCTTCACTAACCGGCGCTTGTTGCCTGTACACTACCTTACCGCTTGCATCGCTAATAACAATAGATGCCATGCTATTTTGTTTTGAAGGAATTTGAACCTGCAGTATACTACTAACGGGGTTGGGAAATATAGATATGGAAATAAGCTGACTGTTGTTTTTTACGGCCACTTTATTACTGTAACTAAAACTGCCATTGATATCCGTCATTCGTAACCGGTAGTAATTAACACCATTTGCCGGGGTGATATCGGTAAAAGAATACAATTGCCTGGTGGTGGAGTTGCCCTTTGCATTTATCTTTCCAATAGTAACAAAGTCAGTTCCGTTACTGCTTCTTTCAATTTCAAAATAAGCAGTATTGGTTTCTGAAAAAGTTTCCCAGCTAAGCAAGACCCCGGAGGTGTTTTTAACGGCAGAAAAATCTCCCAACGAAACAGGTAAAATAATGCCTGCCAACTGGGCCACTTCGGCTGCAGATAAAGCCCTGTTATACATCCGCATTTCATCTATTTTACTGCCATTGGCAATAGGATTATAATTACCACCCGTAGCGGTATAATACATTTGCCCCAATACCGGAGCATTGGGGTAGCTAATTCCTGTAGTTCCTTCTGGCCCCGAAGCCACCTGAACACCATTTACATATAAAGAGATGGTGCTGCCGCTCCTTACTGCACATACTACTTTCCACTGATTGGGCTGCAAAGCCCCCACTGCCCCAATGGTACCATTTTTAAAATTTAACCTTAAGGTATTATCCGGCGCAAAAAACCAAACGCCCACACCGCCATAATTCAACCCGTTATCATAAAATCCCTGGTTGATGGCGGTACTGGTAAGGTAAACACCAAAACAGATTGAAAAATTACCGCTGAAATCAAGGTTGCCATTATCAGTAATAGCAGCATAGGAAGATGTGGTACCACCAAATTGCAGGGCTTTATTGGCAACACCAAAAAAATTACTGCCATAACTGGTGTTAAACGAGGCTGCCGTTATACTTGCAGAACCAGAATTAACCAGGTTGCCGTCTAAATTGAAATAACCCACCAATCCGGAATTTAGTTGTGCATAACTGGCCCCAAAAAGTAATAAACTAATTGTAACCAGAAGAATTTTTCTCATGTTATGATTTTAACTGTTTATAAAATGGCCTTTTAATTAAGCCGAATGCTTGTTTAAACTCAATTTTACCCAGGCATAAGGGTATTGGTTTTCATGGCATTGGTTTTAAATAGTGAAATTCCATCTTGCGCAAACAAGAATTAATACACCAGCAAAACTGTAGCAGGCATAAGGACTAAATTTTTTGGAGGATTGTGATTTTCAGGTATTGATATTGGGAAAGATGAAAATGTTACTTTATTGAACAGCCTTTCTCAAAGGTTATCTCTTGAACAAAGATGGCTACACGAAAAGGTATATTCAACGGGTAAATAACCTGATTTGAAAAGGTGATTAAACCCTAAGGGAATTACTGGTGCAGTAAAATGTGTAGCAGGATCGAGGGGAAGTGAGTCTGGACAAAAAAGTAGGCTACGGAATATGTGCTGTCTGCATAAAAATAAATCTGGCAGAGATAAAAACGGAACAAATCGAAAAATTAGACAGCTTTGTTTATATTTGCAGCCTCAAATAACTATTTGGGAGTAAAAGTTCTTAAAATCGGTTTACTGTAAGAGATGGTAAATAATAAATAATTTCTTTAGAAATAGAGAAAGGGCCTATAGCTCAGTTGGTTAGAGCACCTGACTCATAATCAGGGGGTCCCAGGATCGTGCCCTGGTGGGCCCACAAAACGCCCCCAACAACCCTGTTGGGGGCGTTTTATTTTATACACAATGGCAAACATAAAAAATATCATTTTCGATCTGGGGGGGGTTTTACTTAATATTGATACCAGTAAAACCAATACAGCATTTGAAGCACTTGGGATAAGTGATTTTAAAAACAATTATTCCCTACATAAAATGGATAAGGTTTTTGAGCACCTGGAAACAGGCAAAATAAGCGAAGAAGCCTTTTACAACAGCATAAAAACCCTCAGTAAAACTCCAATTTCCAGCAACCAGGTAAGAGACGCCTGGAATGCATTGTTGTTGGATTTCAGAACAGAAAGTCTTGAATTTTTAAACAAAGTAGCGCCAAAATACAAACTGTATTTATTAAGCAATACCAATAGTATACACTATACCTCATTTAGCCAGAAATCCGGAAATGGATCAGGAAATAAATTTTTCAACGATTATTTTACCAAAGCCTATTACTCTCATATCATAGGTTTAAGAAAACCCGATAAGGAAATTTACTCCTTTGTACTGGAAGATGCAGGCATTAATGCCGCTGAAACGCTGTTTATAGATGATTTGCCTGGTAATATTGAAGGAGCTAAGTTGGTAGGATTACAAACCCACCTGTTGCTGCCGCACGAAAGAATTGAACAATTGCAGTTTATTTAGCCTGTTATTTTACTTCCTCAAACTCAATATAGTCATCACTTTTTGGCTTGGGAGAAGCTTGGCTGGTAGCCTGGTTGGTGGAAGACGTATATTGATTACGCTGCTGTTGTTTGGCCTGTTCATTCATGGTGTGTTGCATCTCATTCACTTTTTGTTTTACCTGTTTGGTGGTTTGGTAAACAGGAATAATAAAGTCGAATACGAGTTTGTACAGCAGGTACAAAACAAACAGCTCAAATAATGCTTTCATCATAATAGTACAAAGTTATTAAACTCGGCAATGCGTGGCTGTTAAAATTTATGCCTGGCAAAAAACCCGTTTTTCCGGCACATTTTGGCAATTACATTGCTATTACATATATTTGCACCGGACAATGACGCAAATGAAGGGAACGAGGATCGTTCCCTTCTTCTTTTACCATGACAGCGGAAACACAGATACAAACTATAGAAAAACTGATTGCACCATTACTGGTGGATGATATTTTTTTGGTATCCATAAAAATAAAACCTACCAATAATTTTAAGATTTATTTGGATGCAGACGGCGGTTTAGGAATTGAAAAATGTATAAAAATAAACCGGGCATTGTATAAGGTGATGGAAGAAATGGGCTTATATCCCGATGGCGATTTTTCACTTGAAGTATCAAGCCCGGGTGTGGATGAACCACTGAAATTATTACGGCAGTACAACAAAAATATCGGCAGAAATGTGGAAGTAACCACCAACGATGATGAAAAGAAAGAAGGTATTTTAAAAGACGTAACTGAAGATGCAATAACGATAGCGCACACTGAGGGTAAAGGAAAGAAAGCAGTAGTGCTAAATACAGCAATTAATTTTACAGATATTAAACAAACAAAAGTTCTTATAAAATTCTAATTACAATAACAAAACCCCATACCGGCTGGGAGATAAAAGTAGCTGGCGAGGAATATGGCAAGTATTAACTTAATCGACTCATTTCAGGAGTTTAAAGAAGCAGAAAACATTGATCGTCCTACGTTGATGAAAGTGATGGAAGATGTGTTCAAAACACTGATCCGGAAAAAATATGGCAGTGATGAATGTTTTGATGTTATCGTAAATGACCAAAAAGGTGATCTGGAAATTTTCCGCCGCCGTACTATTGTTGACGATGATGACCTGTACAATACCCTTACTGAAATTGAGTATAAAGATGCCATTAAAATTGAGCCCGATTACCAGGTGGGAGAAGAACTATATGAAGAAGTGGATATACAAAAAGAGTTTGGCCGCCGTGCAATCTTAGCCGGTAAGCAAACCCTTGCTGCCCGTATCAACGATTTAAAGAAGAATATACTGGTTAAAAAATACGAAGACCGAGTGGGGGATATTGTAAGCGGCGAGGTGTACCAGGTTTGGAAAAAAGAAGTATTGCTGTTAGATGAAGAAGGTAACGAAATGTTGTTGCCAAAATCTGAACAGATACCCAGCGATTATTTTAAAAAAGGAGAAACCGTAAGAGGTGTTGTAAAAAAAGTAGAATTAAAAAATAACCAGGCAGTAATTATTATTTCCAGAACAAGTCCTTCATTCCTGGAAAAATTATTAGAAATAGAAGTGCCTGAAATATTTGATGGCCTTATTGTGGTAAAGAAGATTGTACGTGATCCGGGAGAAAGGGCAAAAGTAGCCGTTGAAAGTTATGACGACAGGATTGACCCCGTGGGAGCCTGTGTGGGTATGAAGGGAAGCCGTATCCATGGTATTGTAAGAGAATTAAAAAATGAAAATATTGATGTTATTAACTGGACAGCCAACACGCAGTTATTAATTCAGCGTTCTTTAACACCAGCTAAAATAACCAGCATGGACGTGGATATGGAAGCCAAACATGCTAACGTATACCTTAAGCCCGACCAGGTTTCACTCGCTATTGGAAGAAGAGGTGTTAATATTAAATTAGCCTGCGAATTAACCGGTTTTGAAATTGATGTGTTCCGTGATAACGAAGGTGAAGTAGAGGAATTTGATATAGACCTGGATGAGTTTACAGATGAAATTGAACCATGGGTAATTGAAGCCTTGAAAAAAGTAGGTTGCGATACCGGCCGGTCAGTTTTAGATCTTAGTGCAGAGGAACTGGAAAGAAGAACTGATCTTGAAAAAGAAACCATTGAAGAGGTAAGGAGAATTTTGAAAGAAGAATTTAGTAAAGAATAATGAAAATCGGGCAAAGCGATATAGGTAGAATAATACATTGGTTAAATCAAAATGATATGCCAATGAATTAGTACAGGTAATACGCTGTCTGATAATTTAGAAAAGCAAAAAGCACAGAATAAAACAAACGAATGTCAGAAGTAAATACACCAAGGTTGATGGCTGCGGCCAAAGAATTTAACATAGGAACGTCTACCCTTGTAGACTTTCTTGTGTCCAAAGGATTTAGTAGTGATGAATTAAAACCTACTTCAAAACTTTCGGAACCCATGTACCGTGTTTTGCAGTCGGAATTTCAGCAGGATAAAGCGGCAAAACAAAAAGCAGAACAGGTTGAATTGTCAAAAGGATCAGCCGAGCTGAAAAAGAAAAAAGATGAAGAAGATCTTTCGATAAAGAAAAAAGAAGCGGCAAAACCAAAAGCAGAAGAACCGAAACCTGCCGAACCTGTAAAACCTGCCGAGCCGGAACCTGTAGTTGCAGTAGTGGAGAAAAAGGAAGAAGCTGTAAAAGCAGAAGTAACAAAAATTGATGCGCCGGAAATTGAAGCGCCCAAAGTACTGGATAAAATTGATCTCGACTCAATAGATTCTTCAACAAGACCTAAAAAATCAACCAAGAAGAAGGAAGAGGAGGCTCCTAAAGCCGAAGAGCCTAAAGTACAAGAACCTAAAAAAGGAAAAAAGATAACACCTCCGGAACCGGTGAGAGCAGAAGTTCCGGTAGTAGTTCCGCCGCCGGTTGTTGCAGAACCACCTGTGGAAAATCTTCCACCAGTGATTGAAAACATCCAGGCAGATAAGCTAACCGGACCCAAAATTTTGGGTAAGATACAATTACCGGTAGATAATGATACACGACCCAAAAGAGAAAGTGAGGACAAACGCAAACGTAAGCGTATCCCTATTGAAAAGAAAGGCGGACAGCAAGGCGGCGGGCAGGGTGGCCAGCATCAGCAAGGACAAGGTGGCCAACAGCAACAACGTCCGCAAGGCCAGGGCCATGGCGGGCCACAACACGGCGGCGGTCAGGGACCAAATACTCAAAACAGAAGACCACAGGGTAGTGGCCCCGGGCAAGGGCAGGGTGGACAGCAAGGTGGCGGCAACAGGTTTAACAGGGGCGGAAATACCGGCAGTGCACAAGGTGGCCGCAGAGAAGATAAAGTAATTGATGCAAAAGAAATACAGGATAAATTAAGAGAAACACAGGCTAAATTAGCCGGAGCCGGGGGAAGAGGAAAAAGCCTGAAAGCGAAATACCGTAAAGCAAAAAGAGATGAGCAGGCCGAACACTCCGGTGGTGCAGAAGAAAGCAACAAGCTGCAGGTAACAGAATTTATTTCTGTAAGCGAACTGGCCAATTTAATGGACGTAAGCTTTGCAGATGTTATCAGTAAATGTATGAGCCTTGGCATCATGGTTTCTATCAACCAGCGTTTAGAGGCCGACGTTATAGAACTGGTGGCCAGCGAATTTGGATATGATGTGGAATTCATAGGTGTTGATGATGCTGCAGAACTGGAAGTGGACGAAGAAGAAGATAATGAAGATGATCTTAAACCAAGAGCACCTATTGTAACCATCATGGGGCACGTAGATCACGGTAAAACATCTTTACTGGATTATATCAGAAATACCAATGTAATTGCCGGTGAGGCAGGAGGTATTACACAGCATATTGGTGCCTACGAGGTAACGCTGGCCAATGGCCGGGCTATCACATTCCTGGATACACCAGGCCACGAAGCATTTACTGCAATGAGAGCTCGTGGTGCAAAAATTACCGACATCGCCGTAATTGTGGTGGCAGCCGATGATGCCGTGATGCCGCAAACCAAAGAAGCCATCTCTCATGCCCAGGCTGCTAATGTGCCCATGATATTTGCTATTAATAAAATAGATAAAGATGGCGCTAACCCTGATAAAATTAAAGAGCAACTTTCTACAATGAATATTTTGGTAGAAAGCTGGGGGGGTAAATACCAAAGCCAGGAAATAAGCGCCAGGAAAGGTTTGAATATTGATTTACTGCTTGAAAAAATATTGTTAGAAACGGATATTCTGGAACTGAAAGCCAACGCTGAAAAAGTAGCCAACGGAACCGTTATTGAAGCTTCATTGGATAAAGGCCGTGGTTATGTAGCCACTATTTTAGTACAAAATGGTACGTTACGCCAGGGAGATATGATTGTATCGGGCCAGAATTTTGGTAAAGTAAAAGCCATGTACAACGAGCGTAACCAGCGTATTGACGCAGCTCCCCCATCAACCCCTGTATTAATATTAGGATTGAACGGTGCGCCGCAGGCAGGTGAAACCTTTAAAGTATTTGCTGATGAAGCGGATGCAAGGGAAACCGCTTACAAACGTGGACAGATATTGAGAGAACAGGGTATGAGGGCTAAGAAACATATTACCCTGGATGAAATTGGCCGTCGCCTGGCATTAGGCAACTTTAAAGAACTGAACGTAATTATTAAAGGTGATGTGGATGGATCAGTAGAAGCATTAAGTGATAGTTTACAAAAATTAAGTACCGAAGAGATTGTAGTACGTGTGATTCATAAAGCCGTGGGTGCCATTAGCGAAAGTGATGTTACTTTGGCAAATGCATCTGATGCAATCATTATCGGGTTTAATGTTCGCCCTTCAATTCAGGCAGCACGTTTGGCTGAGAACGAAGCGATACAGATCAAATTGTATTCTATTATTTACAACGCTATTGAAGAGATCAAGAGTGCCATGGAAGGTATGCTTGAACCAACAGTGGAAGAGAAAATACTGGCCAATGTGGAGATCAGGGAAACCTACCGCTTTGATAAAGCAACCGTTGCCGGCTGTTTTGTACTGGACGGAAAAATTGCCCGTAATAACCGCATACGTTTAGTACGTGATGGTATTGTAATTTTCACTG
>Ga0302164_10000719_pt1 | contig 10780 bp, 12 predicted proteins | sample I_Fen_E3_1_FD_193500 | JGI IMG/M metagenome (GOLD analysis project Ga0302164, IMG submission 193500) | Peat permafrost microbial communities from Stordalen Mire near Abisko, Sweden - I_Fen_E3_1 | ecosystem: Environmental > Terrestrial > Soil > Wetlands > Permafrost | place: Sweden: Abisko... | reverse complement strand
TTTACTCTGAAAGGGAACCTTGTTCATTTTGCAGCTTTTAAAAATCACATCGGCTTCTATCCTACTCCTTCAGGTATTGAATCCTTCAAAAAAGAGTTGTCAGTCTATGAAGGAGCCAAGGGTTCTGTGAAATTTCCAATTGACAAACCCCTTCCATTTGACCTGATAAGCGAGATAGTAAAATTCAGAGTTAAGGAAACTCTTCAAAAATCTAAATAAGCCTGGTTTTGAAGGGTAAATATTTAAAACATGCAGTGATAATTTATTAAAACAAAAGTCATTGCTTCTCTGTTTATTATTCAAAAGATAAGTCAATCGTTATAAATGAAACTGATTATGATATTGACAAAAGGTAAGATTAACACTATTGATGATTACATTTCAGGATTTCCAATGGAGACGCAGAAGATACTGGAACAGATCAGGTTAACTGTTAAGAAGGCTGCACCGGATTCAGTCGAAACTATAAAATATTCAATGCCGACTTTCACCCTTAAAGGAAATCTGATTCATTTCGCCGCATATAAAAATCATATAGGCCTGTATCCTGCACCAACAGGAGATGAAGGTCTCACGGAGGAACTATCTGTTTATAAAGCAGAAAAAAGCACACTTCGCTTTCCGATAAACAGACCAATTCCATATGACCTGATAAACAGAATAGTGAAACTCAGAGTCAGGCAACAAATGGAAAAATGAGAACCTTTTTCAAAATTTTTTTTCATTTATTCTCCCCATAACTGTTTTGATTATGGTATAATTTAAATATGTTTAACCTGTCTTCCGATGCGCAGACACTATAATCAAACAAAATGGATGAATTTATACTGATTTTCCGACACGAGGATGGCCTCAAAGTAGCATCACCTGAACAGATACAAATCTGGATGAATCAAACCCGCGACTGGATGGGTGGAATTGCTGCCAGGAACAAATTATCTGGAGGCAATGGGTTACCATTCGCCGATGCCAGAGTTGTACACCCACATAACGTAGTTACAAACGGTCCTTTTGGTGATATTAAAGAGACAATCGGCGGATACATTATTGTCAAAGCAGAATCCGTTGATGAAGCTGTTGAATTTGCAAAAGGCTGCCCTGTTTTACAGGGAGAGGGCAACAGCGTTGAAGTTCGCAGAATTGCCAAAGGTGATGGAATACACTGATTTTAGAACTCCTTTTACCACAAAGGGCACAAAGATTTGCACAAAGATCACAAAGAGGTGATTTGTATTTTTTTACTTTGTGTGCTCTGCGCCTTCTTTGTGTATTTTGGGGTTAAAAGTGATACAGTAAAAAGAATATTGACAATCTTTGAGGTCAGCCGGGTATGCCGAAGATGGAATTGAATAAATCACTCTGTTAACAATCAGCCAATATTTATTGTTATATTGGAACGAGAGTTTTAAATGACCGGACTAATGACACTTACAGATCTTGGATATACAACTGATATTGAAAAATATTTCACAGAAAATGTTCTTTCGGACTTTTTCCCGGCGAGAGTCACTCAGGAACATAAAGAAAGATATATTGTTTCTGATGGTGAAAACGAATATGATGCTGAAATAACCGGATATCTAAGATTTACTGCAGAATCCCGTGCCGATTTCCCCGCCGTGGGTGACTGGGTTGCAATAAGCGTTTACAACTCCTCTATGGCAATAATTCATAAGGTGTTGCCTCGTAGAACAGTTCTAGAGAGACAGGCAGTTGGAAAACCAGGTGAAATACAGATAATATCCGCAAATATTGATGTTGCACTTATTCTTCAATCTATAGATAATAACTTTAATATCAACAGACTGGAACGTTATCTGACAATATCATATTCCGCAGGCATTGAACCTGTACTTGTCATCAGTAAAATCGATCTTGTTTCAGAATCTGAAATGGAAAAAGCCCTTAAAAATCTTAATCTCAGGGACAAGAAAATAAAAACTATACTTTTAAGCAATATGTCTCTTACCGGACTTGACCGGATCTTAAACCTGATTCAAAAAGGCAAAACTTACTGCATCGTTGGTTCTTCGGGTGTAGGTAAATCTACTTTAATTAATAACCTTTTGAAGAAGAACGTCTTAAAAACCGGACCAATAAGTGAAAGCACTAATAAAGGAAGGCATATTACCAGTCACAGGGAGCTTTTTGTTCTGGAGAACGGTGGAATAATCATCGACACACCGGGAATGAAGGAATTGGGAGTCATAGATAATCCCGAGGGACTACATACCACATTTGATGATATTTATAATCTTGGTTTAAAATGCAAATACCCCGACTGTTCGCATACTATTGAATCAGGATGTGCAGTTCTGGAGGCGATGGAAAAAGGAACGATCAGCAGGGAATCTCTTGACAATTTCAGAAAAATAATGAGAGAACAGGAAAGGTTTAAAAGCACTATCGCAGAGAAACGAAGGAAGGAAAGAGAGTTTGGTAAAATGGCTAAATCGGTGATGAAAGAGAAGAAAAGGAACAAATTTTAGTTTTCGTCTTAGACAAAGATGAGATAAATTACAGATTTTGATAAAGAGTTAAATTATGGAATTTGAACATTCACATAGTCATAACAATAGTTTTAGCACAGCCTTTAAGATTGGCATTGGCATAAATATCCTATTTATAACAGCAGAGACCATAACGGGGTTTTTATCAAACTCAATGGCTCTTATTGCTGATGCCGGTCATAATCTCAGCGATGTCCTTGCTTTAGCATTTTCCTGGATTGCAATTATTATTTCACAAAGGAAACCAACTCTGAAATTTACATATGGATTCCGCCGGTCAACGATTCTTGTTGCATTACTGAACACTATCCTGTTGCTGGTAGCAGTTGGTTTTATAATCTTCGAAACGATTGGGAGACTCCGAAACCCTGTAGAAATTAATGCGGGAAGCGTATCCTTCGTGGCAACTATTGGAATTATAGTGAACGGAGTTACTGCCTGGCTTTTTATGAAGGGAAAAAATAAAGATATCAATATCCGCAGTGCGTTCGTACATTTTGTGGCTGATGCTCTTGTTTCGCTGGGTGTGGTGATTGCCGGTATAATAATGGTCCTGACCGGGATCCGATGGATCGATTCACTCGTTTCATTTCTGATCATTGCCGTGATTCTTTATGGATCGTACAACCTATTGATTGATTCGGTTAATCTGGCCCTCGACGCGGTTCCTGAGAATATAAAGATCGAATCGGTAAGGGATTATCTTGCAGGCCTGCCTGAGGTAACCGGTGTCCACGACTTGCATATCTGGTCATTGGGAACAACAGATGCTGCACTAACGGTTCATCTTTCAACTTCTGTTCAAACTAACGTTAGTTTTATCAGTTCCATCCAACATGAACTGCATACCCAATTCGATATTGAACACTCAACTATCCAGATAGAATTCGGCGGTATGGATGATTGTGGCAACAAATTTTAGTTCTTTGTTTCTTTTGGTTTTAATCCTTTGTGATCTACCCTGGGCTTGTCGAAGAGTGCGGTTAAAGGATTTTAATTAATATTTAAAAACAAAAATCCCAGTATAATTGTTAATACAGATTCAGAATAAAAAATGGAAAAACAAAAACTTGAAGTTAAGGCGGCTATTCAGATATCAAAACCAGCCGGTGAAGTATTTGAGGCGATAGTGGATCCTGTTAAAATGTCTAACTATTTTATTTCAGAAAGCAGTGGAAGGATGGAAGAAGGGAAGAAACTCATATGGCGTTTCCCTGAATTCGATATGGATGTCCCGGTTCGTGTTGGAAAAATAGAAAAAAATAAATACATCTCTTTTTATTGGGATTCTGACGGGATTGAGCTTTTATCAGAAATGACTCTTACTCCCAAAGCAAATAGTTCCACTCTTGTTACAGTCACTGAAAAAAGCCGTGATAATGATGAAGCCGGTCTTAAATGGTTAGTTGGTAATACAGAAGGCTGGGCTAACTTTCTAGCATGTCTTAAAGCCTGGCTTGAGTATGCTATTAATTTAAGAAAAGGTGCTTTCGATTTTCTTGCGGAAAAGCAATGATATATTAAATCATCTCAAATTTTATTACTTTTTTCTTCCTCTTTGCAGGATCAGGCTTTCTCCTTTCTCCTTTGGTATGGTATTTGTTAATTAACTCATAAACAGATACACCTAACCTGAATCAATTGTGAAAGTCCACAGCTTGTTTGTTTTTCTTCTGACTGCATTCTGTACGCACCCTTCAATCTGTTTTGGAAAAAACCCGCCCAGACAGCGCAATGGAAAAACTGCTGCCGATTGAGTAGAAACTATAATAGTTTAATATATTATTATGTTGAATTTCCAGCTTTAGTTATTAATTTTAGGTATAAATTATACATTCAATTGGTTGTTGGTCTGCTAACCCGAATTTAAAAACATGAGAACCAATTTAGAACTTTTTTCAATTCTGTTGTGCTTTAGCTGTATGTCAAATTTACAAATGCTTTATTCTCAATCTGTAGATTTTTTCGATGGCAAAGTCATAAATACAACAACTGGCAAACCTGTTCCCTTTGCTACCATTAAGCTTAAAAACAATCAGATCGGAGTATATGCCAACGCTGAAGGAGATTTTAAAATAAGCCGGAATCCTGAATTTCAGGAAGATAGTATACTGATATCATGTATCGGATTTAAACAGTCATCACTGGCTTATAAAAACTTATCCGATAGTACAAATAACAGGGTCAGTTTAACTCCGATAGTTTATGGTCTTGGGGAGGTTAAAATTGTTGCTTCAAAAACCAAAATGAATTCAATAACGATAATAAGGAGGGCTATAGCGAAGATTAAAAACAATTATCCTGATAAGCCATTCAGTTATATTTCATATTACAGGGATTATCAGAAAAAGGATGGAAATTATATAAACCTTAATGAAGCAATTATTCAGACTCTCGATGGAGGATTCAGCATCGAATCGATATCAAATCATTACCGTATGCTGGATTTCAAAAAAAATACCGAATTCCCAAGAATGAATATTTCTCCTTATTATAATGCGTTTGAATCTGCGGAATTCGAAAATAAAAATAAAACCATTCCAAAAGCAATGCTCGGCGATCAATATGGGAATGAGCTTTTCATTTTAATGGTTCACGATGCTATAAGGAATTTTAACCGAAGATCCTTTTCTTTCATTGAAACCTTTTCTGAGGATTTTATTATAAATCACAACTTTTCGGACCCTTCCCCGGTATATAATAACAACCTGCTGCTTCAAAAAATAAGTTTCAATGGCAGATCAAGGATTGTCGGTGATTCACTGACTGTCTCCGGGGCAATCTATATTCAACCCAAAGATTATTCCATACATAAGCTTGAATATACATGTTACTATAATATCAAAGGAAAAGGATTAAAGGAGATGTTCCATATCGATACCGAATATGGTTATAATAACTCATTAGATTCCGGCATGTATCTTAAATACATTTCTTTCAATAATTTATTCAAGGTAATGGATAATGATGATGACTCATATTTCAAAATAACCGACTCATACCTTGACACCGAGAGAAATATAAAAGCAACAGTGATTGTTACTTTCAATCATAAAATTGATCCTGTTACAGCGTCAAAACGTGAGAATTATGAAATCATTGTCGGAAAAAAACCGCTAAAATTCAACTCTGTTCAGGTAACAGGGAAGAATCTGTATATCAGGTTTAAAGAGGAAGATCTGAAAGACAAACATGATTCAATTTTTATATCAATAAAGGAGGTTAAAGATATTTATGGAAATATTCTCGATAAACGAAAATCCATAGAACTTTATCAGTACAGAGAACTCTTTGTTCAGGATTATAATAAATCTTTGCCATTTAAGGATAGCTGCTACATGCAATATTTGCCTCTTGAACAAAACTGCATCTCGAAATACTCCGGCAATTTTAATTACTGGATGAATACTCCTGAAAACATTAAAATCAATAAATAATTCTTAATCCTCAGGCCATGATTCAACACATAGCACATGTGACTCTGCTTGTCAAAGACTATGATGAAGCAATTAAATTTTATACTGAGAAGCTGCACTTCAACCTTGTTGAAAACACATATATGAGTGAGACAAAAAGGTGGGTACTGATAGCTCCCTCCGGTTCCGGCGGGTGTTGCCTCCTCCTGGCAAAAGCCGCTTCAGAAGAACAAAAACGGAGTGTTGGAAATCAGGCTGGTGGCAGGGTGTTTTTATTTTTACATACTGATAACTTTAAAAGAGACTATCAGAATCTTATTGACCAGGGTATTTCTATCGAGAGGGAACCATCTAATGAATCTTATGGTACAGTTGCTGTCTTTAAGGATTTATATGGAAACCTGTGGGATCTTATTGAGCCGGTATTATAAAAAAATTCATAAGCCGGGTGCCGAAGATTTTGTACTTTTACAAAGAAATCAAAGCAATTGATTTTGACTGCGTCGAGCTCGTCCCGAAAAATCGGGACTCGGTTCTTCGCTCCCCTTGAGACCGGGGTAAACGAAGAAAATCATAAAAAGACATTACCTTAATGATCAAAGAGTCACTAACATTTTAACAGGATTTAAATAATGAAGAGAGGAATTTTTTACTTGTCAGTTTTGCTATTGACTATCGGATGTAGCAATCAACCATCGACAAAATGGGATTTTAAAACATTTTATAAACCCGCTGAGAACCCGGTTCTAAAAGCTGATTCAACCTTCACTTTTATTGATCCTATAAAAAATGAACCTGTAAAATGGCAGAGAGCCGATGTGTTTAACCCGGCTGCTATTGTGAAAGACAATAAAGTCTGTTTATTATACCGGAGTGAAGATAATCCTGCTGCAATTCTCGGTGGAAGGACTTCAAGAATCGGTCTTGCATATAGCGATGATGGCATTCATTTTACAAAATATCCTGCACCGGTTTTATACCCCGACAGCAGTAAATTTATGCAGTACGATTATCCGGGTGGCTGCGAAGATCCAAGGATTGTCCAGACAGAAGATAGTCTTTATGTTCTGGCTTATACATCCTGGAACTATAAAATTGCAAGGCTTAGTATAGCATTCTCACACGATCTGATCCATTGGGAAAAGAAAGGCCCTGCTTTCGTAAAAGCTGAGAATGGCAAGTTTCTTGACATATGGTCTAAATCAGGTTCCATAATCACAAAAAAAGTCGGTGACCGCATTATAGCCGCAAAGATTAACGGGAAATACGGAATGTACTGGGGAGAGAATTTTGTCAATCTTGCCTGGTCAGACAACCTGGTAGACTGGTATCCGACACTGAATGAAAAAGGGGAACTTAAACCTGTAATCAGTCCGAGAAAATACAAATTCGACAGCATGCTTACCGAATGCGGTCCCCCCGCCCTTATTACAGATGAAGGAATAGTCTTGTTTTACAATGGTAAGAATTCCGAAGGTGATGATGCTGAAGTAAAGGTGCCGAAAGGGACCTATTCTGTAGGAAAAGTTGTTTTTGACATAAATAATCCGGAAAAAACCATCTCTCGTTCGGATACATGTATCTTAAAACCAACTTTACCCCACGAGATGACAGGCCAGTATAAATCTGGTACAACATTTTCAGAAAGCCTGATCTATTTCCATGAGAAATGGTTTTTATATTATGGAACGGCAGACTCATTTGTTGGCGTTGCGATCTCAAAATAGATATTTGAATATTAATCCTGGTCTATCATAATTATTAACAATGAAATAATGTTTCATTTTGTTTAACGGTGATTAAAAGCAACAAATCCGTTACATGATTGTTATATAGTTCAATATTGCATGAACTATGGATACAAATGGTCACCCAACGCCGTTAAACGGTAAAGTATGTTACATCGAAATACCTGCGGTTGATGTGTTGCTCTCAGCATCTTTTTACAAGAAGATTTTTGGCTGGAGAATAAGGGAACGAAGCGATGGCCGTATTGCTTTTGATGATTCAATAAATGGAGTCAGCGGCACCTGGGTCATAGGACGTTTACCAATGACTGAAGTTGGGTTACTCATCTACATAATGGTCGACAGTGTTGCTTCAACTGTAAAGGCGATTAATGCTCAGGGAGGGAAAATTGTACAGCCTTTAGGTGTAGATGCTCCCGAGATAACTGCCAGATTCACCGACCCGGCCGGGAATGTTATGGGAATATATCAGGAACCTTCTGAGGAATAATTCAATCATCGGGAGTGAAATGAACTTCCCTCCACTTACGAGATAATAATATTTTAGATCCAGATCAAAGAATGATCATTTGATAGCTTTCAAAAATTATCCCGATAAAATATTTTTTATAATATTTCGTTTATCGTTTAGCTACAACTGGTTAAACCAACAATTAAATATTATGAAGAGAAGATTATTAGCTGGAACTGCTCTGATACTGATAAGTCTTGGTTCAATCGCATTTGGTCAGGAGCAAGACAAGACTACCTTAAAGTACTCCGCTGGAATTATTACCGGATATAACAGAGGATTCGGAATACAGACAAATCTTACAGCCTATAATTTTGGACCGACTTTCCCGGTTAAACTTCGCTTCGGTATCGGTTTAAGTCTGATTGATCCTGGAAATGCAGCAGATGCCAGAAGGATATTTATCAACAATGCTACCAATGGGGTCCCTGAGAAAAACGGAAGATCCTTTGATTTCAGGCTGGATTTCATGTTCCCTAAAACTATTTTCGGGAATAAGAATTCTTACCTTACATTTGGTCCCAGGTTTTCCACTTTCAGGGGTCATTTCGATTATGTTGACGGGAATGAAGTATTTGATCTTACCTCAACTCAATGGGGGGCCGGAGCCGGTATTGAGAACCAGTTTAAACTGACTCCGAAACTTTCGCTTGTATTGAATTATGGACTTGATATATATCTGCCAAGTACTCTAACAGGGCACGACACCTCATATAGTCCAAATAATGACAATGTAAATCCCGAGGAGAATAACCAGAATAATGATAATCCTTTTACATATAAAGACGCTGATAAGGCAATAAGACAGCCTTTCATCATGCCTCATATTATGATCGGGGTGAATTTCAATTTATAAATTCTCTTTTTAACGCAGAGCCTCACAGTGACCACGAAGAGAACCACAGAGGATAATTTAAGCTAAAAAGGGTCAGTCAATAATTGCTTACTCTGCGGCACTCAGCGATAACCTCAGCAGCTCTCTGCGTTAACAAATTTTCCTGGACATTATTTGGGAACTGTAATCCACACACAGTAATAATGATAAATATTAAAATCAGTATATACTGCTAGTGCATAAGCGCAAATTTGATTAACTTTGGTTTGAAAGGTGAAGACCCGTATATACGGATCACCTCAACCAACCAGTAAATTATCAACTTTTGTATATAACTAATCAGCGCAGTTCTGAAATCAATTAAATCCAAAAAAAATGGAACGACGTACTTTTATTAAAAATACCGGACTAGCCGGTGGGATGATGCTTATTTCTCCTAAATCAGGTATAGCAATGACTACTGAGGAATATAATTTTCCACTTATTGATCTTCACGTCCATCTCACAAATGAATATACGATAGAAAGGATGATGGAGATTGCCAAAACCAGAAATGTTAAATTTGGAATTGTCGAACATCCTGCCGTTTGGGCTATAAAAAATAATGCTGACCTGAAAAGTTACATCGATAAATTAAGAAAATACCCTGTATATATTGGGTTGCAACCTCTCGAACTGGGTTGGTCAAAACAATTCTCTCCTGAACTTCTGGCTAAAATTGATTATATCCTCATGGATCCTCAAAGAGTCACAATGAAAAACGGAGAAACTCTGCAAATATGGGAGTTTAATACTTATGTTGAAGACACTGAGGAATTCATGAAGCAGTACATGGCACATTCCATGGATATCCTTAATAACGAACCCATCAATATCTTTGGATGGCCCCTGTTTCTGCCGGTCTGCATAGCACGTGATTACTATACCTTGTGGACAGAGGAGCGCATGCAACAAATAATATCTGCTGCAAAAAAGAGAAATATTGCCATTGAGATAAACGACATGGCACACACACCTCACGATAAATTTATTCTTATGGCTAAGGCTGAGGGGTTGAAATTTACCTTTGGATCAGATTCACGGAATCAGAATGCCGGACGGCTTGCTTATTCAAAATCTGTAGCTAAAAAGTGTAATCTTAAAAAAGAGGATTTCTTTATACCTGTTGCAAAAGGCTGAGCCTTTTTGTGGCTTTTAAAAAAGGAGGGAATGTGATTTTTTCCTTTGTGTTACTTTGTGTCTTACTCTGTGATCCTTTGTGGTCAGTGAACTAATTTATCTAAATTATTCAACCGTTAATTCTGAATTATCATGATTACAAAAATGAATTCACGCCTGTTGGCAAAGTCAATTCTCATTATTGCAGTGCCGATTATTATTCTAAGTATATCGGCTCTGACTAATGACAATTCAGGCTTATTAAAAGAATCTATCCTGGTTACAAGTATTCAACAACCTTTGGCACCAAATGGCTGGATATTAAGCGGCTCTAATCCTGGTGATTATAAAACCGGTCTCGATAACCTAAATCCACAACATGGACAAAAATGTGGATTTATTGAATCAACTGTTACTGATCCTTCCGGTTTCACTACTCTGATGCAACAATGCAATGTAAAGGACTTCAAAGGCAAAAGGATTAAAATGACTGGCTTCATTAAAACAACTGACGCAGATCAGGGGGGAATGATGTGGATAAGAATTGATGATTTTGATAAAAAAATTATGGCTGATTTTGATAATATGGAAGACTGACCAAT
>Ga0302164_10000714_pt1 | contig 10805 bp, 9 predicted proteins | sample I_Fen_E3_1_FD_193500 | JGI IMG/M metagenome (GOLD analysis project Ga0302164, IMG submission 193500) | Peat permafrost microbial communities from Stordalen Mire near Abisko, Sweden - I_Fen_E3_1 | ecosystem: Environmental > Terrestrial > Soil > Wetlands > Permafrost | place: Sweden: Abisko... | reverse complement strand
AAATTCTTCAAAATGTTCACGGTACAGATTAAGTATCTCCGCACCATGTTTTGCATCTTTGTCACCAGCTTTGGCTGCCCTTCCAAGACGTTCTATCTTTTTTTCGACAGATTCCAGATCTTTCACCTGCAATTCAAGGTCGATAGTTTCAAGGTCGCGGACAGGATCAACAGATCCGTCAATATGAGGCAGGGCTTCATTATCAAAACATCTTAGGACATGAATCAGTGCGTCAGTATTTCTTATATCGCCCAAAAATTTGTTTCCAACACCTTCCCCTTTATTGGAACCTCTGGCCAGTCCCGGGATATCTACTATCTCAACAGTTGTATGAACTATCCTGTCGGTAACCTGATGTTTTTCAAGTTCATAAAGTCTGGGGTCGGGAACCTGTACGACCCCCATATTTGATTTGGTTGCGCTGAATGCAAAAGCATTTGTTTCCCCTTTTGTATTGGAGATACAATTAAATATTGTAGTCTTGCCAACATTGGTTATCCCAATAATTCCACATTGAAGAGCCATCAGTAATCCGGATTAATTTATAAGGGAGCAAATTTATCACAATTCCGGGGATATTTCACTAACTGTACGCTAAATCCCCATACCCTTTTAACTCACCCCCAGCCCATAGCCCCTCTCTAGAATTAGAGAGGGGTGACCACGTAATAAAAATCCATTTAAAAATGAAATTTGCATTCTTTATAGGATTGATGCATAACATCAAGCGTATCAGGGAGCTACCCCCTCTTTGCTTCGCATAGAGGGGGTCACGGGGGTGAGTTTGCAAAGGTTGTGGGTAATGAATTTACTTCTCACACCAATCCTTTATCCGATGCAATCTTTATCAGGGAAGCAGTATTTCTTGCCTGCAATTTCACAATCAGGTTTTTACGATGACTATCAACAGTCAGTGGTGAAATAAAAAGACGGTCAGCTATCTCGAGATTTGTGAAACCTTCCGCCAGTAATTTAAGGACATCACTCTCACGCCTGGTTATCATCAGTTCATTTTCCTGCGTTTTTTTTAACAGGTTTTCAGCCTCGGCACATAGATATTTATTCCCTTTGCTTACCTCATAAACCCCTTCCATGATCTCCTCTGAAGAGGCATTTTTCAATACATAGCCATAAGCCCCGTTATCGAGCATTTGCTGTATAAAAACACGCTCATTGTATGTAGTTAATGCGAGTACTTTTTGAGAAGGATGTTTAATAAGAATTTGTTTGCAAAGATCAATGCCGCTGATATCGGGCAGGTTGATATCCAGCAGCAGAACATCGGGTGTAAGCCATTGAAGTAACTTCAGACAATCTTTCCCTGTACCGGCTACGCCTTCTACAAAGAATTTACCGGAAGAATTAAACATTATCTGCAATCCTTCCACCACAACAGGGTGGTCCTCAATAATTACTAATGAAATCCGGTGGTCTTTTTCCTCAGGTTTTGAATTCGATGATGGCCTCGGTACCTTTTCCATGTTCCGAAGATAAGTCAAAATGTCCACCAAAAGAAGAAACTCTTGATCTAATATTTGCTAATCCTTTACCTGAAGATTGCTCTGCTGTTGTCAGATCCATTCCCTTCCCGTTATCCTGAACTGTTATAGAAAGTCTTTCCTCTTCACTGACTAGTTGGACTGCAATTTCAGTAGCACCTGAATGTTTCATGGCATTATTAACCAATTCCTGTATGATCCTGTAAGAAGCAATTTCAAGCTTTTCATCATATCTTTTATCTACCCCATAGAATGCAAAATTCACTTTTAAACCTGCATTCGTGATTCCTTCACAGAAATCTGAAAGAGTCTGATGAAGACCATATCTGAAAAGTGTCTCAGGCATCAGATTATGTGCAACATGTCGTAGTTCTTTAATAGATGTATCCAACAGTCCGAGGGCATGATCATACAGATCCATTGCTTCCCTTGTTATAATTGCATTGCCTTTCATATTCATCAATGTTAATTTTAATCCTGATAATAATCCGCCAAGGCCATCGTGAAGATCACGGGCTAACCTTGAACGTTCTGATTCTTCACCCTGTAATGTGGAATTAAGGGCAATAATCTGTCTTTCCTGTTCCAGTTCATGAATACGCTGTTCCTGTATCTTTTCCTTCTGTCGGGAGATTTCGCGCTTAATTTTGAAATTTCTGAAAAGTGCGATCCCGGCTATCATTGACACCAGAAGTATTCCTGATAAAGCAAATACCATAGCATTCCTTCGCTGAATTCTTACATTCTGGACTTTTTTCTCACTTTCAAGTTTTTCTATTTCATAAGTCCGCTCCCTGGCCTTATATTTTGCATTGACAAAATTCATTTGTTTTCTGGCTTTGTCGGAGGAGACAGAATCCGCTGCATCAATATACTTGTTTAACATGTCATAAGCCACATGATAGTTTTGTCTGTCAGCTTCGAGACACGACAATGCATCAAGAATGTTCCTTTGAAGAATGAAAGATTTGATTTCAGCCGCCTTAGCCAATGCCTTATTTAAGATCAAAGAAGCTTCGCTATACCGTCTGAGATAATATGTCATCAAACCCATCTTGTATTGCGCATCAATCTGATCAAATATAATACCGGATTTCAATGCTGCGTTATAAGCCTTTTCATAGTATACTAACGATTCCGTATATTTCTCCTTTCTGCTAAGTAAAAAGGCATAATTATAATAATAGGTGTGATACAGCGACTGATTATCAGCCCTGGTGAGAAGCAGGGCAGCTTTATCATAATATGAGAGGCCCTCTTCATATTTATTGATTTCATTAAGCCAGTTTCCATAATCAATATAAATTGAAGCAATATCATAAGGATTGCTGAGCTTATCAACAATATTCAGGTTTTTAGAAGCATAGATGCCTGCTTTATCAAACTGATTCAGCTTAAGATAACAATCGCCTATTTTACTCAGGACATCCCTTAAATCCGAGTAGTCATTATTTCTTGTACATATCTCTTCAGCAGATAAATACAACCCTAAAGCTGCAGCGAAATCACCTTGCTGATGATACAGAGATCCAAAGACAATCTGTGTTTTGGCATAAGCTTTCAACCATTCCCTTTTGTCTGGTTTTCTAAACAGATCCAGTGCATTAGTCAGGCTTTTCATTGCTGGTTCATATTGAGCCTGCTTAATATAAAAGATGCCTGCCGTCAGATAACAGTCGCCTGTGAGATATGAACTATGCCTTTGTACAGATAATTTCATATTCTGGCTCAGGAGCTGATATGCCTCGATACTGTCAGACGGTATAAATGACAATATCAATTTGTTACGGGCAATAACTATCAGAGAGTCATCATTAAGAGTACTGATTAATCTTCTGAGAGAGTCTGTCTTCTGATTCTGTGCGGACAAAGAATGACTAAGAACTAAGCAAACAAACAGAGTTAATAATCTCCCAGGTTTAATAATTTTCATTTTTTAGGGTTTGGTTGAACCAAAATTAGAACTATTCAGGCAATTAAAAAATCTTATAATCATATCATATTATGCCGGTTATTAAAAAACTGAAAGATAAATTCAAAAGAGAAGCCTGTACGACTGCAACAGGCTTCTCAAAAGAATTTAATAATTCAGCTGTTAATTAGCTGCCCACGTAAAATTGTTACCTAAACCTAAAATAAGTGTGATGCCTGTTTTATATTCGGCTGCGTGTGTTGAACTGAAATTTGTTATACTTGTATATGCTACCAATATTGGCTTCTCTGTATAAATAGCTGGTTTGTCATCTAAACCTGTATATGTGAAATCACAATATGAAAGAGCTGAGTTAGTTTGGGTATAAGAATCAAAATAGAGACCTCTCCACGCTCCGGCAGCCGGACTTGAGCCAGCTGAAGAAAATGTAATATGTGCCAGTGCTGTTCCAACTGCAGTAAACTTTGAATTTAGATAATAACCGATCCAGAAATATGTGTCATTTACAAAGAGAATTTTAGAACCGGCTTCAATGGTGATATTGCCATCAAGATCAATCTCTCCACCTGTAAAATAGAAATCTGCTGTCTGTTTTTTCCATACTACATCACTGGTATATTGAACGTCACCATAAACCTGGATACCTTTTCCTGTTTCTGCAGTAAATGTATTTGGAGTACCTAAATCGGGCAGATGCTTTGTGCTGATTGATATGAGATGATTAACGCAACTAAAGATTTTATTCCCGGTAAAGGACTGAAATCCTGCATTGTCATCTGCTACTATTCCATAGGTTGAACTGTTGCTGATCGTATTATTTGTAAAAAGTATGGACGCATCATCTACCATATGCAAAGAGCCATAATTTGCGTTGGAACCTGCATAATCTATAATGCAATAATTCATTTTTGAATTTGTCTGGGTATAGCCATAAAAGGCTATTCCTCTCCACGATCCTGCAATAGGACTTGCTGCATTCGATGTGAATTTAATTGGTGATGAAACCGAGCCATCGGCAATAAAAGTAGTTGCAGCATAGTAACCAATGGAAAGCCAGCCAGTGGCTTCAAACCTGAACTGAGCACCAGCTTCAATTGTCAGATTTCCATCTATATCAATCTCGTTTTCAACTATATAAGGAACACTTAAGTTTTTCCATGTCTGGGCAGAAGTACTATTGAAATCACCATTAATCAATACACCGAAGCAATTTGCGAATGTATTTCCAGTGCCTATTGTGCCAAGCTTTTGGGCATTTATAACCAGCCCATATTTGGAAGTTGTGTTAACACTGTTATTGTTAAAGGTACTGAAGCCTCCTAAATTGTTTGTATAATTGGTCCATATCCCATAGCTGCCTGAGAAACTGATGTTGCAATTAGTTACTGACAGGTCACATCCGTCAATGTTTAAAGCACCATAATTCGTGTTGCTTCCTGCATATTGGATATTGCAGAATGATAATGAAGAATTGTTCAAAGTATGGTTCTCAAAAAACAAACCTTTCCATGCTCCTGCAGCCGGAAGCAGAGCGCTTGATGTGAAAATAATGGGGTTAGCAAGAGTCCCGTTGGCTATAATAGTGGCATTTGTTGAATACCCAATAGTCAGACTGGAGTTAGCTGCAAACTTAATTACAGTTCCGGGCATAATAGTTAGTACCGAATTATTGCCAATATTAATGTCACCTGTGATAAAATATGTTTTATCAGCTGTCCAGGTAACTGATGCTGTAATATCCTGATTCACATTAACACCTGCAGTTGAAACTGTCACTGTCCAGGCAGTTGTAGTATTATCGGGACGCTTAACAGTGTATACTACAGGAGATGTAAAATTTTGTGCAACACCCGAAGCCGGAGTAATCGTATGCGAAGCAGCTACAGTAATATCAGTTACGAGATTGGTTAAATCTGTCCCTATCGGAACTACTACCGCGATTTTTTTATTCGTTGTATCAAGAACACCTGTCACTGCCGGAGTAACAATCTTAAATGAAGTTATTTGTTTGCCGGCTGATATAATCTTTGCTACCGGGGTCGGAGTGGTTTCATCTTTTTTACATCCACTCATGGTAAGTAATAAAAAGAAGAAAAAAGCTGTTAGTTGAAAAAAATTCTGTTTCATTTTTTTAATTTTTAGTTTAATTATCCCTTTTTTGAAAGTTTCATGTTTCACTTTTGAACAGGATAAAGGTATTTTGCTCTGAAACAGTAGTAAATCCCCTTTTTCGTGGATTTTTATCTTTTTATTTATCAATCAGGTGATATATCTTTAAACCTTTTCCTGGTTTTTCTATCTAAGAAGAAAAATGCATATTGAAATTGAGCAACAAAAGCATCGACGATAATATTTCTGAATTACTAAAGACAGATCTGAATAAAGGGTTTCGGTTACTTGTTGAAAATTACAGCCAGAAACTTTACTGGCATATAAGACGACTGGTGATCCTTCATGAAGACGCGGATGATGCGCTTCAGAATACTTTTATCAATGTATGGAAAAGCCTTCCTAATTTCAGAAGTGAAAGTTCTCTCTATACCTGGCTTTATACTATCGCGACAAATGAAGCGCTTACTATTATTAATAAAAGAAAAAGAAATGCAGCAGTTTCAATCGATGATCTTGGAAGTTTTTTTGCCAGTTCAATGGAAGGGAGCACATGGTTTGACGGAGATGCAGCACAAATGAAACTTCAGAATGCCATACTTCAGCTTCCTGAGAAACAGCGCATTGTTTTTAACCTTAAGTATTTCGATGAAATGACTTATGAGCAAATGAGCAAGGTTTTGAATACATCCGAAGGAGCTCTGAAAGCATCTTATCATCACGCAGTAAAGAAAATTGAAAATTATATCCTTCATGATTAAACCTTCCTGATTCTTATATATCTAAATGAATGATGAAGAACTTAAACAACATACCAGATAAGAACCCTTTCAAAGTACCGGAAAACTACTTTGAAGAGGTAAACAGAAAAATAATCTCTGCCACATCAGGTACTGCACTGGAAGTTAAAAAGCTGAATGTTCACAACCGGTTCAGAACCAGCTTTCTTATAGCGGCTTCTTTTGCAGGTTTTATCCTCATCGGATATACCGCATTAAAGATTCTGACACCTGAAAAAAAGTACTCACAGGTATCAGAAGTCCTCCATGGTGTAAATCCTGATTCATTAATTAATGAAATAGACATTTCATCACTGGAAGAAAATGCATCCTCGCTGGTTCTTTCTGAAGAAGGTACCGGGGTAAATAAAAAAGATATAATTGATTACCTTATGCTTGATAATATAGAGGTAAATGATATTTATGATCAACTGTAAATTTTGAACCATGAGAAAAATAGTAATACTTTTATTTATAATGCTGATGTTTCCTTTTGTCAGATCGTCTGCACAGAATACAAATCTCGAAAAACTGAATAATTATAAAATCGGCTTCTTTACCAAGAAACTGAATTTAACTTCAGAAGAGGCGGAGAAATTCTGGCCGGTATATAATGACTACCAGAGTCAGAGGAATATCATACAGATTGATAAACTGAAGCTTAACAGGAATTTTAACCAGAATGAGGCTTCGTTAAGTAACAGTCAGCTTGAAGAAATAGGTGATAAGTATGTCGACTGCCTTGTAAGGGAATCAACTCTGGCAGTCGAATTCCATAAAAAGCTGAAAGCTGTATTGCCTCCTGCAAAAGTTATATTGTACTATCAGGCAGAAAATCAGTATAAGATTCAATTGCTTAATGAGTTACAAACTGCCAAGCAACAACAGAAGTTAAGACCTGCACGCAATTTTTAATAGTGATGGATGGGAGTAGATGATTTTTGTTTTTTAATTTAACTTTTTACTTCATCTCCATATCTTTTACCCCCAACCCCCCAAGGGGTCTTATAAGTGATCGGGCTTTTTAAGTCCCACCTCGGGGATTAGTGGTAAAACATCAATAAAAGAACTGGTGGCTTAGACTAATTAATGATGCTTCGCCAACATTTTCTGCCAGTTATAGGTTCTGAGGAATTTTACAGATTTTTCAATTTCAGGATACATAACCTTGTCATTATTAATGAAAGGTATTTTCTCCCGGAAAGATCTTATAACATCCTCGAGTACCTCAGAAGATCTGAGTGGTCTTCTGAACTCCAGAGCCTGGGCAGCAGTAAATAGTTCAATTGCAAGAATTCTTTCCAGGTTTTCAGCGACACGCAGTAATTTTGTCGCACCATTTGCACCCATACTGACATGATCCTCCTGCTCATTTGATGAAGGAATTGAATCAATTGAAGATGGTGTGCATAGCTGTTTATTCTGACTGACAATTGAAGCGGCAGTATATTGGGGGATCATGAAGCCACTATTTAAGCCGGGATTTGCAACGAGAAATTCCGGCAAGTCTCGTTGTCCGGCTATTAACCTGTAAACTCTTCTTTCTGAAATGCTTCCCAATTCAGCAAGAGCAATGGCGAGGTAATCGAATATGAGAGCAAGAGGCTGACCGTGAAAGTTGCCTCCCGATACAATCAGATCTTCATCGGGGAAAATTGTCGGGTTATCTGTTACAGAGTTGATTTCGGTAAAAATCACCGATTTTGCATATGTTATGGCATCCTTGCTTGCACCATGAACCTGTGGTATGCATCTGAATGAATAAGGATCCTGCACATGAGCTTTTTGACGTGAGATCAACTGACTCCCTTTCAGCATCTCCCTGAATGCCCTGGCAGTTTCTACCTGCCCTTTATGAGGTCTGATCTGATGAATACACTCGAAAAAAGGATCGGGACGACCATCATAGGCCTCAAGAGAGATTGCTGAAGTTATGTCTGCAAAGGCCGATAATCTCTCAGCCATCGAGATGATATATACTCCGTAGGAACTCATGAATTGAGTTCCATTCAATAAAGCTAGACCTTCCTTGGACTGCAATTCAACAGGTGCCCAGCCAAATTTATCAAGGATAACTGACGCCTGCAGTATCTGTCCTTTGTAAATCACTTCGCCCATTCCCAGTAAAGGAAGCACAAGGTGTGCCAGTGGAGCCAGATCTCCTGAGGCTCCCAGTGAACCTTGCTCGTATACCACTGGACATATACCTTCATTAAAAAAGTCTATCAGCCTCTGAATTGTTGCTACCTGAACACCTGATTTCCCAAGGCTCAGGGCGTGAATCTTCAAAAGCAGCATCAGTCTGACTATTTCCTCTCTTACCACAGCTCCTGTTCCGCATGCATGTGACATGACAAGGTTTTCCTGAAGCTTATTTAGCTGATCTTTGCTTATACTCTTTTTATGAAGGGAACCAAATCCTGTTGTAATCCCATAGATCGGGGAGGTATTATTTTCAAGCTTACGATCAAGATAGTCTCTGCAGACAGTTATAAGCTTTATGGATTCTTCGGAAAGAGATAATTTAATATCCTTATCAAGAATATTCCAGATCGTTTCAAGTTTCAGCTCTGCTGGCGATATTTTAAAAGTCATTAGTCAATTGATTTAACGATAAAAGATTAAAGTCGCAAGATAAAAGTAATTCAATAGAGAACTATTCTGTTCTAAGTAAAGAACTTTTGTCTTTTGTCTTAATTATGTTTCACTTTTGTCTTTTTACTTTTGTCTTTTGTCTTCAATTTGAAGAACTAATCTCCTTCTTCACAAATGAACTGAGTTCACTTAACGGAATCTTTTTCTGCTCTCCGGTAGACATGATTTTAATTGTCATATGATTATTATTGATCTCATCTTCCCCGGCCATTATAACAAAAGGTATCTTTTTAGAATCAGCGTAGGAAATTTGTTTTTTCAGTTTTGCCGGATCTGGATAGAGTTCACTGCGTACATTCAGACTATGCAATGAATCAAGAATTCTGCGGGCATACAATGATTCCTTTTCTCCAAAATTTACTACAAGCACTTCAGTGGATGAAACCATGATTTCATTAAATAGATTCAGCTGGTTTAAGACATCATAAATTCTGTCGGCTCCGAATGAGATACCAACTCCCGAAACACCTTCCATACCAAATACTCCGGTCAGATTATCATAACGACCACCTCCGCAAATACTTCCAATGCTGACATCTTTTGATTTTACCTCAATTATAGCTCCCGTGTAATAGTTTAAACCGCGGGCAAGTGTGAGATCAAGTTCAATAGCACAGCTTAATGAACAGTTTTCAAGGTAATTAAAGAGAGTGCGCAATTCTTCGATCCCTTTCACTCCCACTTCAGATTCAGACAATAAAGTACCTAATCTGGTCAGCTTTTCATCTGTATTACCGGTAAGTTCAAGGAATGGCTGGAGGTTTGAAATGGCATTATTCGACAGACCTTTACTTATCAGTTCGGAATTTACATTTGCAATCCCAATCTTATCAATTTTATCAATTGCTACTGTGATATCAATAATCCTCTCAGACTCGCCGATATAAGCTGCAATTCCTGCCAGAACTTTCCTGTTATTGATCTTTATGACAGTTGATATTCTAAGCCTTTCAAATATATCATTGATGATTCTGATAAGCTCATATTCGTTTAATAATGAGTCACTTCCAATAACATCTACATCGCACTGAAAAAACTCACGGTATCTGCCTTTCTGTGGTCTGTCGGCTCTCCATACAGGCTGTATCTGGTATCTTTTGAATGGGAAAATAATTTCATCTCGATGCTGAACAACATAACGTGCGAATGGGACAGTAAGATCATACCTCAAACCTTTTTCGCAGATTAGAGACGACAACTTGGTTGATTCATGTTTAGCGATTTCGTCAGTGGTTACTGCCGACATGAAATCCCCTGAGTTAAGAATTCTGAACAAAAGTTTGTCGCCTTCATCACCATATTTCCCCAGGAGGGTCGTAAGATTTTCCATTGCAGGAGTTTCGATCGGCTGGTAACCATAGAGCCTGAAAACCTGTTTGATATTTTCAAATATATATTCGCGTTTCAGCATCTCGGATGTGGAGAAATCCCTGGTTCCTTTTGGTATTGATGGTTTGGAAGACATAGTATTAAGATAAAAAACAAAAGTATGTATATAAGTCGAAAGTCAAAAGTCTTTAAAGTCAAAAGCCCAAAAAATCACAGGACTTTATGGACTTTCGACTTTATGGACTTTACAGACTGATCAGTATTTTTCAGGAACAAAAGTTTGCTCTGTAACCGGTGGCCTTACATAAGCCACATCGTGCGTGAGAGGAGGCAGTTTTAATGGTTTTGGAGTAAGATCTTCATATGGGATGAGGCTAAGAAGATGACTGATGCAGTTCAGTCTGGCTCTTTTTTTATCATCGGCACGCACCACATACCACGGTGATTGTTTGGTATCAGTATAGGAGAACATTTTATCTTTTGCCATGGAATACTCAACCC
>Ga0302164_10000712_pt1 | contig 10835 bp, 9 predicted proteins | sample I_Fen_E3_1_FD_193500 | JGI IMG/M metagenome (GOLD analysis project Ga0302164, IMG submission 193500) | Peat permafrost microbial communities from Stordalen Mire near Abisko, Sweden - I_Fen_E3_1 | ecosystem: Environmental > Terrestrial > Soil > Wetlands > Permafrost | place: Sweden: Abisko... | reverse complement strand
AAATTAAAAAAAGAGTATAATTTCCAGATCAACCAGGACGCTTTTAACTGGTTCATTGAGCATACCGACACACTGATTATCCAGGGATTAAAAAAGTATGACCGGACAACAATGCCGGATGGGAAAATTTATTCATTTATTAATCAATATGTTACAACTAACGATTTTGCAGATTATATTGAGAAGAGAGGTTCAATGGTTGTTACAAAAGATTCATCCGTTTTTATTAGCCGTTTAACCGACACGAGAGTCACCGATCATATAATTAACTATGAGAATTCTGTTCTCGAAAATAAATATCCTGAATTCAGGTACCTGATGAATGAATTTCACGACGGGATGCTTCTTTTTAACGTATCAAGTAAGAAAGTATGGAGCAGGGTGAGCAGTGATTCTGTCGGACAACACCGTTATTATGAGGAGCATAAAAATAACTGGCTGTCAAGAAAAGGAATTGAGGCAAAGATTTATACACTTAAATCGGCAGACGGTGAAGAATTATTGTCCTCTGCATTTAAAAAATATTCTCATAAATCCGATCTCGATGATATTCTTTTAAAAAAATTCAACAGGGGAAATGACACTGTGTTTTTCATAAAAGATGGTTCATGGTTTAAAGGAGATGATCCGGAAGTTGATAAAATTGAATGGAGAAACGGCGCTTATCACTTTTTTAAGGCTGGTTTTCCGTCGATAATTGTTATCAAAAGAGTGATGGAACCATCACCTCTGAAGTTCAGTGAAGTTCAGGGAGAGGTAATGACCGGATACCAGGAATTCCTCGAGAGTGAATGGGTCGGACAATTAAATAAAAAATATAGCGTTAAGATTGATAACATGGTACTTGAGGAGGTGAAGAAGAAATTGAAAGATGAATAAAACGATAATTCTATTTTGTATCATTTCCCTTCTGGCAGGTTGTAAGAACAGCAACAATCAAGCCAAAAGAAAACCTGTTGCAGAAGTTGGTAAGGTCATTCTCTACTACGATGAAATGCCCAAAATCATTCAACATGGAAATAATGATGCTGACTCAACAGCTTTGATACAGAATTACATTAACAAATGGGCCAAGAGACAACTATTATTGAAGAAAGCTGAGGAAAACTTATCTCCTGCATTAAAAGCTGAAATAGATAAACAGCTTGAAGAAACCAGGTCAAATCTGGTCATCTACCAATATCAGCGACAGATGATTCAGGAAAAACTGGATACCGTTTTGACCGATGATGAACTGGAAAATTATTATACTTCCAACCAAAATAGTTTTATTCTCGGCTCAAATATCGTTAAAGCGCTTTTTATAAAATTACCGGTCGAAACACCTGAACTGAGCAAAATAAAATTACTCGCACGATCAAATGATCAGAAGGATCTTCAGCAGCTGGAAAGTTACTGTTATCAGTTTGCAGAAAAATTCGATGATTTCAATGAAGAATGGGTAAGTATGGACAAGCTTTCAGTTGAGTTACCCCAGAGTATTGAAAATGAAGAGAACTTTCTTAAAAGAAACACCTTTTTTGAAACAAGTGATTCGACCTCAACATACCTGGTCTCAATACGAGATTTCAGATTAAGATCTTCCCTGGCTCCATTTGAATATGTTAAAGTTGATATTAAGAGAATTATATGGAACACCAGGAGATTTGAATTCATTCAATCCCTTGAGAACGGTATTTATAATGAAGCTTTAAAGGAGAATAGTTTTAAGATATATTGATATAATAATAATGATGAAAAGAAAATTGAAATTTTACCTGACATTGATAGGATTGTTTTTGCCAGGAGTATTTATTGCGAATTCGCAGGTACTTGTTGAATCAGTGGCAGCTATCGTCGGTAATGAAGTAATCTATCTATCTGACCTCGAGAATCAAGTCTCGGATTATATAAGAAATGGTAACAAGACTCCTGCTGATGAACTCACCTGCAAGGTATTCCAGGATATGCTTATATCAAAACTCTTCATGGACCAGGCAAGAATAGATAGTATAAATGTTACTGATGATGCTGTTGAGGGTGACCTTAACATGAGGATGAATGATGCAATCAGGACTGCCGGAAGTGAAGAGGCATTGATGACATATTTTAAGAAGAGTATGCTTGAAATCAGGAGAGATATTAAGAAAACCCTTTTGGAACAGCAAGTCGTCGGCGAAGTGCAGAGTAAAATTTCCAAGAATATAACTATCACACCGGCAGCATTAAAAAAGTTTTACAACTCTCTCCCAAAAGACAGTCTGCCAGTGGTACCTGCTAAATATGCACTAAGCATCATTCAGATTGACCCTCCGGATAATGAAGATAATAAAGCGGAAGCCCGGCAGAAGCTTCTTGATATCAGAAGTCAGATTCTTGCAGGCAAGAGTTTTAGTGTCCTGGCAAGATTGTATTCGGAAGACACTGAATCTGCAAAAAACGGCGGAGAAATAGGTTTTATGGTCAGAGGGGAGCTCGAAAAGCCATATGCAGAAGCTGCTTTCAGTCTTACAAAAAACACTGTCTCCAAAATTGTTGAGTCTAAATTTGGCTTTCATATTATTCAGCTGATCGAACGGAAGGGAGATATGGTTAATACACGACATATTCTCATCAGGCCAAAGGTAAAACCTGAACAATCAGTAGCTGCTATGGCAAAACTCGACAGTCTTGCCAATCTGATCAGGAAAGACAGCATCAAGTTTGAAAAAGCCGCTTTGCGTTTCTCCACTCACAAGGACAGCAGAATCAACGGAGGCAAATTAGTAAGTGCGAATCCATCTTCAAGGATAACCTGGTTCACGCTTGAAGAATTAAACCATGAGATGTACGTAAAAGTAAGGGAAATGAAGGTTGGAGAGATATCTGATGCCTTTAAAACAACCGATGAGAACAATAATGAAGTTTTCAGAATAGTCAAGCTCGATAATGTACTTTCAGCACATTCTGCAAATCTGAAAGATGATTATCAGACACTTTATGATGCTGCCCTGGCAAAAGAGAGGTCTCTCGTTTTTGAGAGATGGGTTAAAAACAAGATTGGCATCACTTATATCAAAATAAGCGAGGAATTTAAAGGTTGTGACTTTTTGCAAAAAGGATGGCTGAAATAAATTTATTAAGGTCCTGTATTAATCGTCCGCAACTCAGGCATATCTTATATGTTCTGGTATTGATTTTTATTCCTGCAAAAGCATATACCCAGGCTGTTGAAAAATCTAAACAGGGTACTACCAGAATCGAAATCCAACATGCGGATAGTGGAGAACAGAACATGGGAATCGATCCTGACCTTACCCGGTTTTTAGGTAATATAAAAATTAAACATAATGATGTCTTTATGTATTGCGACAGCGCATACTATTATAAAATTAAAAACCAGGTCAGGGCTTTCAGTAAGGTTCACATTATTCAGGGTGATACCTTAAACCTGTTTGGCAATTATCTTTTTTACGATGGCGCTTCAGGCAATGCATTTGTAAAAGGCAAAGTAGAACTGATTGATAAAGAGACTCACCTCTATACAGATTCTCTCAATTATGATGTTAGAAACAGAATCGCCAGGTATAATGACAGGGGCAGGATCACGAATGCTCAGAATATACTTACAAGTATTAAAGGGGTATACCATGTTTCAGAAAATCTCTTCCATTTTAAGGATAGTGTAAAAATTGTAAATCCCAGTTATGTAATGACTGCTGATACAATGGATTACAATACAACCTCTGAAATAGCATATTTTACAGGTCCCACAAAGTTAATTGGTGATAGCCTAAACCTTTATTGTGAAAAAGGATGGTACGATACAAAAAAACAAGTTACATCTGTCTGGAAGAATGCAGTAATAGACAATAAAAAACAAATAGTTCATGGCGATTCCCTGTTTTTTAATGACAGCACCGGATATGGAGAATCTTTCGGAAATGTAGTTATTGAGGATACTACGAACCATCTTGCAATAGAGGGTAATTATGCCTGGTATTATAAAGAGCCTGAAAGATTTTTAGTTACTGACAGGGCCGTGTTTATTCAAGTCTCAAAACAAGACTCGTTGTTCGTACATGGTGATACTCTTAGTTCAATTACCGTATCTGACACAACTGGTAAGGAGTACAGACTGATGAGGGCATTTCACGGTTGCCGTATTTTCAGCAAAAGCCTGCAGGCAAAATGCGATTCACTTTCATATTCCTTTCAGGATTCAGTTATCAGACTCTATAGAATTCCTGTTTTATGGTCTGAAGAAAATCAGCTTACCTCTGACTCGATGGCGGTATTTACAAAAAACCGGCAAACGGACAGGCTGGAATTATATAATAATGCCTTTATTGTGCAACAGGTAGACACTATAAGATATGACCAGATAAAAGGCCGGACCCTTACCGGTCATTTCAAGAACAACGAATTGTATAAGATAAATATATTGGGCAACGGGGAGATACTTTTTTATCTAATTGATGCGGAAGCAGTCGCAGGTGTGGAGCAATCTAAATGTGCAAATATTGAAATGCTGTTTGATAAAGGGAAAATATCCGAGATTTATGAGTATGAGAATCCTGAAGGTTTTATCGACCCGCCTATTCCGGTTAATCCTGTCAGACTGGATGGATTCAAATGGTACGATAAGCTGAGACCCAGAAAAAAGGATGACATATTTAATAAATGAAAAAGAGGCTGATTCTTCCAAGATCAGCCTCTTTTTTAGTATTCATCTTCATTAAAAAAGAAGTCGTCCTTACTTGGATAGTCCGGCCATATATCTTCGATGCTTTCGTAAATATCACCTTCATCCTCAATCTCCTGCAGGTTTTCTATAACTTCCATAGGGGCACCCGACCTAATGGCGAAATCAATCAGCTCATCCTTAGTGGCAGGCCATGGAGCATCCTCAAGTTTTGATGCTAATTCAAGTGTCCAGTACATATTTTCCTGATTAAGTTAAGCTTTAAACAAAGTCTGCAAATATAAATATTATTTTACTTAAAAAACAATACCCTTTTTTAAGTTTTTTAACATTTCAGACCTACCACTTAATCTCCTCAATATCAAGCTCTAAAGCTATTTTCCTGGACAGAACGAATAAAAAATCGGAAAGACGGTTAAGAAATTTATTCACAATTTCAGGCGATTCTTCAGTTTTGTTTAACACGGAAACAGCTCTTTCTGCTCTGCGGCATACACATCGGGCTATATGACAATACGATACGAGTATATTTCCTCCGGGCAGAATGAAGTTATTTAATTTTGGCAGGGATTCTTCCATCAAATCAATTTCTTTTTCAATCACTGATATGCAGTCATGATCAGGCTGTATCTTTTTGCTGCTGGTGTTTGTACTATCGTATGCCAGAGCAGCAGCACATTTCATAAGCTCGCTCTGCACATAGATCAGGAGCTCTTTCCGTCTTTGATTTTCTTTGTGATCCCTTAAAAGACCTATCCATGCAATAAGTTCATCAACACACCCATATGCTTCAATACGCACAGAATGTTTTGGAACTCTTCTGCCTCCCGACAATGAGGTTGTACCATCATCACCTGTAAGTGTATAAATCTTCATGATAAAATAAAAAGTAGAAAGTGATAAGTGAAAACAAGAACTAAAATAATCTCAGAACTATTACTTTAGGCTTTTATATACTTTTCATTCCTGTAATCCTGGGCAATCTCACCATCGAACAACCTTATAATACGAGCTGCATGTTTAGCTATATCCTCTTCATGGGTAACAACAATTACAGTATTACCCTTTTTATGAATATCATCGAGTAATCCCATGATATCGATTGAGGTCTTGCTGTCGAGGTTACCGGTCGGTTCATCAGCGAGAATAATAGATGGTTTGTTTACAAGGGCCCTGGCAATTGCAACACGCTGGCGCTGTCCACCTGACAATTCATTTGGTTTATGAGTCATTCTGTCTGCAAGGCCTACCTGCTCAAGGGTCTCAACAGCCACTTTTTCCCTGTCGATTTTAGGCATTCCGGCGTATATTAATGGTAAAGTAACATTCTCAAGCGCTGAATATCTTGGCAGAAGGTTAAATGTCTGAAATACGAATCCAATCTCCTTATTCCTGATCTCTGCCAGGTAATCATCTTCCATTTTACTTACATCGGTACCATTAAGAATATAAGTGCCGCTTGTTGGAGTGTCGAGACATCCGAGAAGGTTCATGAGTGTAGATTTCCCTGAACCTGAAGGACCCATAATTGCAACATATTCGTTCCTCTCAATATTGATACTTACTGAACGTAAAGCCCTGACAATGACTGATCCAACCTGATAATTCTTAACTATATCGCGAATCTCAATTACTTTATCCATACTGTTTAAATTTTGAATTTCCGAAATTAGATTAAATATGTCAAATAATAAATTTTAAACACTTAATTTTTGTTAATATCTGATTATATAGTCATTATGATTAATTGCCTGCCTGAAAAACAGAATTCCCATCCTGTAGAGATCTATACTCACAGTGACCTTATCATGAAGCTTTATTTCGCACCATGCCTCAGACATTTCTTTTGAATAGTTAATATCATCAATTATAATAACTGTCCTGCTGTCAGATAGCTCTGCCAGGAGCTTAAAATATTTCACTACCGGCTCTTTACGATGGTTACCATCAATAAATACCAGTCCAGGTTTAACACCATTACTCACAAAACCAGGTAGAATATCCTCAAAAGAGCCTACCAGTATTTCAACATTTTTAATACCTGCTTCAATGAAATTATGCTTCGCGATAGCAGCTGTTTCAGGACAACCTTCGACTGTAATTAACTGTGCATCCGGACAGGAAGCAGCCATATACATTGTGCTTATTCCAAGAGAGGTGCCCAACTCAATTATCAATGGTTTTCCGAATTCGGCAGCTAAATTTGATAATAACTTCCCATATTTACCCGGAACAGGTGAGTTCCTTGCTATATCTGACACTCGTCTTAAGCTTTTATAAGATAATTCTGACCGCGAACCAAGATCCTTAACCAATATGCTTCGCTTGTCAGATTTCAACTTCTTTCTGAACCGTTCAACAGTAAAGACTATATAAGGATCAGTTTTATTCCTGAAAATCCTCGACACAAGATCAAAAACGAAAGGGCTGTGAATTCCATGTCCCTTCCTGTGACGTGATAGCAGAATGTAATTCAGGTATTTAAGCGATCTGAAAAAAATCATTTTTGCAAAGGCAATATAATTAGGTCGGCTTTTCAAAAATACGTATTTTCGGATAATGATTTAAATAATTAATATTGAAGTTGTTTTCGCTGATGAATAAATCTGTGCGGTCTGAAAAACCTTTGTGTCCTTCGTGAAAACCTTTGTGTACCTTCGTGGTAAAGAAAATTTTAACACGAAAGAAAGCGAAGGATAACACCAAGTAACACTAAGGATAAAATGAGATAGCTGATCTCCTTTTATAGAGAAACTTAATTTTTATATGATTGCAAAAGAGTTTTTAGATACCGAGATAACCTATCTACAGGGAGTAGGCCCGAAAAGGGCTGAACTTCTTAATAAAGAGCTTAGTATATTTACATTCCGCGATCTTCTTTACTACTTTCCATACAAATATATCGACAGGACCAGGTTCTATAAAATTGCTGAACTTGATCCTGAACTGCCGTTTGTTCAGATTAAAGGCATAATTAAAGGATACGCTACCGAAGGTCATGGAACAGGAAAACGTTTGGTCGCTGACTTTCAGGATGATACAGGATCTCTTAAACTTGTTTGGTTCAAGGGCGGAAAATGGATCACTGGTAGCTTCAGCCCGGGTGTTGAATATATTGTATTTGGAAAACCAGGTGTTTTTAACGGAGTTATAAATATTATTCATCCTGAGATTGAAGCAGCCGATAAAATGGCTGAAAGGCTTAATTCAGCTCTGCAGGCGCAATATAGCACTACTGAAAAACTTAAAAATCAGTTTGTCTCATCAAAAACAATCAGCAAGCTTATTGGCAATATGCTGAAACAGATTAAGATAAAACTGCCAGAAACGCTGCCAGCATATCTTGTTTCACGCTATAAGCTTATGGATCTTCATGATGCGCTGCATAAAATTCACTTTCCGGCTGATCCCGATGAACTGGAAAAAGCGAGGCACCGGCTTAAATTTGAGGAGTTGTTTTACATACAGCTTAACCTGCTCAGGTTCAAAACGAACCGCAGCATGAAATTCAGAGGATTTGTTTTTTCAAGCGTAGGAGATAATTTTAATAATTTTTATTTTAAAAACTTACCTTTTTCTCTTACGGAAGCTCAGAAGAGAGTTATGAAAGAGATAAGGAAAGATCTTGGTTCAGGAAAACAGATGAACCGGCTTCTTCAGGGAGATGTTGGAAGCGGTAAAACACTGGTTGCGCTTATGAGTATGCTTATTGCAATTGACAACGGCTACCAGGCATGCCTTATGGCTCCAACCGAAATACTTGCAAATCAACACTTCCAGACTATCTCAAAATTACTCGCCGGAATCGATATAAAAATCTGTCTGCTAACAGGGTCATCAAAAAAGTCATCACGTAAATCAATAGCTGAATCACTTCTTGACAGAACATTAAATATACTGATTGGTACTCATGCTCTTCTTGAAGATAATGTTCAGTTTGCAAACCTGGGATTGGTAATTATCGATGAACAGCACCGGTTCGGAGTTGCTCAGAGGGCAAGGCTCTGGCAGAAAAATCTCAATCCTCCACATATACTTGTAATGACAGCAACTCCTATTCCAAGAACTCTTGCAATGACTCTTTACGGAGACCTGGATGTTTCGGTTATCGATGAATTACCACCTGGCAGGATACCGATTAAAACCATGCATTTTACTGATTCAGAACGAAATAAGGTCTTTGGGTTTATCAGGAACCAGATATCCGAGCATCGTCAGATTTACATCGTATATCCCCTTATTAAGGAATCGGAAACAATGGATTATAAAGATCTTGAGGACGGATGGGATACTATTTCAAGAGTATTCCCTGCTCCAAAATACTGTATCAGTATTGTGCATGGAAAGATGACCCCGGCTACCAAGGAAGCTTCAATGAAACTGTTCAAGGATGGAGTCGCTCATATTCTTATTGCAACAACAGTAATTGAGGTCGGTGTCGATATACCAAATGCTTCTGTAATGGTTATAGAAAGTGCCGAACGATTTGGCCTGTCGCAATTGCACCAGTTGAGGGGACGCGTTGGCAGAGGAGCTGATCAGTCATATTGCTTACTCATGAGTTCAGATAACCTTTCGAGGGAAGCCAGAAAACGAATTGAAGTAATGATCAGCACCAATGATGGTTTTGAAATTGCAGAGACTGACTTGCAGCTGAGGGGTCCGGGAGACATAGAAGGAACGCTTCAGAGCGGGATCCCGTTTGATCTGAAGATTGCCGACCTGGGTAAAGACGGACAATTAATTGAATATGTCAGACATATTGCGGAAGAAATACTGAATCTCGATCCTTTACTCGAAAATGGTCTCAACTCAGTCTTCAGATCAGAGTTAAAGCGACTATTCAGTAAGAGACAATCGTGGAGTAACATCAGTTGAAAAGATGACAATTACCGACTATTATAAAATTCTTGATCTGCCTATAAACTCAACTATCGATGAGATAAAAAAAGCTTACAGGAAAAAAGCACGTCTTTATCACCCCGATATTAATCCTGCCCCCGACGCCAAGGATCACTTTATAATTATAACCGAAGCCTACGAATTCTTAATCGCAAACCACGAAAAGATTCAATCGGATGATCAGGCATACGAGAAGGCAATGGAAGACTGGAGAAAATACAGGCAGGACAGATCACGAAAACGGGCTACTGTATATGCACGATCATCCTATGAAACCTTCAAGAATACAAAGTTTTACAAGACTACCAGGATCTTTGACGGGACATCAATCATCTTCAGTTTCGCAGTATCTATTATGGTTCTTATTTATACAATTTATGGATATAATTTCCGGTTGAAACACCCGATTCCCGGAATGGAAAAACCATCTTTTTTTGCTTTTGTTATGCTCTTATTCCTTGGTATAATCTTTTTTGTTGTATCTTTTATTTATCTAAGGGCATACCAGGAAACCAACAGAAAGCGAAAAAAGAAATTATAGTCAAATGGCATGGTTTTTGTCTTATTTCAAATGCTTCGCCGACTTAAGTTTATCGGATTTTTTCTATTTCAATTATATTAGTCTGACTAATGCCTTGATTATGAAAAAATTAAATCTCAAAATTGCAATTCTGCTTCTAGCCTCTATCCCATTGATTATTTTATCCTGCAAAAAAGAACCTGCTGTAACCTCGCCTGTTGATCCGGTTCCGATAGACCTTACAGCAGACCAGGTTTCACTCATTACATCGGAAAACTCATTCGCCCTGGATATCTTCAAAAAAGTAATTGAGAACTCCTCTGAGACAGAAAATATCATTGTGTCACCACTCAGCATCTCATCGGCTCTTTCGATGACACTAAACGGCGCTAATGGAGCGACCCGCACTGCTATGCTTGATGCATTGAGAGTGAATGGATTAACGCCTGAAATAATTAACAGCTCATATAAAGATCTGACAAAAGCACTCCTGAATGTCGATAACCGGGTTCTGATCTCGGTTGCCAACTCAGTATGGACAGAGAAAAATTTTGTTGTTAAAAAACCATTTATCAACATTCTCACGCAGTATTATAGTGCCGAATCAAAATCATTTGATGCAACAGATCCACTGGTTCCAAAGCAGGTTAACAGCTGGATAGAAAGTAAAACCAACGGACTCATTAAAAATATGCTTGATAAACTTGATCAAAATACTGTCATGCTTTTAATTAATGCAATCTATTTTAA
>Ga0302164_10000707_pt1 | contig 10869 bp, 8 predicted proteins | sample I_Fen_E3_1_FD_193500 | JGI IMG/M metagenome (GOLD analysis project Ga0302164, IMG submission 193500) | Peat permafrost microbial communities from Stordalen Mire near Abisko, Sweden - I_Fen_E3_1 | ecosystem: Environmental > Terrestrial > Soil > Wetlands > Permafrost | place: Sweden: Abisko... | reverse complement strand
TTTATTTCCTTTTTCACTATTTTTTTTACATATTATGAATTAAAGATCATAATTTTTTAAGATACATGATGATTTTCTCATCAAATAATTTATTGAAGATTAATTATTACCAAAAAAGTTAATTAACTGTTATTCGATAATTGAAGATAAATTAAGTCTTTAATTTATATTATAATATCTTAAATATCTTTAATTGGGGTTTAAAACAAAGTTTAAGTAAAACAAACTATAAAATATATATGAAAAAAGAGTTTTTTGATTATTTTAAGGAGGTTTGAAATGTTAATCGATTCATCAAGAAAGGACGTCAGCATAGTTCTTTGTGGGGAAGCTGGTCAGGGTATTCAAACTGTGGAAACTATACTTGTTAATGCCATAAAAAAAAGTGGTTACAATGTTTTTTCAACCAAAGAATATATGTCCAGAGTTAGAGGTGGTGAAAACTCCACTGAAATTAGGGTATCATCAAATAGAGTGTTTTCATACGTTGATAGAATTGACATACTCCTTGCCTTGAGTGAAGGTGCCATCCCACATCTTGAAAACCGTATAACCTCTAATACCCTTGTGATGGGTGATGAAAAGCATTTAAAATCTTTTTCTCAAGATAAATATGATCTACTCAATATAAAACTTCTAGAAATGGCTATTGAAATGGGTGGGGCCATATTTTCAAATGTAATAGCAGCAGGTATTATTGCTTGCATTTTAAACGTTCCTAAATCAGTATTTGAAAGTTGCATTAGTGAAATTTTTTCACGTAAAGGTGAAGAAATAGTAATAAAGGATACAAATGCAGGTATGAAAGGTTATGAAATAGGAAAAGAACTGGTTGACTCGGGAAGAATAGACATACAAATTGAAAAAAATTCAGAAGTTCTTGAAGAGATACTCTTAGATGGAACAGAAGCTGTTGGATTAGGTTGTATTGCTGGAGGCTGTAAATTCATGGCTTCATACCCTATGACACCTTCAACACCATTGCAAGTTTTTATGGCTGCAAATTCTGAGGAATTTGATATGATATTTGAACAGGCCGAAGATGAGATAGCAGCAATCAACATGGCAATAGGAGGATTCTACGCCGGGGCACGTTCAATGGTTGCAACTTCAGGTAGTGGATTTGCACTTATGGAAGAAGCTGTAGGTCTTTCAGGTATGATCGAAACACCTGTAGTAATATACATAGGTCAAAGACCAGGACCTGCAGTTGGACTGCCAACAAGAACTTCACAGGAAGACCTTAATCTAGCGCTCTACTCTGGTCCTGGAGAGTTTCCTAGGATCATATTCGCACCTGGAAATTTTGAAGATGCATTCCGCCTGTCTCAGAAAGCATTTGATCTAGCAGATCACTACCAAACCCCGGTTTTCATACTCTCAGATCAGTACTTTGCTGATGTTTTCTATAATCAACCAACCTTTGATCTGGCTGGTCTTAAAGTTGAAGATCATATAGTGGAGACCAATTCCGACTATAAAAGGTATGAAATAACAGCCGATGGTATATCACCCCGTGGAATACCTGGATTCGGCGATGGACTGGTAGTTGTTGATTCTGATGAACACGATGAAATGGGACATTTAACTGAAGACCTTGATACTAGGATTGGCATGGTTGATAAACGTCTTAGAAAGTTGAAAGAAATCGAAAAGGAAATTGTACCATCTGAACTATTGGGTGGTAAAGAATACAAAACATTGGTAATTGGATGGGGTTCAACCTACGGTGCAATAAAGGAGGCAATGGGTAATCTAAAAAATGATAATATTAGCTTTTTATATTTTAAACAACTATATCCCCTACACCATTCCACAAAAGAATCTCTGACTCAAGCTGAAAAGACCATAATATTCGAAAACAATGCACAGGGACAATTTGCAGATTTAATCAAACTTAAAACAGGATTTGAAGTTGATAAAAAAGTATTGAAATATAATGGCATGCCATTTTCAGTTGAAGAAGTTGAAAAGAGTCTGAAAGAATTTACGGAGGGATAAAAATGGATCCTAAAGTATTTGATGTTGAAGGAGCAGACATTGCTTGGTGTCCTGGTTGTGGAGATTATTCTATACTTAAAACAGTTAAGGAAACATTATCTGAGATGGAAATTAATCCACAGGAACTGGTTTTTGTTTCAGGGATAGGACAAGCGGGTAAATTACCCCACTATCTGAAAGCCAATGTTTTTAACGGACTACATGGCAGATCATTACCTGTTTCAACTGCAATAAAGGCAGTGAATCCCGAGCTCATTGTTATCAATGTGAGTGGTGATGGGTGTACCTATGGTGAGGGAGGAAACCACTTCATACATAACATCCGGAGGAATCCTGATATCACCAATATTGTGCACAACAACATGGTTTACGGATTGACCAAGGGACAAGCTTCTCCAACAAGTCAGAGGGATTACAGTACACCATTACAGATTAAGGGGGTGGTTTTAGAACCATTCAATCCATTGGCCATTGCCATTGCCCTAAATGCATCCTTCGTTGCGAGGGCATTTAGTGGAGATATGAAAGAAACCAAGGAAATCCTAAAGAAAGCTATAAAACATAAAGGATATGCTTTAATCGACATATTCCAACCTTGCGTGACTTTCAACAAGGTGAACACCTTTCAATGGTTCAAAAACAATACATTTTACCTTGATGAATCTCATGATCCATACAATAGGGATGAAGCATTTAAACGTGCTACAGAATCAGATAAATATCCTTTAGGGATATTTTACATTAACTCAGATAATATAACATTTGAAGAAGGTTTAGATGTATACAAAACAGATAAATCACCCCTTTACAATAGAGATCTTGACATGGAGAAGTTAAAGAAACTCATAGATTCAAAGAAGTGATTTAGTAAATATATTTCATATACTAAGATGTTAATTATCTTCAATTGATAGGTCTTAGCAAATTCGAGGGATTAAATTGGGTAAAATAAGAATTCTATCTTGGAATGTCAATGGAATCAGGGCAGTGCATAAAAAAGGGTTTCTTGAATGGTTTAATAAAGAAAAACCAGATATCCTCTGTATTCAAGAAACCAAAGCTACGAGAAAACAGTTTCCAAATGATATAAAATCTTTTGATGGTTACAAGCTGTATATTTCCGAGGCTTCAAAGAAAGGTTACAGTGGAACAGCCACTTACACACGCATAGAACCCTTGAAAGTTGACTATGGATTTGGGGTTAAAAAATTTGATCTCGAGGGAAGAATTATAATTACAGATTACGGAGAATTCATTTTATTCAACATCTACTTTCCCAATGGTAAAATGTCTCCAGAAAGATTACAGTATAAAATGGATTTCTACGATACTTTTCTTGAATATGCTGATAAATTGAAAGACCAGGGGAAGAATATAGTCGTATGTGGAGATGTGAATACTGCCCATAAAGAAATAGATCTAGCACATCCCAAGGAAAACTCTAGGATTTCTGGATTTCTGCCTGTGGAAAGGGAATGGATGGATAAATTTTTCAATCACGGATATATTGATACCTTTAGGGAGTTCAACAAGGAACCTGAACAGTACACATGGTGGAGTTATCGCACCAGGGCCAGAGAGAGAAACGTAGGTTGGAGATTAGATTACTTCTTTGTGAACAAGGAATTCATGGACAGAATTGAGTCTTCGTATATTCTGTATGATGTGATGGGCTCAGATCATTGTCCAGTCGGAATTGACATAAGGATCGAGGATTAGAAAGATCATGATTATTTAGCTTTAAGTTGTTATCACCTTCTCTTATTAGCTAAAAATTTCCAAAATAAATAAATGCATCCATTCCATTTTTTGATTTTTAATTTTCAGAGTTTTTATAAAATTTAAATTCAAAACTTAAAAGTTTTAATGAGATGTAATACTAAGATAAATCACCTAATTATTATGCATCTTTTTTGTATAATCGTCGAAAGTTAATTTATAAAAAAATAATTAGAATTGATTCATCAACATTAAGAGGGAATAATATGGGTTATAAAGGATCTTCAAAAAAATTTTTAGATTCATTAGGCATATCAATTGGAGACATCATCAAAATAACAAAAAACGGGATATCTTATAAGGGAATTCTACTTGATAGGGCTGAAGATCCCGATGATAAACACCTAGTTTTAAAACTTGAAAGTGGTTATAATGTAGGAGTTGATGTTGAGAATGCAGTAGCAGAACTTTTAAAAAAGGGTCATAAACCTAAATTAGAACTTCAACCTCTTGATATTGAAAAAGATACTGAAAAACCGGACATATCAATAATATCCACAGGCGGAACTGTTGCATCTGTAGTGGATTACAAAACAGGGGCGGTTCACCCTGCATTCACTGCTGATGATCTAGTACGTGCAAACCCAGAACTTCTTGGTCATTCTAACATTAATGGCAAAGCAATTCTCAACATTCTCAGTGAGAATATGAAACCAGATTACTGGGTAAAAACTGCCAGATCAATAGCAGATGAAATAAATGAAGGTGCGGATGGCGTTGTTGTTGCTCATGGAACCGACACTATGCACTACACATCAGCTGCACTTACCTTCATGTTAGATTCTCCAGTTCCAGTAGTAGTTACAGGTGCTCAGAGAAGTTCTGACAGACCATCCTCCGACGCTTTCATGAATCTTATAAGCTCAGTTGTAGCTGCGAAATCTGATATTGCTGAGGTAACTCTTTGTATGCATTCAGAAGAAGATGATTCTTACTGTTATCTTCATCGAGGTACCAAGGTACGGAAGATGCATACTACACGTAGAGATACTTTCAGAAGCATAAATGCATTGCCAATTGCCAAAATAGAAAAAGGTAACTTAAAACTGGTTGATAAAACTTTAGAGTATAAAAAACGGAGTAACAGAAGTGTAAAGCTTTATGATGAGCTTGAAGGAAAAGTAGCATTTATAAAAAGTTACCCTGGAATTGAAGCCGATATAATAGACTATCATATTGACAAGGGATACAGAGGAATGGTGTTGGAGGGTACTGGACTCGGTCACTGTCCTGAAAACTTACTCCCATCTCTTGAAAGGGCTGAGGATGAAGATATTCCAATTATAATGACCTCTCAATGTTTTTACGGTTTAGTCAATATGAATGTGTACAGTACTGGTAGAAAGATCATATCTGTTGGAGTAATATCCGCCGGTGACATGCTACCTGAAACTGCCTTTGTAAAACTGATTTGGGCACTTGGACAGACAGACAACATTAATGAAGTCAAAAAGATCATACAAACCAACATAGCAGGAGAGATAGGGGAGAAGTCATCTGAAAAATTCTTTTTGAATTGATGAATTAAATTATCATGAGAGTTATTTAGAGGGGGATCTTTATGGATTACGAAAAATTAGGTCTAAAAATGGGTCTTGAAATTCATCAACAGCTTAATACAGAGAGAAAATTATTTTGTCCATGTAAATGTGAACTAACTGATAAAAAACCAGATTACATGTTATTAAGGTATCTTAGACCTACTCAGAGTGAGCTAGGTAAAATTGACAGGGCAGCATTTGAAGAATCTCGAAGAAAGTTGAAATTTATTTATGAATCCTATGACAATGAAACATGTCTTGTAGAGTCTGATGATGAGCCACCACATCCTCTGAATTTAGGAGCGCTCGAAATAGCCCTAATAATATCATCACTCCTTAATATGAAAGTAGTAGACGAGTTCCACATCATGAGAAAACAGGTTATAGACGGAAGTAACACCGGAGGTTTTCAGCGAACAGGGCTGGTTGCAACAGATGGATGGTTAGAAACAGAGTATGGAATGGTTGTAATCGAAAATCTTTGTCTTGAAGAAGATGCCGCAAGACGAATGGGTCAAAAAAAGGGTAAAGTTGTTTTCAGACTGGACAGACTTGGAATTCCTCTCTTGGAGGTTACCACAGATCCTTCAATGAAACATCCTGAACAGGTTAAAGAAGTTGCATATCAATTGGGACAAGTTCTGAGAAGTACAAAGGTAAAACGTGGATTGGGAACAATACGTCAGGATCTGAATATTTCAATTTCGGATGGTTCACGAGTTGAGATAAAAGGTGTACAAGATTTAGATTTAATGCCTAAAATGGTTGAAAATGAGGTTAAAAGGCAATTAAATCTTATTCAGATAATAAAAGAACTTCAAAGTAGAGGAGCATCCGTTGATAATAATATACACAATCTAAACTATATATTCGAAAAAACAGAGTCTAAGATAATAACTAATGCAATTTTAAAGGGTGGAATTGTGTTAGCAATAAAACTCGAAGGATTTAAGGGTCTAATCGGAAAAGAAGTACAACCAGGAAGGAGGTTTGGAACAGAAATCGCAGCTTATGCCAAGAAAATGGGAGTATCTGGAATATTCCACTCAGACGAACTTCCAGCATATGGAATTACAGATGAAGAAGTTAAAGAGGTATCAAAACGTTTGAAATTATCAGAAAACGATGCATTTATCCTAGTTGCAGATGAGGATGAAAAGGCAAGAAATGCAATTACAGAAGTCCAGAGGCGGGCAAAAACTGCTCTTCTCCATGTTCCCGAAGAAACACGCAAAGCTTTGGAAGATGCAAACAGCGAATACCTCAGACCATTATCAACTGCTAGCCGTATGTACGTAGAAACCGATATACCAACTACAGTAATAACCCGAGGGCAGATTAAAGACATTATGGAGAATTTACCCGAACTTCCAGGGGAGAAAAAGCTCAGAATTATTGAACAATACAATCTGAGTGATGATATGGCATCACAACTGGTACGGCTGGATAAGGTGGAGGATTTTGAAGATATTATGTCCTCTTTAAAGATAGACCCAACTATTGTGGGATCAACACTTGCATACACACTTAAAGAACTCAAGAGAGATGGGCACGACGTTTCGAAACTTGACCCTCAAATGCTCAAAGAAACATTTGCACTGGTTGAAAATGGAAAAATAGTTAATGAAGCAGTTTCAAATGTTCTTGTTGGTCTAATCCATGAGAATGCTTCTCCAGAGGAAACTGCAAGAAAACTTAATCTTATAATGCTCTCAGAAGAAGAAGTTGAAGATATAATAGATGATCTAATCTCAAAAAATATTAAAATTATCAAAGAACGTGGTATGGGTGCAATGGGAGCTTTAATGGGCAAATCCATGCAGAAATTACATGGCAAAGCAGATGGAAAACTTGTGAATAAATTTTTGAAAGATAAAATACAGAATATAAGTATTGGAAAAAATGTGGAGAACAAGGAATAACGTTACATATTACAATAAATTCGCTAATTTAGTAATTAATATAATATAAGGTGGTTTAATGGAAGAATATGATATTGTAATCGTAGGAGCAGGACCTTCTGGACTCACAGCAGGTATATATGCTGGTAGAGAGGGATTAAAATCATTAATTATTGAGAAGGGTGTTATAGGTGGAAATGCTAATACAGCACCGGTTATTTTAAATTATCCTGGCTTTAAATCAATTTCTGGACTAGAGTTGTTGAAGAAAATAGGTGAACAAGCTGAAAAATATATAGAAATCAGAGAGGCAGAGGAATTAATAGATGTTCAAAAAACAGATAATAAATTTTTTTTGACAACAAATAATTCCAAATATTCTGCGAAGGCCATGATATTCTGTTCAGGAACAACTTATCGCAAACTTGGAGTTAAAGGTGAAGATGAATTCGTTGGAAAAGGAATATCATACTGCTCTATTTGTGATGGAATGCTATTCAAGGACAGGGATGTAATCGTGGTGGGAGGAGGAAACTCTGCAGCAGAACATGCTCTACACCTTCACGATATAGGTGTAAATGTGACGATCATCCACAGAAGGGATGAATTAAGAGCTCAACAATACCTAAAAGATAAACTAATGGAAAAAGGTATACCAATCTTATGGAACACGGTTTTAACTGAGATAAATGGCGATATGTTTTTAAAGAGTGTGAACATCCACAACAGAGAAACTGAGGCTGATAAAGAACTGAAGGTTGCAGGTATTTTTATAGCTGTTGGCGAAGAACCTAACAGTAAGATTGCCAATAGTTTAGGTGCTGAAATTGATTTTAATAAGTATATAGTTACAGATAAAAGCCAGAAAACCAACATAGATGGGATTTACGCAGCTGGGGATGTAACAGGTGGTGTTAATCAGCTAGTGGTATCTTGTGGAGAGGGTGCTGTTGCTGCTGTTAATGCTTACATGTATGTAAAAATGGTTGAATAACGAATGAAGTAATTCTTTATTTCTATTTTTTTAGAAATTAAAAAAGCATTTATATTAACAATTTAACCATATAAGAGGAAACAATGGTAGATATAAGATTTGGACCTGCAGGAAGGCCTATTAATTATACTGGAAGTGCTAATGATGCATGTAGCTATATAAAAGCTGAAGGACTTGAAGCCTATGAATATCAGGCAACATATGGTGTGAAGATTTCACAAACATCTGCATCGGAACTTAAAAAGAATTCTGAGGATGAAGATGTTTTAGTTTCAATGCATGCACCATATTATATAAATCTTTCATCAAACAAGGAGGATGTGGTTAAAAGATCAATACAGAGGTTGGTTCAGTCTGCAAAGGCTTCAGAATGGATGGGAGCTTACAGAACAGTTTTTCACCCTGGATTTTATACTAGTTATACATCAGAAGAAGCCATGAAACGTTGCAAGGATGCTATAAATCAGATCTTAGATGAACTTGATGTTTTAGGTGTCAAAGATTTTATTTTTGCTCCTGAAACAACAGGTAAAAAGTCTCAACTAGGTAATCTAGATGAAATTATAGAAATTTGTAGGTCTTTTGATCATTTTGAACCTACAGTGGATTTTGCACATGTCTATGCAAGATCTGGAGGCAAAATAAATAGTAGGGAAGATTATGGCCAAATTTTACAGAAACTTGAGAATGAATTGGGAATAAAATCTCTTCATTCTCATTTCACACATATAGAATACACTTATGCCGGAGAAAGGAAGCATCATATACTTTTAGATGATAATTATGGTCCTCCATTAAGACCATTTATAGAGGAGATTGTTGAATGTGGTTGGAACATTACAGTGATATGTGAAAGCCCACTAATTGACCAAGATGCTTTGGTAATGAAAAATATGTATGAAAAAATTTTGGCTGACAAAAAAGAAACGAATATAAATTAAATATTTGTTATTTCTGAAGATTAATTAAAATACAATACTTTCTCCATTTTTTAAATGATCCAAAACTTTTTTATCCATTGTATTATACAGTATGTTCATATAGTATTGGTTCTAAAAGTATAGCAAATCTACAGAAAATAGTAAAATTAACAACATTTACTTAATTTCAAAAGAAATAATTACAAATATAAAAAAACGGCAGGTATCCTAGTGAAACTGAATAATATAACTTCTGATCCACTTGTATCAGATAAAAAAACTTCAAAAAATTTAATTGAACCTAATAAAGAGGCTAAACTGGTAGTACTCCAGTCAATTGGCTATCCATTTTTATGTAACCTTGTTGAAAACCCTAAGATAGAGATATTCGATAAAGAGCTTTTTGAACTCTATGCCAAAGAACAGTGGGAGGGATGTGTGGTTGATGAGGGTTCATTCCTTTTTGACCAAAAATTACTCCCTGATTATGCTTTTAAAATAGTAAAGGCCCATCCAGACAATTCTAAAATAACAAATAAAACTTCGATCCTTCTCATAGAAGTACATGACTCTCGTGAGATTAAAAAGATTGAAAGTAACATCCGTATGGATGATGTAATTGGCCAGGAACGTGCTAAGACTAAATGCAAGATAATAATGAAATATTTAAAGGAACCTGATAAATTCAAAGAATGGGCGCCTAAAAATGTTCTATTTTATGGTACACCTGGAACTGGCAAGACTATGCTAGCAAAATCTCTTTCAAATGAGTTAAAAGTTCCATTGTTTCTTGTGAAGGCAACTAGTCTAATTGGGGAGCATGTTGGGGACGGTGCAAGGCAGATTCATGAACTCTTTGAAATGGCGTCAGCAAGTTCACCTTCTGTTATATTCATTGATGAGATGGATGCAGTGGGCCTTGATAGGAAATATCAATCCCTTAGAGGCGATGTTTCAGAGGTAGTAAATGCATTATTAACTGAAATGGATGGTATAGATTATCATAAGGGTGTTGTAACCATAGGAGCAACTAACAATCCTCACTTACTTGATTTTGCTATAAGAAGTAGATTTGAAGAGGAGATAGAGTTTACACTTCCAGATGAAAAGGAACGTCAAGCTATTCTAGATCTTTACATAGGATCAATGCCAATAGAAGTAGATCTGGATATAGACAAGCTTGTAAAATCCACCAAAGGAATGTCCGGAAGGGATATTAAGGATAGGATTTTGAAAGTGGCTCTCCACAAGGCAATATATGAAGATACAGATATTATTACATGGGAACATGTCAGATATGCTCTTAAACAACATAAAACTAAACAGAATGAACCTAAAGGAATGTTTGCATAATCGAATATTCCGATTCTGTTATCTTTTTATTCTAACTTTATTACCAACTTTAATTCTTCCAGAAATTACTTAATTTTCAAAATTTTGGTATTAATTATAATTTATGAATCTAAACAGGTGATTTTAAGATTCTTATTTATATTATGGTTTTAATTTTATAATACTAATTCTTCAGCCATATACTATTTTAGGAAATATTCTTCAATTAATATAGAAATTTTTGTTTGGAAATTAAATCAAATAAGATATTATTACATGTTTATATGTTCATTAAAAAAGTTAGATATAGGGATAGATGAAAATATGGAGTTAATAAATCTTAAAGAGCTAATAACCGATTCATTGAGATATTCTGCATCTGATTTGAAGATGGTTGTTCT
>Ga0302164_10000706_pt1 | contig 10880 bp, 6 predicted proteins | sample I_Fen_E3_1_FD_193500 | JGI IMG/M metagenome (GOLD analysis project Ga0302164, IMG submission 193500) | Peat permafrost microbial communities from Stordalen Mire near Abisko, Sweden - I_Fen_E3_1 | ecosystem: Environmental > Terrestrial > Soil > Wetlands > Permafrost | place: Sweden: Abisko... | reverse complement strand
TCAAATCTTGAAATTCTCAACATCCATAATTACAGTCAGATCAAGTATACGACTGACAATCCACTTTATGATATCAATACTGGCATTGAAGTCAGACCGGTGGAAATGGCAAGGTTGTTTATCAGTGGGAATACAGCAAAGCTTAGTTCTTTGAAAGCAGCTGATCCTGTTCAAATGCTGGCAAAGGGGTTCGGGTTTGCGCTCGGGTTGTGCCACGATTCGAAAGGCAATGTTTATTTTGCAGAACAGCGAATGAAACGGGTTTACCAATGGTCAGCAGAAACTAATTCGCTCTCTCTTTTAGCTGATTTCCAGTGGGAACCTCTTTCCCTGGCTTGTGATTATAAAGGCAACCTTCTTGTTGTATTCAGGTACAATCCACAGCCTGGTTTAGTTATTAATGGTCAACCTGAGAAATTTGTAAATCCTCCTGATTCATACGGTACGTCATTCAGCGGCTGGGGCAATTCAGGTTTTGCGACACTGGTCTATTCTGTCAATCCTGAGAATCCTGAGGAGACTATACAAAAACTCGGAAAAGTGCCTATGGGATCTGTTGACAATATATTCAAGGCTCTTTATCCTTCCAACAGGTGGCGCGATTCTCATGATTTCAATACTGTTTCGGTAACCAGAAATGCAGAATGTTTCATTGCACCTGACGGAAAAACAATTATTCCTGTATGTTATGATCTTGCAAGGTCTTGTGCACTGGTGGAAGCATATCCGGGCCAACCCATGTATGCATCTGATGAGTATGACAAACGAACTGTCAGATTCAGCGTTGATTCCAAAGGGTATATTTCAGATCTGAAATATTTTGCCGAGAAAGGGGAATTCAGTTCGGTTCCTGATAATCAGGGTAATGTATATGTGGCTGATGGCGAAATATATGTTTTCGACAAGGAAGGAAAACAATCAGGATTAATACATATTGCTGAGCGTCCATCAACAATTACATTCGGAGGAAAAGAGGGAAAGACTCTCTTCATTACCGGAAGATCTTCTTTGTACAGATATGATATTAAGTAGACTCTTGAATTTTCAATGGTTTTAATCCGTAAAAACACCGGAGAACACTTATTTCAACTGATCGCTGTTTTTTATACAACGAACAGAAAAACCGTCTTGCTCAAATCTTCCCCAGCTGAATCCGCCGCTTCCGTCATAACCTAAAAATCTGCACAAGGCACCTCCTTTTACTAACTCAGTCGAACTCCACCAGCCTCCATAGTAGCCCAACCCATAGAATGTGCCATCAAAGTCGCGGACTCCACCCGGACGTGCTGAAAAGCCTGTTTCGTTAGTTGCATCGTAGTTTTCTTCCCGCCAATGGGTCAACCCGGTTTCTTTTAGTTTGCCAACAGCTGCGCTATCACCTCCAAGATAGGTTGTCAGGATAGTCCATTCAGCATCAGTTGGAACATGCCAGCCGGTAGGACAAATACTTTTGTTACCGTCCTGTCCAATATCGATTGCAAACCAGTTGTACAAAACACCATAATCAGTTTTATTCGATAGGCTATTTCCGTACAGGCAACAGGCAGGGGATATAAGATAATACCAATCCATTGCCGGAGTAACCAGGGGTATAGCTGTGCCATTTCTGAATTTAGTGGCTCTAAGGTTTTCAGTCATCCATGTCTGGGTACCTATTATCTTTGTTCTATACATATTCCCTTCTCCGTCACTAACTAATCCGTTCTTATCATCAGGATATGTAGTAAAGCTTGTCTGATTGCCATAACTTGTACCGGCAATGTTAGTTGCATAAGCTCTAGCATAATATAGTGTAGCCGGTTTAAGGAGTGTAATTGTACTTATAAATGATCCTGATCCTTCTCCCTCAAGAGTACTGTTAATTCCGATGGTTGGATTCTCGTTGGTGCTCCATGTAATGCCTTTCGTAAGTATGGGCGCTCCTCCATTATTTGTAACAATTCCTCCTGAACAGGCAGATGTGGAAGTAATGTCGGTTATTGTCGCTGTCGTAATTGAAGGAGGTTCAGGATTATCCTTTTTACAGGAATTATTTAAAAAAAATAAAAGGAGCAAAAATATCCCTGTAGAATTTTTAAAATATCTTTCGAATGGCATCATATATTGTCTGTCTTTCTCAGATTATTTATCCATCAAATTTACATTTTTCTACATTTATAAGCGATTTTATGCTCCCTGGAACGATATCCAGATTGCTTTTAACCTTCTGAGAATACTCTAAGATTTATTGAGCGCAGTTCTCAGAAAGCCCGTACACAGATTTTCTACTTTTTATTGACAACGGTTCTTTCGAGAAATTCAAATTCATTTTTAAAAAGCCCCGGGGATAACTGCGATTTATCTCCAATTCCCATTATGTTGCCTGTAGACTTATCATAAGCTCCCCACGCCGGAAGTCCCTCCCCGTTAGGATTTCCTGTCTTTACGAAGTTCACCCAGTAATCGCTCATTGTTTTCTCTACTGCGAAATCAAGGTCACGCCAGGGTCGGTTCCACATGTGAAGTGTGTGCAGTGCAAATGGTACCTCCGAGGTATGAAAGGCTCCGTAATTGGGAAACCCTGGTTTATCAACAGGAACATGACTGAACTGGTAAAGATATGCTTTGTTTTTACTGAATCCGGCCCACAGATGCGCGGGAAGAGCTGCAAATTGAATAAGACCCAATTCTGTCAATGATGCAGTAACCTGTTCACTTGTATTGCCGGGAAACAATTTCATATACTCTGCCGCCTTTTCACCCCAGTTTTTAATGGCTTGTTCCTTGTATTTCTCAGGAGCCATTGTCTGTGATCCCATCAGTGATCCATCACCGGTAACCCATCCGACCATAATATAAACATCATTAAACTGTCCATTTTTAAAGGCAGCAAATACATCATTTGGAATTACATATCCGTCAGCATCCGGACCAAAGTTACCTCCTGCAGCAATAAGTTCTTCCGGTGATTTTTTCCGGAGTTCTGAAATATTTGATGCTTTCATTTTCTCCATAAACGTAAGACCTGATTTTTCAGCTTCAGTCAGACTCCTGCTCATACGACTATTCAATATCCCTCCGCTTTGCGCTATGGCCCCCCGGAAAAGACCTTTAGCCAAAGGTGAAGCCACAAGTGCGCAAACACTCATCGATCCTGCCGACTGACCTGCTATTGTCACCTTTTGCGGATCGCCTCCAAATGCCTCTATATTCTTTTTGATCCAGATTAAAGCGGCAACCTGATCGAGCAGTCCATAATTGCCCGATGCTTTATTTTCCGATTCACTGCTTAATTCGGGGGTTGACAAAAAGCCTAGCACACCTACCCTGTAATTGATGCTTACAAAGATGATGCCCTTTTTTGACATTTCCTCTCCGTCATAGACAGCGCATGCAGCAGATCCTGAGGAGAATCCGCCTCCATAAATCCAGACAAATACAGGCAATTTTTCTTTTTCCGATTTTGCCGGTGTCCAAATGTTCAGATACAGGCAATCTTCACTAAGATTATCAGGAGGTGTTATGAATTCTTCTGTCCACATCATAAATGGTTTGGGGTTGCTCTGCATGGGACTGGCTGAAAATTTCTCACATTTCAAAGTTCCGGCCCAGTTCTTTACAGGTTGCGGGGCTTTCCATCTCAGATCGCCTACCGGAGGAGCAGCAAATGGAATTCCTTTAAAAATATTTATATCACCACTTTTATATCCTGAAACAAGACCGTTTTCAGTTTGAATGACAGACATTGTTTGAGTGAGAGACATTTGAGCTGACATGCTGAGAGAGCTGACAATAATCAGAATCCCCAGACATGATACGAGTTGATATACAGATTTTTTCATATTTGATATTAAGGTTTAATATTCATCCAAGTTAATTATTTGAAAATAAAATTCATCAGGAATGAGAATAAAAATATTGCGGTGCTCTGCACCTTAGGTTGTCTGATTTAATGCTTTTCTACAAATATTTCGCGGCTCTGCCGCTATGAATAAACTGCATCAGATGCATAGCTCCGAAATATTTGTAACACTTCTCCTGATTTTTCATTACTCATATTCATCACTTTTCTATCATATTTCGCGGCTCTGCTTCTCTTAAGGTGCGTAGCACCGTAATATTTGTAGAAAAAAGTTTGGAAAAGAAAGTAAAGGTGCAGCGCACCGCAATATTTCGAGATTCATTCTGATTCTTCAACTCAAAAGGACTGAAATCCTAGACTTGACCTTTGTCAGGAATAAGGAGCACCTTCCCTCCTGTCATATTATTCAGATAGGTATCTATTGCCAGCTGTGTCTTATCAAGAGGGAATCTGTTTTGTATTGATATCTTAAAATCGTTCTTAAGAAGTTGCCGCACCCTGATCAGATTCCGGATTGTTTTAAGCATGCCATTGTCCTTCATCCAGTTTACGAGATAAAACCCATGAAGTTTCTTATTATCCAGAAGAAGAGGTCTTAGAGTGGGACCCTGATCGCTTGCTGAAAGATTCCCATAAACGATAACTGTTCCTCCATAAGGAAGGGCTTCAAGGAGTTGCTGAGTATAGCTTCCACTTATTGGATCCAATGCGAGAGTAGCATTTAATTCATTTGATAATAAATGAAGCTGATCGGCGAAAGATTCATCAGACAGCTTTAAAACGTATTGAGCACCTTCTGCCAGCAGTATTTTTGCCTGTCGTTCATCTTTCACTACATTAATTACCGGAATTTTATATCTGTTTCCCAAAAGTCTGATCATGCCGCCCAGAGCACCCGCAGCTGCGGAATTTATTACTGCTTTATGCTTATCATGAAGGATAATATCAAAAAATGCCACTGCAGTCATCGGATTTACCAGCAACATTGAACCCTGCTCGTCAGATATTGCCTTTGGGATCGGGAAGCAATAGGAAGCTGATGTCACCATATATTCGGCCCAGGTTCCGCTTGACAGGTATAAGGATGAGCAGGCAAACCGCTTTCCGAGCCACAACCGGGGCATTAATCCTTTCCCGGCTGCAATAACAGTTCCGCTGCCCTCTATTCCAGGAATAAATGATAATAAATCCTCTTCAATGGACATACTCTTAATCCTGGCCAGATCTGAAGGATTGATAGGAGCAGCAGCCATTTTGATGAGTACTTCTCCCTGTTTTGGAACTGGTACAGAAACGGTTCTCATTACTAATGAACCGCCAGATTTTTCAAGGTGGACGGCCTGCATCTTTTCCGGAATCTTCATTAGCATATTTTTTTATTTAAAATGAAACATCAAAAGTATTAATAATGTTTAAGATATGGTTTGTAATCCGGGACTTTTGGCTCAGGGCTCAGGGCTCAGTGCTCAGAGTTGGAGATATAGTCTTTTCCCTGTGCTCTGCGCTCTGAGCTCTGCGCTTTTTTTTTTGATATGTATCTCGTATCTTTATGTCACTATATTAAACAATTGTTGTACTATTTAAATAACGCATTATGTCACTTACCGAGAAAATAGCCAGCGATCTGATAACTGCAATGAAGGCTAAAGATAAAGTTGTTCTTGAGGCAATACGGGCTGCAAAAACTGCATTTACTCTTGCCAGAACAGAGAAAAGTGGAGATACTGTGCTCACCTCTGAAGAGGAACTGAAGATCATCCAGAAACTGGTAAAACAGAGAAGGGAATCTGCAGCTATCTATAAGGAGCAGAACAGACCGGATCTATATGAGAAAGAGGTAACAGAAGCAGACGTTCTTGAAAAATATCTTCCTGCAAAAATGAGTGAAGAAGAACTGCTGCATATCATTAAGGGGATTATTGCACGGGTAGGAGCAAAATCACCGGCCGATATGGGAAAAGTTATGGGAGTCGCCACCAAAGAACTGGCCGGAAAGGCAGACGGAAAAGAGATTTCAGCAAAAGTCAAACAATTGCTTGGTTCCTGAATCCATATACTCTGTGGCTCTCTGTGTAACAAAGAATTAAGAACTGACACAGAGTTACACAGAGGTTTCACAGAGTATCACAGAGAAAATCCAAATTTTATTCAGTTGTAAAACAGGAAGCAGGTAAATTAACGCCATTAAACAAGTTTGGAGTGGCAGTATTCCTCCATGCAAAACGAACAGCAACAGGCGATTTTACTTTTTTAGACAGAACTATTACCTGTCTGTCTTTTATTTTTGCCTCAGCAGGATAGAAGACTTTATCTTCTCCTGCAATTTCAAAATATGTAAGCTTATCCCCTTTTGCATGTAATCCTTCACTATGGTCAAATGAAATTATTGCCTTGTTCTTATCGATAGTCATTCCTTTATACAAAGGTCCCGAGTCTTCAAGCTTAACTGATTTGTAAAATCTGTTAAGTGCAATATTGGCCAGGCGCATTGCTGCATCCTGTTTGTTTTTCGGATGAATATTAAGGGTATCGCATATGTCACTGAGTACTGCCATGCCGGTATTTGGAACATCTAGAGCTCTCCGCTCGGCATCTCTGACCTCAACTCCTTCAAAAGGATTTCCATATTTGTAAGGTGCAATCTGCGCGTAGTAAAAAGGAAAATCATAACCCCATTTACTTCTCCAGCTGGTTATCAGAGCTGAAAGCAACTGTTTATAGGCATAATAATTAATTGTGTTGGCTTCTCCCTGGTACCACAAGACTCCTGCTATATGGAAAGGAATCAATGGATTGATCATTGCATTATAAATCCTTGCCGGTTCCACAGGTCCCCATGGCACCGGCTTTTGTTTAGCGGCTGCCTGATGAAGAAAATCGTCTTTCTGAATAGCCTCTTCTGGCATCCAGGCTTCAGCCGGTGTTCCACCCCAGCTTGAGTTTATTATCCCTACCGGAACACCAAGTTCATTATGAAGTTTCCTTGCAAAGAAATAGCCAATGGCACTGAAGGTTTTCATCTCTTCAGGGGTACATACCGACCATCTTCCGGCTAAATGATCCTGCGGGAAGTGAGATGTAGATGAACTGACGGTAAAAAGTCTGATCTCGGGATAATTGGCGTTTTTTATCTCCTCCTCACTGTTATTTATACCCGACTGGGCAGACATTTCCATATTTGACTGTCCCGAGCATAACCAAACTTCACCGATCAAAACATTTTTCAATATTATCTCATTATAACCTTTAAGATGAATATTAAAAGGCCCGCCTGCAGGAGGAGTTTTCAAGGTGATCTTCCATGTTCCCTGATCGCTGGCTTTTATACTTATGTCACTATCCATCCAATCAGCTCTGACTACAATTGTTTCACCTGTTTTTGCCCAACCCCAGAGAATTACATCAGATTTTTGCTGAAGGACCATATTGTCGGAAAATATCTCGGGTAATGAAATATTAGCATTGCTGACCTGAATAAAAACCAGTAATATGATCACTGCAAGAGCGGCCCTTTTTATAATTGTTTTCATTTGGAAATGATTTAGAATACAAAAATAATCAGAAAAGGATAAAATCAGAGTGTATACACATATAAACAGCAGATTTATTCAGTTTAGCTATTATGGCACGATTGTTGAACAAAACCAGGTGTGAATATTGAATTTCCAGATCTTTGACATTTTTTTTACTTTATAAATCCAAAATGAATCGTTCCTTCCCTTCCTTTTATCTATGCAGGTTGATGGCATTTTTCCTGTTTTTGGTTCCTGTTTGTTTATCCGGACAGAATGCATCTCAACATATTCAATCTCAAAAAGCTGACTCTGTCAGGAATAGTATTCATTTACCAGTGCTGAATCCGCTCAACGGATCAATTGAGGATTTCATTCAGAATAATCAGGAACTTCCATCTGAAAAAATATTTCTTCATGCCGATCGTACCAATTATGCCCTGGGCGATACAATCTGGTTCAAAGCATATTTGTGGTATGGATTTGACCAGGTCCCTGATACAATTAGCGGGATTCTTTATGTAGATCTTATAGATGCTGAGGGAAGAGTTGCCTTAAAAAGAAGACTTCTCATTAAAAACGGCACTTCAAATGGAGAATTTAGTCTCGACACTACTATAGCATCAGGCTTGTATTCTCTTCGCGCTTACACCAGGCTGATGCGGGATATTAATACATATGAGCCATTCTATCAGACAGTAAATATAAGTCCGGTAAAACAGAAATTCCAATTTGAATGCACTCCTGTTATATTAAAACAGATACGAAACGATTCTTTGAAAATCGTGTTCAGGTTTTTTGAAACTGACGCCGCAGGAAATCTTAATAAAAATCTCAATCACAGAATAAGTTACTCCTTTAAAATCGGAGATCAATTGATTAAAAAAGACAGTATTCTCGCAGAGAACACTAAAGAAAATGTTCTCAGATACAGTCTTGAAGGTATAAACAAACATGATTCTGTGGCAGCAATTAGTTTTTCCATTGGCGATAACCTGTTATCTTTTGAAAAGCAATTCACAATACCCCTGCTGGAGAATATTGACCTGCAGTTTTTCCCCGAAGGAGGGAACCTGGTTGCCGGACTGGAAAGCAAAGTAGCATTTAAAGCAATCGGTATTGATGGTTTGGGAAGGGAAGTAAAGGGAGAAATTTTAGCTGATGATGAAAAGGTTATCTCTAGCTTTATAAGCACATCCAAAGGCATGGGGTACTTCATATTGAAACCTCAGACGAAAATAAAATACGCCGCCAGCTTCTGGTTTAACAACCAAAAATATATTGTTCCCCTACCGCTAGCATCAGAAGAAGGTACAGTGATATCTTTAAACTTTTCAGAAAACAGCAGGGACCCGATACTTTCGATAAAGCAGACACCATCCGAGTCAATCACAAAAAAGTATATCACGGGAAGTGCTTATGGAAAGATCTGGTTCTCAGCAATCGTAAAAGCTTTCAAGGATTCTTGCGGATTGAAGATCCCTTTGGAATTGCTTCCTGAAGGAGTTTGCAGGTTGACACTAGTTAATGAAAATTTTAAACCGGAATGCGAAAGGCTCATTTATGTTGATAAAAATCAAAACTTTAAAATCGAAGTAATTCCAGACTCTGTAACCTATAGATCCCGATCCAAAGTGACTCTTTTGATAAAAACAGCAGAGTTGCATAATACTCCTGTACAGACAAGTCTCTCACTGGCTGTACTGGATAAAGAACAAGTGTTAAAATCTCCTAATGCACATGGAATAAGGGCTTTCAAATTACTTGAATCTGAACTTCATGGCTATATTGAAGATGCAGACGCCTATTTTAAAAATGATAGTTCTGCCAACAAAGGCAATCTGGAATTATTACTTCTGACACAGGGTTATAGAAAGTTTTTGCCAAAAAATACTGCCATGGATGAATTAATATTCCAGCCCGAAAAAAACCTTCAAATCTCCGGAATAATAAAATTAGATGGCACTGAATCACAAGTTAGAAAATTCAATTACCGTAACATTGGGATAACGCTTATGAGTGTCTCCAAAGAGCCATATGTTGGGCTATCAAACCCTGATAGTCTTGGAAACTTCAGATTCAAATTACCTCTGATTATTGGCAAGCCTCATTTAATGGTTCAGGCAACCACTGTCAAAAAGAAACCATTTAATTGTAAAATAACAATTGCTAATCCTGTTCCCCCTCCAAAGTTTAATACCCGTCCACCTGTTAGTGACAACATACCTTCCCCGGTTTTTGAATTTACAAAACATATAGAAACAGTTAATAAATCTGATCCGGCAAAATTTAAATTACCAGGGACAATGTCGAAGAGTCTGGGAGGGGTAATAATAACAGCAAAGGTAACACCTAAGAACTGGTGGCGTAATTATGATAAAGATGCTACCAAAATTGCAGATCTCGATATTCTTGATCCCGAGGGCGACAAATATATGAACATTAACGATCTCCTGGTAAAGGAATTTGGAGCAATATATTATAACAATGTAACTAAAAATATGAATACTGTACTATTGCCCTGTTTCAGAACTATAGGTCAGGGGTTGCTTTATTGGTTTCCAATATATTTAGTTGATGGCAAAATTTATTGGAATGGAAAAGATTTTGATTTTTCAGCGTTGAATACCTTATCAGCATTTCCCGTAAATGAAATAAAAAAGATATCCGTAATACCGTACGGAAAAAGTATAGTGACGCACTATGCGTATGAACCAATTATTGGTTTTCCTCAGTTTATCTTACAATCTATGGTGATAATCGAAACTTATTCTAAGAACACTTATCGCGGAGAGCTTCCCGGAGTCAAAAAATTCATTCTCGATGGACTGGATGCACCACGTGCATTTTACTCACCGCGTTATGAAGGTCCGTCTAAAAACAGGCCTGAATACGATGTCAGAGCTACTTTATTTTGGGATCCTTCTATAAGGACTGATTCCAACGGGCAGGCAACGGTGGAATTTTATACCAGTGACCGTAAAACTGATTTTGAAGTTATTATAAACGGAATTGAACTTAAAACCGGGTTTCCAGGGGAAGGCAAAGCACAAATACATTCAAATGTCAAATGATTTAAAAACTGAACAGATGACACTACTCAATTTTGATAGGCTCCTGGTATGGTTCTTCTTATTTGTCCCGGCAGTTTTATCCGGACAGAATGCATCTCAACATATTCAATCTCAAAAGGCTGTCTCTGTCAAGAATAATATTCATTTACCAGTGCTGAATCCGTTCACAGGATCAATTGAGGATTTCATTCAGAATAGTCAGGAACTTCCATCTGAAAAAATATATCTCCATGTCGATCATACCAATTATACCCAGGGCGACACAATCTGGTTCAAAGCATATTTGTGGTATGGATTTGACCAGGTCCCAGATACAATTAGCGGGATTCTTTATGTAGATCTTATAGATGCTGAGGGAAGAGTTGCCTTAAAAAGAAAACTTCTCATTAAATACGGCACTTCAAATGGAGAATTTAGTCTCGACACTACTATAGCATCAGGCTTGTATTCTCT
>Ga0302164_10000703_pt1 | contig 10914 bp, 12 predicted proteins | sample I_Fen_E3_1_FD_193500 | JGI IMG/M metagenome (GOLD analysis project Ga0302164, IMG submission 193500) | Peat permafrost microbial communities from Stordalen Mire near Abisko, Sweden - I_Fen_E3_1 | ecosystem: Environmental > Terrestrial > Soil > Wetlands > Permafrost | place: Sweden: Abisko... | reverse complement strand
CTCACTACACTATTTATTTTTAATGAAATTAAATTGATAAAAGTAAATGCAGAAGGTTGGATAAATGTCAATAATAGTTGGCGCTATTATAGCGGATCTGATACAGAAACTGGATGGTGTAAATTTAAGGATAAGTGGTATTATTTAGATGAAAATGGAATGGCAAAAATAGGGTGGATTAAAAGTGAAGGGAAATATTATTATCTTGATCCAATCACAGGAAAAATGCTAACCGGTTGGATTCAAGATCAAGGAAACTGGTACTATTTAAATAATTCTGGAGAAATGACAACAGGATGGGTTGAATATAATGGAAATCTGTATTATTTAAATACGTCTGGTGTAATGGTTAGGGATATTTACGTTGGAGAATATTATTTAGGACCAGATGGTGCATGGAAAGAAGGTCGACGTTACTGTAGATAATTATATAATTAAGTATTTTGAATAGATAGAGATATGTAGTGCTTTTAAGTTGGAAGTAGATCCTATTAGTGAATAAAAGATAATTGTATTAAGATAAACATAAAAAACAAGGTAAAAAGGGTGATAATTAACTTAGATGTTGTTCACTATTTTGCTAGGATTAATATTATTTAGTGTATAAAATGAAAGAAACTGCTATAGAAAGAGTTTATAAATTATTATAATTGGCAGTTTCTTATTCAAACTTTGGAGAATTTCTTAGAGCAATTAAATTATAAAAGATTTGTGATTTCTGAAATTATATATAAAACATGACTACAGAGAGAATAGTTGTTATGCTAAATTATATAAGCCATATTTTAGATATAATTCTATTTTATTTCATAAACTGACCAGTTTTGCCCATCATATAAGCCAGTTCTATTATAGATTTTTCTTCATCAGATATTTCTCTATTATATAATTTTTCAAATTGCTTTATCAAAGAAGTTGTATCTAGTTTTTCTTTGTGCTTAGCTGATTTTCTGCCAGTTGAAGAAGTATAAACTATAGGTTTGATATTATGATTATGAATAATTTTAAAAATTTCTGCAGTATAATAAGCATCATAAAAAGCGTTATGGAAATCACCTTTAATTGGTATATCTAAAAGCTCAATTGCATTCTTTAATCCAATCTTAGATTTTTTTTCCTTTTTAAGCTTTTTGGAAGCATATGCTTGAATGTCAATATATTTAGAAATTAGTGAGGCAGATAAATTGTAAAACTTAACATTTCTCAGAAGTTCTTTAATATCGACTATACCCCAAACACATAATACTATTTCATCATCTCCAATAAAGTTTAGAAAATCTTTGTAGACAGTAATAAAATCCTTAGAAGAAGAAACTTGTTCATCTGTTATTTTAGTTAAATTCTCTACAATTGGATGAATAGTTTTATAGATAGTTGGTTTAATCAAAGCATCAAATGTAGATATTGTTTCAAAATTTTCATTTAATTTTACTGCACCAATTTGAATTATTTCAAAAGGAATACTAGGAATTTTATTATTTTCACTTTCTATATAATCATTATTTTTTTGATTGAATTCTAAATCATAAATTATATAATTCATGTTTACACCTACTTTATCTATCTTTTAAATTTAATCTTATCGTATTTTAGGAACTAATGATATAATATTTTTTTGTGATACTTTTGTTTTTTAGGAGTATCATTTAACAGTAATTAGCATATGTTTAATTAGTAAATATAATTTGAACAATTAACAAATGGTAAAATCATAAAAGCTCATTGTATTAAATGGAAAGGAGCCAATATGGAAAATTTAGAATACGAGGTAAAACACCAAAATTTAAATGTCAGTCAATTAATAAAAAATAAGAAAGAATTTGATTATGAAGTAATAGAATCATATATTTCACAATATAGTAGGGGGTTTAAAGTTAAGGAAATATTCTTACTTATGAAAGAATATACAATATAGAAGAAGCTGAGAAATATAAAAAAGGTGGAAATAGAATCAATAAAAAAATATAATAATCAATATGGAACTCTAATAACATTAGATAATCTAAAAAAATAAAAAATTCAGATATATCTACATAAAATTAGTTAAAGAGTTTACAGGTAGATAATATGATTGTAGTTTACAATGTTAAGTAATAAAGATTATTAATTAGTATAGACTTTTTGAAAATAATATGTTATTATATAAATACACAAAAGATACTAGTCTCCTTAATTTAAATCTCCATAAATTTTTTAGAGGTAGCTATCATCTTTGCTACCTCTATTTAAAGATAGATTAAGCACAGAAGACTTAAGTATTAAAAGTTTAGACAACAGTGGTAAATAATATACCAGTTGATTATAATTATGGATTAATTAAAAATTTATATCCATAGACACACAATTGACAAATATCGATGGTATTATATATTTTAGAAGGGATGTGAAGAAGATGGGAAATTTAATTAAGATTAATATGTATGTGGAAAGAAAAAAAGCTAATAATAATCTTATAAATATAACAAAGATAGAAGAAAATATTTTGAATTACAATGAGTGGTTAGAAAAAAATCATAGAGAGGACAAAATAGAGAATTATGAAAAATTTTTGCAAGCTCAGTAATTATTTATAAAAAATAGGTTAGACGTAGATGTTTAATCTATTTTTTTTGGGTAAATATGTGAGAAAATTAATGAGACCAAGTTTTAACGTATGGAGAAGATTTTGGTAGTTAAACTCTAGATTAGGATGCTTAAATTAAATTCTTACTTCTTTTAATAGTTGATAAAGAGATAGAAAACGTGTATAGTAAGAGATTGTAAAGACATAGAAAGAGAGCTGTATATTATGAATAATAATTTTAGTAATCAATTATTACTTTGTCCTGTTTGCAAAGAAAATTTGATTAAAGACATTTCGAATAAAATATATAAATGCAAAAATAATCATACTTATGATATTGCAAAAGAAGGGTATGTAAATTTATTAATAAGCAATCAAAAAAGAAGTAAGAACCCAGGCGATTCAAAAGAAATGGTTCTAGCAAGAATTGATTTTTTATCTAAGGGTTATTATAAGAAATTATCTGATAAAATAAATGAAAAAATTGTTCAATACTTAACCAAAAACTCTAAAGAAGAATTTAATATTATGGATTTAGGCTGTGGTGAAGGGTATTACTTAATAAATCTTAAGAATTATATAGATGAAAAAAATATAAAAGCTAATTATTATGGTATGGATGTTTCTAAAGAAGCAGTAAAATATGCTGGTAAAACAAACAAAGACTGTGTTTGGGCAGTGGGAAATAATTTCAATATACTGGCTGGAGACAAATCTATAGATTGTATACTTTCAGTATTTAGCCCTATAGATATTAATGAATGTAATAGAATTTTAAAAGATGATGGAATTTTTATCAGAGTTCTTCCAAGAACTAATCATTTAATTGAACTTAGAAATATTATTTATTCAGAAGTACATTTAAATGAAAAGGTATATAAAGCAAGTGATGAGGATAATGAATATGTGGAAGAATCTAATGTTACCTTTGATATTAAATTAAATAAGGAAGAAATATTAAGTTTATTAAAAATGACACCACATTATTGGAAATCTACGCCAGAAAATAAAGAAAAGTTAGATTCTTATGAATCACTTGTTATTACTATAGATATGCGAATTGGTGTATTTCAAAAGAAAATAGACAATTAAATAATTAATTTAGGAGGGGCTATTTTGGAAAAAAGTGCTGACAAAAAAGAAAATAATATTATTAAATTTTTTAAAGATTGGGTAATGCCTATAATTAGTGCCGCAATAATATACTTTTTACTTAATAAATTTGTGTTTTTTAATGTGCAAGTACCAACAGGTTCAATGATTCCAACTATAAATATAGATAACAGAGCAGTTGTAACAAGGATATATAATTTCGATAATCTTAAAAGAGGCGATGTAATTGTATTTTATTCAGATGAGCTTAGAGAAAGATTGGTAAAAAGGCTAATAGGATTACCAGGTGATAAAATAGAAATAAAAAATGGTGTAGTATCTGTAAATGGAGAACAATTACAAGAAGATTATGTTAAAAATAAAGATAATTATAATGGTAATTTTGAAGTGCCAAAAGGAAAATATTTTTTCTTAGGCGATAATAGACCAGTATCAAAGGATGCACGATATTGGATAAACCCTTACATAGATAGTTCTGTTATAGAAGGGAAAGTTCAATTTATATTTTATCCATTTTCAGACTTTAAGTCTATGAAATAGTTTCATCAAAAGAAAAAGATATTAAATTTATTAAAGAATTAAATTTCAAATAAAAAGGTTCAATAGAAAAGATTAAGTTATATATGAATAGGAAACTTATTGTGAAATAAGTGTAAGTGCTAAATACATAATATATGTTTAGCATTTACACTTATTTTGTTTATATATAATTTATCAATTCTATAATTATTCATATACTTATTGTTTAATTTAAAATTAGTATTTGCAATATAAGATAAAAATTTAAGTGAGATTTCATATTAAGAATTGTATTTAGAAGATTTTTTTTGTAAATTTGATTATTATAATATTAAAGATGATTTGTCGAAAAATAATTAGAAAAATTTTTGAAAAAATATAGAATATTTTGTCACAATGTGTTAATATATAAACATACAAAATCCCAAATCCCAAATCCCAACCCCAAACCCCTCATAATTTATATATAGATGCAGTCATTAATTTGGCTGCATCTTTTGATTGTATTAAAGAATATAATATCGTTGAAATTAGTTGGATAATTTTGTGAACAATATAAAACAAAGAAAAAAAGTAAAATTCTATTGCTGCAGATGAATTTCAAATTAAGTAGTAGCTTTTACGATAGGTATTTCATATATTATAGAACTAAAAGGCATGATATATAAGGAAGAAGGAGTTTGTATGTTAAAAACAATGATTGAAAAAATAGAAAAAGTTGTAAAAGGTAAGTTAAATAAATCAAAAATACAAGAAAAAATAGAAAAACACTCCAATTATTTTTTAAAAGCAAAGGAAATTTGGAATATGATAAATGTAGATTTAGGGATTTCAAATACAGTAGAAAATAAGTTTATATCAAAAGTAGAGAAATTTGAAAAAACAGTACTTGCGAAATTTCCGGAATTAACAAAGGAAGATGTTATAGAACTAAGAAAAAATATTATTGGAGGAGTTAATGCTGGGAAAGAAGCAGTGTTAAATCAAGTAGATCATCTTAATATTAGATTAAAACAAGAAAATGAAAAACTTAAAGAACAATTAAGCAAATTTAGTATAAATCAAAATTTAAATACAGATAAAATATTAGAAGAAGAATTAAAAACAGCAACAGAAGAAAAGAACAAGGAAGAAAATAAATAAGATTGATGGTTTATAATAATTTATTTGTGATTAAATGATAATTACAGACGAGTTTAGTTTAAAGAGCAGTTATTGTGGCTGCTCTTTAAATTAGTATAGGTATAATATTTATACTTGTGCCTTAAAATTTTTTTAAGAAGATATTAAGAAAAAATTCAGATAGTTGACAAAGAACTGACAAAAAGGAATAATACAATATTTATTATAGAGGGAGTTGATATTATGATAAAAGAGAGTGAAGAATTAAAAATTAAAGACCAAGTTACAATGGATGATAAAAAAATATTAATTAGGGCGTTAGATGGAATTAAGGGGTGGAAATTTAATCCAGTGGCTGTGATTACTAATGGTGGAGAAGATTATTATTTTATTTGTAAGGTAAAAACTATAATAGAAAATTTGCAAATGACTATGGCAAAAATATATATTAAAATTCAAAAAGATAGCAAACCAAGGTTGTTAAGTATAGAAGAAATTATATAAATAAAGAAATCATGTGGATTAGAGTTTAAGTGTTCAATGTTAGTTAAGATCTAATCCACTTTTTTTTAGAAACTAAAATCAAGTGGAGAGAGTTATAACAGTCTTATTTTAATTTATGTTGTAATTCTAGTTAAATGAATATGAAAAATTAGGCGCATGAAAATAAACTAGCAAATTGACTTGTTATTTGTTGATTGTGCCTTAGTTAGATTTAGAGTTGGATTTTGAATAATTAGAAGATAAATTTTTTATATTATTTAAGAAGTATATATATAAGATGTCAAATAATGAACAGAATAATCCAAGGATTAAAATTAGTTTATATTCATAAATGACGCCATATAAAATAGTAGGTGCCAAAGTACCAATCCATTTATTTATTGCGATAATAAGATTTTGCCCTTTAAGATTACTTCTACTTACAAGCATGTTAATAAATAAAATGGACATTATAAGATTTTGAATAAATGCTGAGTATATTCCTCCTAATATGCCAAAGTCTATAATAAAATAATATTGAATGAGAAAAGCCATTAAAAATATTATTATGGTCCATGGTATAAAATATTTTTTGCTTGTATATTTTGGAAAATACTGTTTTCCATATCTTAAGTATGTATAGATAATTATAATATCTAAAAGAAACCAAATTAGCATAATCCAGGTTTGAAAGGTTAAATGATTATTTTTAAAACTAATAAAAGAATTAATTGATTCCCAAGCAAAGTTCAGTGCTAATGCAATAAATGGCATCCCGTAGGTTTTTTCTCTAAAACCTAGAATAATTAATTCAACATAAACAATTGTCCAGCATATTCCACTCAATAGTAATAAAAATAACATTTTTAAATTTCCTCCTTAATATATAATTTTATATTTGATTAATATAAAATATTCATGTACAAGGAAAACTAGACATAAATTATTCAAAATACAATGTAATTATTTTTTTGTTATAGGATTGATAATTATAAAGGTGTCATATTTTGAAGAGAAAGATATTTGAACTTATAAAAAAATATGTGGAAAAGTATTTCAGAAGTGATTGCTAGTAGTCTTATAATATATGTTGATTCAAATATGTAAGTTTTATTAAATGATACTGAAAAGATTTGGAACAGATGAAAATAGACTAGCAAATGTAAGTGTTATTTTTTGATTGTACATAAATATAGGATGCGGAAATATTATTTTGCGATTTGTCGAAAAATAATTAGTAGTATATTATAAAATAATATAGATTATTTTGTCACATTATGTTATTATATACACATACTAAAGAACATAAAGCATACAAATGATGAAAATATTAAGAATACTAAAGAAATTAAATAAAATTACTAAAGAAATAAAATTACTAAAGAAGAAAAAGTAGATGTACTAAAGAAATATCTAAAGTTAAGGGATAGCTATAATAATGGCTATCTCTTTTTGCATTGAATTTAATACTGTGATTGGCAGATTCATATGTTAATTAAAAAATTAGATATTGCAAATAAATTTGCTTATCATTATTGAAATTTAAAGAAGTAAGTAATATGGTATTTAAAGGAATATGCTATAATAGTATATGTTTGTTAGAATAAGTCACATAAGTTGATTTATAAAGTGAGAATGAATTTTCTTAAATACATGATGATTGCAAGGGGGAAAAAATGACTAAAACAAGGATAATTATAATAATTATTATATTAAGCATATTTTCAGGTGCTTTTTATAGTTATAAAATTAATGTTACTTCTAGAGGTGTAATTAATGAAATGATTAATAAAATAGAAGGAAAGACATTAAATACTAAATTTGAAACAAAGATTAAATCAGGTAATTTATCTACTGATTATAATATTGATCAAGTTCTTAAGGATATAGATAAGCTTGGATTAAATACTTTAAATGTTCCAATAGTAATAAATATTGATAATAGAACTTCAAGTAATATGACTGTGGATAGTTATAGTGAAAAACGTGCAATAGAATTAATTAAAAAATTAAGATGGAAGAAGATAAATATAATATTGGAACCTTATCCATGGATAGAGAACGGAAGTGTAGGAGAAACAGTTTGGAAGCCTGATAATATAAATGATTTTTTTTATAATTGGACACACAATGTTTTAGATGTTTTGATTAAGGATGTTGCTGTACCTTATCATGTGGATGCATTTAATATAGGTACAAGTTTTGTTAATATGGAAGATAATGAAGGTTATATGTGTGACATGATAGATTATGTTAGAAAACAATATAAAGGGTTAGTTACTTATAGAACAAATTTCTGGATTACTGCAACAGAATGGGAACCTAAGTTAACTGATAAATATGAAAAGAAATTAAACAATATATTCTTTTCAAAATTAGACTTTATTTCTATAGCATCATATTTTGAACTTACTAATAATGAAACTAATACTGTAGAAGATTTGGAAAAATCATTAGAAAGTTCAACAATATATAATAGAAAACAAAATATAAAACAAGAAATAAAAAATTTCTATGATAAATGGAATAAACCAATTTTCTTTGGAGAATTAGGATTCCCTAGAACAAACAAAGCTTCAGTTGCTCCATATGATCCACAAGTCTCTAATATTAGTAATAATCAAGAACAAGCAAATTGTTTTGAAGCATATAGAAGAGTATTTGAAAATGAATCTTGGCATCTTGGATTTTCAATATTTGCTATAGGGGAAACAAGTGCGGATAAGAAGTATTACCCAAGTGAAGAAAGCAGTGAAGTTATAAGAAAGTGGTATACAAAAGAAAGTAATTAATTAAAAGTACTTATTAAAAAATAAATATGATATTTATTTTGTGATAATATCAAGTGAAGAGTGTATGTTTTCATAGTTCTTGGTAAAATTTATATAAACAGAAAGAAGTTTTTAGGAAAATCTATAATACAATATTTACAAGGGATGTTATAATAAATGTTGTATTTATAAAATGGTTTAAAAGAAAATAATATCCATAAATGTAAAGAGAAGTTATATTTTCAGGAGGAAATCATGAATAGTAATTTAATTAAAGAAATGGCATATTCATTTGGAGCTGAGGTTTGTGGAATTAGTAATATAGAGAGATTTAAAAATGCACCAAAGGGATTTCATCCTTTGGATATATATACTGAAGCAAAGTCAGTTATAGTATTTGGTGTACATTTTTCAGCAAGCTTATTTGAAGCCAATACTAATGCTCCGTATACATTTGTTAAAAATAAATCTGTAGAAGTATTAGATAATATTTCTATAAAGCTTTCTATGAATATTGAATCAAAAGGATATAGTGCAATTCCAATTCCATCGGATGAACCTTATGAATATTGGGATTCGGAAAATAAACATGGTAGAGGAATATTATCTTTAAAACATTTGGCTGAGGCGGCAGGTATGGGCTTTATTGGAAAAAATACTTTGCTAGTAAATGAAAAGTATGGTAATAGACTTTATCTTGGTGCAGTAGTAACAAATATAGAATTAGAAACGGATGCATTAGCAGATAATTTATGCCCTGATAGTTGCGATGTTTGTATAAAAGCTTGTCCTCAATCTGCATTAGATGGAATTACAATAAATCAAAAGAAATGTAGAGAAAAATGTGCATCATCAACTCCTGGTGGAGGATTTATATATTCATGTAATATTTGTAGAAAAGTATGTAGATTTGCAAAAATATAATTAGTAAAAATAAAATATTATTTATATATATGTTGAAAAAAATAATCTGAATTAAAATTAGTTATAGTGACTTAATTTTATTCAAGAATTGAAATTAAAATAAATTAATTATTATATGAAAAATAGCTAAAGGTTTGAATTTACGCAAATCTTTAGCTATTTTCCTTTTTTTATGAATATAGAAAGCTATATTCATAGAAATCTTTAAATATACTTTTATATGCAAATATTTGAATAATCCATATGATGTATAAGTATTACAAAAAAGTATTTATATTGGATTTTATTTAGAAATATGCTATAATCATTGAATAATTATAATAAGATTAGAAGTGGTGATTACATGATAAGTGACATAAGTGATATAAGATTAAAGGATTATAGAGGAGGATTATCATGTTTGTACCATTTTATAGAGAAGATAAAATTTTAACCCAAAAGCCTTTCTTAGATTATGAAGTACAATTTAATTTGTTTCATTGTATTAGCCAAGGAAAAGAATTAACAGCACTAAAGACAATTGATAATAATTCAATTGCGCTTCAAAATCCAGGGCATCCAATGTGGTTATGGATAAATGAATCTTTGGAAAAATCAACAATTGATAAAATTATTAATTCATTAGTAAGTTAATTAAAAGAAGAAAAATTGTGTGGTATTTCAGGAAAACCTGAATTTGTAAAAGTATTTGCAGATCAATATTCAAAAGTTCTTGGAGTATCTAATAAAATATCGCTTTCAATGGAATCTTATGAATGTAAAAAAGTTATCAAGCCTAAAAATGTTCATGGGAAATTAATTAAAGCTGAATTACGTTATTTAGATATAGTTTCAGAGTTTTGGGAAGGTTTTGTTTTTGATTGTTTTGGAATAAGTATTAAAATAGAAAAGCAAATTTCATCAGTAAAATCAATGATAGAGTCTGGAAATTTGTATTTATGGGAAGTAGATAATATAATTTGTGGAATGGTAAATATAGCGCATAAATCACCCCAATATGTACGTATTAATAATGTATATACGCCTATAGAGCAAAGGAAAAAAGGGTATGCAAGTGCTATGGTTGCTGAAATAAGTTCAATATTAATTAAAGAAGGATTAGCGCCTATGCTTTATGCAGATATTACAAATAACGACTCTAACAAAGTTTATAAAAAGATTGGTTTTATTGAAAGAGGTAGAATTGATTCTATTGCTTTTGATTATAAGTAAAATATAAAAATCAATTTAACTTATAGCGTATACAAATAATTAATTAAATAGACATTATTCTAGGTTATATTTATGAAGGTCCATATTATAGTAATTATTTATAAATTGTAGAGCACTATATTATTAAAATTTATAATGTATAGTGCTCACAATAAAAATATAGAATATACTTAATATTACATTACTTCATCAATTAGACCATAAGCT
>Ga0302164_10000699_pt1 | contig 10956 bp, 5 predicted proteins | sample I_Fen_E3_1_FD_193500 | JGI IMG/M metagenome (GOLD analysis project Ga0302164, IMG submission 193500) | Peat permafrost microbial communities from Stordalen Mire near Abisko, Sweden - I_Fen_E3_1 | ecosystem: Environmental > Terrestrial > Soil > Wetlands > Permafrost | place: Sweden: Abisko... | reverse complement strand
ACCTATGACAAGGAAGTATCCTGTGCTTAAACAGGTTCTTCATGACAACCCTAATATTAAGTATGTCACATCAACAAACAGCGCAGTTGGGGAAGGTTCCGGTAAACTCATTTTCAGTGTGGAGACTGATCAGGGGATGACTCAAAAAGGTATAAACTTTGCAGTGGTTGATTACGATTTTATTGATGCTCTCGGAATAAAAATGGCCAGCGGACGTAATTTTCAGAAGGACATGCCATCGGACACACTCACTTCTGTCATTGTTAATGAAACATTTGTAAACCGTATGGGATGGAAAGAACCTATAGGGAAAAAAATTGAAGCAGGAGATGCCAACACTTTGAGAGCAAGAGTAATCGGGGTTATGAAGGATTATCATCAGACCGGGATGTATAATGGTATCGAGTCGCTTCTCCTGGCATATCGTCCTCTGAACGAGGTAGTTTATATAAAGTTAAGCGGTACTGAAACCAAATCAACGCTAAGCTACATCGAGAATAAATGGAAAGAAATATTTCCCGATCAGCCTTTTGCTTATACTTATCTCACTGAGAGATTTAACCGGCAGTTTGAAGCTGACGAAAAACGCGGATTGATATTCACAATCTTTACTCTTCTGGCAATACTGATTGCATGTCTTGGGTTGTTCGGATTGGCTTCTTACATGGTTGAACAGAGGACGAAGGAGATTGGGATCAGGAAGGTATTCGGAGCTAACGAGAACACAATACTCGGATTAATTTCAAAGGATTTTCTCCTGCTTGTCTCCATTGGCATTTTCATTGCAGTTCCTGTATCATATTATTTTATGCACCACTGGCTTCAGAATTATGTGTACCGCACAACTATAGGGGCTCCCTTAATATTGATGGCGGCATTACTGACAATAGTTATAACATTTGCAACAATAAGCTATAAAGCGTATCAGGCTGCGACAATGAATCCGGCAAGATCATTAAAGACAGAATAGGCGAATCTCCACCTGACTCATGGTATGCAGTTAACTCGGAGTTGATAAAGTTAAAATCCAATTACCACAGAGATCCACAGAGAAAATCGCAGAGTCCCGATAGCTATCAGGACGCAAAGGGCTATCTTATTATTAATTAAGCTCTGCGGTTCTTTGCGCATATTCTGCGATACACTGCGTTAAAATTGTCGGTTTCAAAAGCCTCAAGATTGATTATGTAAAAATTCATGGGCCAGGCAAAAGGGTCAGATCGTTCGATACTAATTGCTCCAAAGACACGAAAGTTTTATATTTTTATAGCTGATTCGTACCTGAATATAATTCCTGTCATAAAATGAAAAACTATCTATTTCTCTGTCTCATTATTTCATCTTTGTTTCTAAATGGATGTGGTAAAACAGAAGTCAACTTAAACTACAAGGGGAACCCGCTGCCATTATCTAAAAATGCTTATATAAAACTCCCTCTTGGAACTGTAAAACCTTCAGGCTGGTTAAAATCTCAGCTTGAAAATCAGGCGGCAGGTCTTACAGGAAATCTCGATGATTTCTGGCCTGATCTGGTTAAATCATCATGGAAGGGAGGCGACGGAGAGGCATGGGAACGAGGTCCTTACTATCTTGACGGACTTGTTCCACTTGCATATCTTCTTAATGATGAACGTCTTATAAATAAAGTTAAAACATGGATCGAGCCAATTCTTGCAAGCAGCCAAGACAGCGGATGGTATGGGCCTGTCAAGAATAAGGATAGATGGCCTCTGGCAGTAGCAAATAAAGTTCTTATGCAGTATTATGAGGCGACCGGCGATAAAAGGTCTCTCGACGTTCTTACCAGGTACTTCAGATACCTTCACGATTCAAAACCCGATTGGCCCGATAAGGAGTGGAGGGGAGTCCGTGCTATGGAGAATGCCGTTACAGGTTACTGGCTATACAGACAAACAGGGGAACCATGGATACTTGAAACAATTGAATCAATTCAGAAAAACAGCTCTGACTGGACAAGCTATTATGAGAAATTTCCCTGGGATTCAGCCGCATCGGCTGATAAAAAGATACCACTGAACTGGGGGCCTGACGGTTTGACTGCCCATGTAGTAAATAATGCAATGGCTATAAAATATCCTGGGTTATGGTATCAGCAATCAAAAGATGAAAGATATAAAAAGGCGGTATTTTCAGGGATTAAAAAATATGAAGCTAACCATGGACAGCCCGGAGGCAGATTTTCGGGAGATGAACATCTCGCGGGTAAAAATCCCAGCCACGGTTCGGAATTATGCTCGGTAGTAGAATATATGTTTTCACTTGAAGAACTCTATGCAATTTTTGGAGATAATTCCTTAGCCGACAGACTTGAACTTCTTGCTTACAATTCCCTGCCAGGAACTACCACACCGGATATGTGGGCCCATCAATATGATCAGCAGGCCAACCAGGTCTTTGTTTCAGCGGCGAAACGTGATTGGAGCACAAACGGGGACTATTCAAATATTTATGGCCTTATGCCCGACTTTGCATGCTGCCTGGCAAATATGCACCAGGGATGGCCCAAATTTATTGAGAGCATGTGGATGGCTACAAATGACAATGGTCTTGCGCTGGCAGATTACGGTCCGTCAATTGTCAAAGCCAGAGTAGGTAACAACAAAGACGTGACTGTTTCTGAAGAAACAAGCTACCCTTTTAACGGCTCTGTAAAGCTTACGATCAATACGACAAGGAAAGTAGAATTTCCAATATATTTAAGGATTCCCGGATGGGCTGATTCAGTTACAATAAAATACAAAAGTAAAGTTATCAAAGTAAAAAATATTTCGACTTATAAGATTAAAGAGAGATGGAAAGACGGTGATCAGATTCTGATAGACCTGCCAATGCAGATACGGGCTGAAAATGGTTATAATAATTCATTGACCATTCTGCGCGGGCCGCTCTGTTTTTCATTACGCATAGATAAAGAATACAAAAGTGTCAAAATCAACTATGATAATTTCAGCTATAAAGGAAGTGTGGATTGGGAGATAAATCCAAAAGGCGCATGGAATTATGGCCTGCTAATGAATAAGGCAAATATAATGACTGGATTAAAATCAACAGAAAACCCGGTCAGCAGATATCCCTTTTCTGACAAGGGCGATATGATCTGGTCAGCCGATTCCGGGAAGTATTTCGCCTGGACGCAGGATGCACCGGTTACAATTATTACGAGAGGTATGAAAATCCCGGAATGGACAATGAAAGATAATTCTGCAGATGTTCCTCCAATGAGTCCTGTAAAGCCTGAGAATGATCCTGAAATAATAACTTTGGTTCCTTACGGATGTGCACGGCTCCGTATTACGGAATTTCCGGTCATGGATGTTGTGCTGATGGAAGATTTAATGAAACCCGGAAAATAAAATCGAAGAACTGTCAGGGATAAGAATGTGTTAATTAAATTTCGGTATACTGATTGGAGATCCCTCAACTCATCCACCTCATAACCATTGCTTTAGAGTTATGACAAAGGGTGGATGAGTTTCAGGATGACAATGTTTCTTGTGTGTATTGGGGGAAGGAAGCAGCGGCGATTCAATGGTCATTTTATCAGAAAGATTTGGGTGAATCGCCGCTGCTTCCTTCCCCCTTGTCCTCCCTTAAAATCGGTGTCATCTCGAATTTTTCCACAAAAAAAGTTAATTATTTAACGAAACACTATCTGTGGAAAAATGAGGGATCTCCCAGATCTGAACAAATTCTCGAAAGAATTATTCCCAATAAAGATGTGAATAAAGAAAGGTTTTGAAGGAGGGAAAACTTTATTATGCAGTTTTTCATATATCCCCAAAGCTTAAGTCGGCATCTCTGTCACTACCCACCTAAAGGGATGATCGCTATCGATTTTTAAGAACTATTTGTTCGTGAACGAGCCCCGGGGGCAATACTACTTGTTTTACTCTTAAGCCACTTCTTTTCACCGAGAGTAAGATAAGGACTGAGTTTTTTATAAACTTCAGCGTGATATTTATTAAGCCAGCCGATCTCCTTCTCATCAAGTAAAGAAATGTCAATCAGCGACTTATCGATGTAACAAAGAGAAACAGTTTTAAACCTGAGGAACTTACCGAATTCAGTATCAGCATCTTCTACACAAAGAATCAGATTTTCAATTCTGATTCCGTATTCGCCTTCCCGGTAAACAGCAGGCTCATCCGATATAAGCATACCCGGTTCAATAACAGTTTTTGATTCTGCACCTGAGCATGGACTAATGCTTTGAGGACCTTCATGTACATTGAGACAGAAGCCAACACCATGGCCAGTTCCGTGACCATAGTTCAGCCCATTCTCCCATAAAGCTCTCCTGGCCAGCAAATCGAGCTGATAGCCTTTTGTCCCGGATGGGAAGATGGCAAGTGCAAGATTAATTGTTCCTTTAAGGACCAAAGTAAAGTCTCTTTTCTGTTTTTCAGAAGGTTTTCCCATCGATATTGTCCGGGTAATGTCAGTGGTCCCGTCAAGGTACTGACCCCCGGAGTCAATAAGAAGAATCCCATCTTTTCCAATGACAGTATCAGATTCAATAGTAGCCGAATAATGAGGCAGAGCACCATTTCCGTTATAGGCTACTATTGCTGAAAAGCTGGGACCAAGATAGCTTTCACCTTGCGATCGTAAGTCATTGAGTTTTTCCTGCAGGATAAGTTCTGACAAATTTATTTTCCCATTGTTATGTTTCAGCCAGATAAAAAATTTTGTCAGGGCCACTCCATCCTTAATCATTGCCCGGCTGATATTTTCAATTTCAATACTATTTTTTACGGCTTTTAAACGAGTCGGAATTGTCAGATCCTCAATCATTTTCATTCCCATAGGAAATGAATTGAAAAGAAATATAGAAGTGGTTAACGGGTTGAGAAGCACAGTTGAACCTGCAGCCAGAGTCGATAACATACCTGCTGTTTCTTCGTAAGGCAGTATTACAATTCCAAGCCTGTCGAATTCAGATGCAAGCTTTAAGGAAATTTTGCTTTCCTCAGTGAACAGAAGTATCTGCTCCTCTCCCACCAGAGCATAAGATATCATCAAAGGACTGTATTTAAAATCGTTTCCCCTGATATTAAGTAACCACATAATATCATCTGGAGAGGTAAGAAGCTGGTATTCAGCTCCTTTCTTTTTTATTTGTGTCCTGACTTCTGCTATTTTAACAGATCGCTCTTTCCCGGAAAATACTACTGAATGATCAAAAGCCTGTGAGAATGGTATAGAAGGACGGTCAATCCATAAGCCCGAAATCAGGTCGCAATTAAAATCAAATATTAACTTTTTAGCAATCAAGGAGTTCTCCAGTTTCCGTGTGATTTCAATGGAGAATATTCTTCCGTCAAGGGCAAGTTTATTTCCGTAATCCATACTGGCAGATATCCATTCTGTATAGTCAATTTTACCAGGAAAAATAGAATTTATGAGAATGAAACCTGAGTCCTTAAGTTGATTTTCAGCCTGTATAAAATATCGTGAATCAGTCCAGAGACCTGCAAATTTATCTGTTACAAATACTGTTCCGGCTGACCCGTTAAATCCGGTCAGCCAGGGTATTATCCTCCAGTAATCCGGGATGTATTCACTGAGATGCGGATCTGCTGATGGAATGATATATAAATCTATATCACTGTCAATCATTAATCTGCGTAATGCCGCCAGCTTTTCTTCAGTAGTCTGCATACCGGTAAAAATACATATTATACTGGAATAGTGAAAGCAAACCTGCTTCCCTGACCATGTACGCTTTCCACCCAAATTTTTCCGCCATGCTTTGAAACGAACTCCTTGCAGAGTATCAATCCAAGCCCTGTGCCATCTTCATCACGGGTTCCACGTGTTGATCTGCTTGCTTCGATAAGAAATAGTTTTGCGAGATCGTTTTCTTTTATACCGACTCCGTCATCACTTACTCTTACTGTCAACTCTCTTTCTCCCTTAACAGCAGTTATATCTATCTTTCCGCCAGGATTAGTATATTTAATTGCATTGGAAATCAGGTTTCTGAGAATGGTATTGATCATTGACTTATCCGCAAACACTGTCAAACCTGCAGGTAAATTCTTTGTAATAACAATGTTTTTCTGATTTGCTGATTCCTGCAATAATGCCGAAGACTCATCAATAAGGTCAGCCAGATTAATGTTTTGAGGATTGAATACTATTCTTCCTGTTTGTGAACGTGACCATTCCATCAGATTTGTAAGAAGATCCATGGCACGCCAGGAGCTTGTCTGTATCATATTTGCATATTCATCAATTCCATTATAATCGTTTTTACTCACCTGATCGGACAGTAGTTCGCTTAGCCCTATAATACTTGTGAAGGGGCTTTTAAGATCGTGTGCTATAATAGAGAAAAATTTATCTTTCGTAGCATTGAGCTCCCGAAGACGCTTTTCACTTTCCTTCAGATTATCCTCAGCCCTTTTACGGTCGGAGATATCCCTAATATTACATTGAATGACCTTTGCTTTGTCAACTAGGTAAACATTACTTACATACTCGACATTTATTGGCTTTCCGTTTTTAGTTTCCAGGGGCATATCTTCAAAGCGGATAAATCCCTTATTCTGCAGTTCAATAAAAGCGGCTTTTGAATCTTCAATATTCTTGAATATACCGATTTCCCATAGTTCTTTTCCTAAAAACTCCTCATAGGAATACCCTAGCACATTCATTAAATATGGATTTACATCCACAATTTGCCCATTATAGGCATCGAGGATGAGTATGCCGTCTTTTGCAGTTTCGAAAAGTCTTCGATAACGGGTTTCTGAACTTTGCAGCTTTTGTTCAACAAGCTCGCGTTCGGTTATGTCCGTCAATGTTACAAGTACTTTCTGGTTGTCATTAGAAACAATACCTTCAATATGAATAAACATGGTATAATCCCCATATAATTTCATTCGTACTTCACATGTCTGTTTAACGTGGGTTTCGAATACTTTCGTGAAAAAATCATTAAAAAGGGGAAGAGTATCACGAGTAATAAACTGCCTCAGGTCACTTTTCACCAGCAGGGTTCGTTCTCTCTGAAGCATAATTGCACCACTGAGATTAAGTTCACAGATTGAGCAGTCGTAGTCGAGAGTAAGATATCCAACAGGCGCAAAATCATAGAGTCTTGTGAATCTTTCAGTAGCTTTTTCCGCCTTTTCCTCAGCTAACTTCAATTCTTCATTTTGCATCTCAAGTTCGATCTGATGCACTTCAAGCTCATGGATCATTCTTAAAGTTTCCGATTCTGTCCTGGTCTTATTGTGTTCGGAATGACTATTCTTATACTGTCTTTCAGCCATTTGCCGTAGTGTAACGGTTCCGGTTGATATCGTAGCTTCTTTTTTCATGACTTTGTTATATTTATTCCAATATTTATTGTTCCGGTAAGTGTTCCGTTATCATCTAACAATTTATGAGCTGACCACTCAATAGTCAGTTCATCACCATTAAAAGCCTTAACTACGTTTTTATATCGATTTGGTAATGACCCGGATAATAACTCTTGCATTTCTGCAAGCACCTTTTTACGCATCAATGGCGGAATGAACAGATCAACATAGTTATTACCAATTACAAGTTCCCGCTTAAGCCCGAGAAGTTTTTCAGCTTCCGGATTAAACTCAATAATTTTCCAGTCGGATGACAATCCGATAATGACATTGGGTACTGTCTTAATAAACGTGCGAAGCATCATTTGTGATTCCAGCAATACATTCTCAAGCTGTTTTGATTTTGTTATTTCAATGAATGTGATGACCAGTCCATCGATTTTATCTTCGAATGTCCGGTAAGGCATAATACGGATTCTAAACCATCTTCCGTCAAACGTAGACACTGATTTCTCAACATATTCCAGTGTACACAAAACCACCTTAGCATCCTCATACAATTCCGGGTAGTCCAGATCAGTAACCTGGTCAGTAAATACCCTTCCTATATCACTCTTTATCAGTTTAAATATTTTTGTTACAGGAACCGTGTATTGCCGTATTTTCAAATTTTTGTCAAGGAACAAAGTAGCAATATTGATACTTTTTAGAAGGTTATTCATATCATTATTCACCCTGACTGAGTCATCTATTTTGCTTCGAAGTTCAGTATTGACAGTATGGAGTTCCTCGTTAAGACTTTGCATTTCTTCTTTCGATGTGGTAAGTTCTTCGTTGGTTGACTGCAATTCCTCATTGGTTGACTGCAATTCCTCATTGGTTGATTTCAATTCTTCCTGTGAAGTCTGCATCTCCTCCCGGGAACTTTGGAGGTCCTCTTTAATATGCTGCAATTCAAGTTCCAAATCCTTCAGAAGAGTTATATCATAATTCTGCCCTTTTTTTGGTACTGAGGATTTCGTTTTGGCAGGTGGCAGATCTTCGAAAATCACTAAAATCTTTCCTTTTAGCAGTAGTGGTTTTTCTATTTGCTGAATGGTGACATCGGCGAGATGAACAGAGGTATTGATTCCTATTTTTACCTTGAGTAATATAATTTTTTCATATGTCTGCATTACTTTTCTGAAAGCAACTGGAAGCTCATCACGAAGTCCTTCACGAGCCATGGCAAACAGGTTCATATTCGCTTTACCAGCAGCAGGTTCCAGATATTTTCCGGTGCTGCCTGTAATGTAAAGTATGTCTCCTTTATAAGTTACAAGAACACTTGCAGGAGAAAACTGCTGGAGTAATAACTGATCAGTAAGGGTTTGCAGATTATCCGGAACTTTCTCAAGAGCCTGATTTTCACTTAAGACGCTCTTCGAGTGGCCAAATGAAGCCTGGAAATCAAAGTTATCATCTGTTTTGGAGAAACCAGAACGCTGATAAATTTTTAATTTTGAGTCAATTGTATTAAATAATTCTTTTTGACTCCCGGTAGTTTCAGCGCTGCCAAGCAGAAGGAGTCCGTCTTTTTTAAGACTGTAATGGAAAAGTGATAACAGTTTATTCTGCAATTCCGGCTCAAGATATATCATCAGGTTGCGGCATGAAATTATATCCAGCTTTGTGAAAGGAGGATCCTTAATCAGGTTTTGGGGCGCAAACACCACCATTTCGCGAATCTCAGCATTTACGCGAAAATTATTATCTGCAGATACGAAAAATCTGTTCAGACGTTCCATTGACACGTCGTTCAGAATACTGACAGGGAAAGTGCCTTTTCTGGCTTTTTCAATGGCACTGCCATCTATATCGGTTCCAAATATCTGTAACGATATATTCTTTTCCAACTTTAACTTTTCAAGTGACTCCTTAAAAATAATTGCCATTGTATATGCTTCTTCACCAGTTGAGCAACCTGCTATCCATGCCCTCATTATATAACCATTTGGTAGTTTCGAAAATATAGACGGAAGTATATTTTCTTTCATTTGATCCCATACTGCAGAGTCACGGAAAAAACTTGTAACTCCAATTAGCAACTCATTAAAGAGGATATCAAGCTCTGCTGGATTTTCCTGTAAATATCTTACATACAGGGCTATTTTACTGATCTGATGTATAACCATACGTCGTTCGATCCGGCGATACACAGTAGTTTTTTTATATTGTGAGAAATCATTTCCGGTTTTGGAACGTAAGAGGATTACAATTTTCTCAAGCGAGCTTTTATCTTTTTCCAGTTCCAGTCTGGGTATCGAACGCACAATCTGTTTTGTGAGTGTTATAAGTTTAGCCGGAAGCTCATTTGCAGAACCCACGATATCAATCATCATGGCATCAATGGCACTGCTCGGCATACTATCGAATTTTGCAGCGGCAGGATCCTGTACTGCTACAATCCCTCCTTTTTCTTTGATTGCCAGCATCCCTGCTGTGCCATCAGAACCCATTCCTGAAAGGACGATGCCAATACTTTTATCTTTTTTCTCCTCAGCCAGTGAACGAAAGAAGAAATCTATGGGTAAACGCAGTCCTCTTGTTTCAATTGGCTCAAATAAATGCAGCGCACCATTAAGAATAGACATGCTTTTATTTGCCGGAATTACATAAACACTATCCGGCTTGATTCTTAAATGGTCAGTGACCGGAATCACCTTCATGTCAGTAACACGCTGAAGAAGTTCGGGCATGATGCCTTTATGGTTTGGATCAAGGTGCTGGATAACTACAAATGCCATTCCGTTGTTTAGAGGAACGTTGGTAAAAAACTGTTCTAATGCTTCCAATCCGCCGGCAGATGCACCAATACCAACAATCGGGAATTGGACTGCTGAAGTTTCAGGTACCGTAAGCTCCATTGTATCCTGTAAAACATTAATAACTCCCGGTGACTTTGTTAGCTTTTTCATTAAAACACTTTAATAATAAATTTAACTTATTCAAATTCTATGTAATATTCTAAATATCAATATTATAACTTAAATGATCATTAAGCCCTCAAGTTGTATCTACAGGAATTCCTTCATCATTTTAATAAATTGTTTCCTGACGAATGGTTTGGATATAAATCCTGCACATCCTGCCTCCATACTCCTCTCTTCATCATCTCCATAAGCTGTCTGGGCAATTATTCTCATTTCCGGCGAGTGATCAAGAATTTTCCTGATAGCGGTATACCCATCCATTAAAGGCATTTTTATATCCATCAGGATCAAATCAATTTTAAGACCTGATTTACAAATATCCACTGCTTCAATCCCATTACAGGCGCGAACAATTTTTACATTCAGCTCAGATAATAATTGTTTGATCAGATGGAAGTTATTATTGTCATCTTCTGCGACAAGAAGAGTCTTTATATCAACATCCAAGAGTTTTAGCAATTCAGAAGTCGGAGGGCTAATATGGTGTTCTTTAAAAACTTGCTCATATGGCATTGTAAAATAGAATACCGAACCATTACCCGGGTCAGAAGTCAGCCAGATCTTTCCCTTCATCAATTCAACATATTCTTTGGAAATTGAGAGACCTAGTCCGGTTCCTTGAAACTGCCGCGATGTTGAATATTCGACCTGGT
>Ga0302164_10000695_pt1 | contig 10973 bp, 9 predicted proteins | sample I_Fen_E3_1_FD_193500 | JGI IMG/M metagenome (GOLD analysis project Ga0302164, IMG submission 193500) | Peat permafrost microbial communities from Stordalen Mire near Abisko, Sweden - I_Fen_E3_1 | ecosystem: Environmental > Terrestrial > Soil > Wetlands > Permafrost | place: Sweden: Abisko... | reverse complement strand
TACAACAGCAGAAGCAGGCGACACAGCTTATTCGCCATTAGAACGGGTTTGGTACAGGCCCACACTTGAAATAATTGGTATGCAAAGCGGTTACACCGCACCGGAAGGTCATTCAAATATTATTCCGGGTAGTGCCATGGCAAGAATAACCTGCAGGCTGGTAAACAATCAGACCGGTTCAGAAATTATTGATTTGATTGTGAAGCACATCAACAAAAATTGTCCTGTTGGGGCTACAGTTACTTATAAGTTTACCAAAGCCGCATCAAGCCCCTTGAAATTTCCTGCAGGCACTAAAGCCTATAATTATGTATCCGATGCCTTATTCAAAATTTATGGCCAGCAACCATTACAGGTAGCTGCAGGTTTTTCCACCGGAGCTTTAATTGATATTAAAGAAACGTTGGGAATTTATCCCTACTCATTAGGTTTTGAACTTCGTGATGAAAAATGGCATGCTTCCAACGAATACCTCAGGTTGTCCAGCATTCGCAAAGGACAATTGATTTATTGTTACTACTTACAACATTTGGCCGAGGAAGAAAGCAAATTGAAAAAACAGATCAAATGAAAAAAATAATACTGCCACTTATTGCATTTCTATTTTCTTTTGTGTTATTAGCACAGCAATCATCAACAACCAATCAGCAGGAAGTACAACAATCGGTCATCAAATTTTTTGACGCTTTATCTAACAAAGATTCGGCTAACCTGAAAGCTTATAGCACAGCAGATATTACCTTGTATGAATATGGCCAGGTATGGAATATTGATACACTTATTCTGAAAGCTATTACACTCAATCAATCAGCAGATTTTAAACGTACCAATAGTTTTGATTTTATCAATACCAATGTAGATAAAACAATGGCATGGGTTACTTATCGGCTTCAGTCAGTGGTAACTAAGGATGGAAAACTGGCAACGGTACAATGGCTGGAAACAGTAGTTTTAGTTAAAGCAAAAAAACAATGGAAGGTAAAACACCTGCATTCAACATTAATTTAACGTAGTTAAAATTAACCGCAACACATTTATCATGAAAAAAATAGTCATCGTTTTAATTGTCGCTTACCTTTTTGCTTCTCCGGCTTATTCGCAAATAAAATTCAGCGACGAAATAAAAAAGTATATTGAGTATAATGATAGCATTACCGTATTTAAAAATGCTTTATTAATTGATGGCAAAGGGACTGCAGCCAAACCCCATCAAACAGTCATCATCAGTAATGGTAAAATTAATTGGGTGGGCGATGATGCAAAAGCAATTATCCCAAAAGGCGCAAACGTCGTTGATTTAAATGGAAAAACATTAATGCCCGGCTTAGTGATGCTGCATGAACACACGTACATATCGGCACATTCCATAGAACCCCGATATGCCAATTTAAGACAAGTACCTTTTACTTTTCCCCGGCTTTACCTTGCTGCCGGTGCTACTACTATCAGAACCTGCGGCAGCATTGAACCTTATTCAGATATCCGTATAAAAAAAGATATTGATCTTGGTTTATTGCCCGGACCCAATATGGAATTGACGGCTCCATACATTGAAGGAAAGTCGAGCCGGTTTCCACAAATGAAAGAAAATAAAACACCAGCAGATGCTGCTGCTTTTGTAAACTATTGGGCCGATCAGGGCTTCACTTCTTTTAAAGCCTATATGGGTGTTGATAAACCAACATTAAAAGCAGCTATTGATGCCGCACATAAAAGACTGTTGAAAATAACCGGCCACCTGGATATTGTTACCTACAAAGAAGCCGCTTCATTAGGTATGGATAATTTGGAACACGGATTTATGGCCAGTACAGATTTTGCTGTTGATAAAAAAGAAAACGAACCACCAGCTACAGGTGCTGCCATTAAATCATTGAGCAACCTGGATATTCATAGCGACAGTGTAAAACAATTCATTCAATTTTTGATTGATAAAAAAATGAGTATCACTTCATCACTAGCCGTGTTTGAAGGAGCTACCACCACTCAACCGCAACCCAACCAGGATGCACTCAATGCGATGTCGCCTGATACAAGGGATTTTTATTTACAAAGGCTTGCTACTACCAAATCGGCCAAGGGCCCAACTGCATACGACAAAGCATTTACCAATGCTACTAAAATGGAAAAAATGTTTTACGATATGGGTGGCTTACTTTCTGTTGGCACCGACCCCACCGGTAATGGTGGAACATTGGCAGGTTATGGCAACTGGCGGGCAATAGAACTATTGGTAGAAGCAGACGGGTTTACGCCACTGGAAGCAATAAAAATTGCAACACAAAATGGCAGTATCGCTTTAGGATTTGATAAAACAATCGGAACTATTGAAACCGGCAAAGCTGCAGACCTACTAATTATAGATGGTGATCCTTCAAAGAATATTAGTGATCTGCGAAAAGTGCAATGGGTTTTTAAAAACGGAATAGGCTATAATTCAAAAAAATTATTTGATTCAGTAAAAGGTAAAGTGGGGTTTAATTAATAACTATCATCTTTAAAATTATTATTATGAAAAAAATATCACTTTTTATCATTGCTGTTTTATTTATCACATTAGTACATGCACAAGACAGCAGTGCATTTAAATTTTCTTTTAACCACCTGGCGCTTTCGGTAAAAGATGTAAACCGTGCTGCGGATTTTTATAAAAATGTTTTGCACCTGCAGGAAATAACCAATCGTACCAAAATGGATGGTATCCGCGGTTTTCGTTTGGCGAGGGTAAAGAGTTGCACCTGATCTCTATTTTAAAAGAAGATTTTAAGGTTAATAAAGCTATACACCTTGCTTTATCAACGCCCAACTTTGATGCGTTCATAAAAAATTTGAACACCAATAAAATTGTGTATTCCGATTGGCCCGGTGCATTGCATACTATTAATAAAAGAGCAGATGGCATTAAACAAATTTATTTCCAGGATCCTGATGGTAACTGGATTGAAGTAAACAGTGTGGGTAATTAATGCTGGTGTTATAAACTGTTGTGTAAAGTAATTGTTTAGATAATAAATTAAGTTCAGCTAAGTTTTATTATCTTACTATAGCCTTATCCATTTCCTTGTAATACCTCTTTAATCTGCCTGCCAGTTTAGTATAAATCAACTGCTGTACACAGTTGTTACTATTACGATCGTGAAAAAATAAATAGACAGCAAATATGCAAACACTAACTCCCATTAAAACCAACGAAAGAGAAACTTTTATGGATGTGCTCCGTGGCTTTGCCATACTGGGCATTTTTATAGCCAACCTTGGAAGCGGGTTCAGCGGTTACAGCGAAGATGCTTATTTAAGCGGGCCGCTGATGGCACCCAAACTGGATCATGCCATGAGTTTCCTGCATCACATGTTCATAGAAGGAAAATTCTATTCTATTTTCAGTTTATTGTTTGGCTGGGGTATTGCCCTGCAAATAAAAAGAGGAGTGTACAAAGGCATTGATGCGGCCCCAACGGTAAGGCGAAGACTGTATTTTATGCTGCTGCTTGGCTTTATTCATTTAATGATATGGCCCGGCGATATTGTTTTCTTTTATGCCCTGCTGGGATTTCTGCTGTTGCCTTTACGAAAGTTTTCCAATAAAACATTATTGATAACGGGTGCCATACTTGTTCTCTCCCCCATCTTATTGTATTGGTTGAAAATGACCTTTCAGGATTTAAACTACCCTGCCTTAAAATTAAGAGAACTGGGCAATTGGGCGGATGTGCAATTGAATCCTAAACTGCAGAATGTTAAAACTGATGCAGAGTATATGGAAGTAATGAAAAATGCAAACTGGTTCGATATCTTGAAAGGCAATATGGCAGGTTTCTTTTACCGTTACAGTTATTTATTTTTTGTTAGCCGTATCCCAAAAGTGCTGGGCATGTTTTTAATTGGCTATGTAGTGGGCCGTACGGATTTTTATAAAAATATCTCGCAGCATAAAAAAATATTGTATTGGGTTATTGGTATTGGATTGGCAGTTGGTCTTCCTGCTAACTATATGCTGGCGCGTTATATGTCTTATTACGAAGGAGATTATTTTCAGCTTAAGATAAATGGTTTTTACGAAACCATTGCTTATGCATTGGGGGTGGCAGAACTGGCGATGGTATATGTTGCACTGTTTATGCTGAGTTTTCAAACTACTGTTGGCAAAAAAATATTAAGTGTGCTTGCCCCTGTGGGTAAGATGGCATTCAGCAATTATATCCTGCAATCCCTTACCGGCAATTTTGTTTTTCTTGGCCCAGGTTTAGGGTATGGGGGACAGGTAGGCCCGTTCTGGTACACCATTTTAGGCGTCGGGTTTTTTATTATACAGATCATGCTCAGCACCATCTGGCTAAAGTATTTTAATTATGGCCCGCTGGAATGGCTGTGGCGCAGCGCTACCTATAAAAAATGGCAACCAATGACAAAGACAACAATCGCCTGATATAATGGATGAAAATAAAAACATACCGGAAAACGTACCCTTCGACTTCGCTCAGGATGGTGAATCGTCAATGGTGAATGAAGAAACTATTCAATCAAATAATGCTGAGCAAAAATCTGAAATTGAAACTCTCAAATCTGAAATTAACGAAATGGAAGTACACCATCACCCCAACCTGGAGCATAAAGCAAAACCATGGAAAGAATATTTGCTGGAAGGCCTGATGATCTTTTTTGCGGTTACCCTTGGCTTTTTTGCAGAAAACTATCGGGAAACCATATCAGAAAGCCATCGTGAAAATGAATTTGCCAAAGTACTGTATGCCGAACTGCTGGATGATTCAGCTGCCGTTGCCGGTAAATTGGCCAACCGCCTGCAAAAAGAAAAAGATATGGATTACTTAAGCGGTTATTTTAAAGATAGTTCCTTAACCAACCTACCTAAAAAATTCTATCCTGCCTATACCACCAGCTTGTACCTCATCAACACCTATGCTTTTGAACCAAAGGATGGTATTCTTAGCCAATTAAGAAATTCAGGGGCGCTACGCTATTTTAAAAGCGTTGCTTTGCAAAAGCTACTTGGCGATATCAGCGTTAATATCAACAATGTACGGTACCGTAACGAGCAGGAGTACCAGTACTTTGCGAATCCAATCAAGCCCTTTATGCTAAAATATTATGATTGGAGCTGGTTAGACAAATTGCGCACTGCAGATACAGCCGCCAATGCACTGGATGTAATTAATAATTACCGCCAAAGCAACAGTAATATTGAAAGTAAGATATTAAACCTTTCATCGCTTGACAGGGGCGAAGCTTCCAATATGATATTGTTTTACAAACAGATGCTGGTATCAACACGAAGCCTTCAATTGAACAATTATATTGCTACCAATTATAAAATTTTAAAGGTTTTAAGAGAAAATTATTCTTTAACAAATGAGTGAGGTAAAAAAATACGTACGGCGTGAGTGGCGAGGTGTGAATGGTGAATAGTGAATCAGGAAATTGTTCAATAAATGACAACACTGCAATATTTACAGGAAGAATATCAGCTGAATTAATACAAATGAACAACCGGATAATTAAAAGGACCATTTTAAAAATTTTGATCTATATCATCGTAGGATTTGCCTGCGCATTTTTATATCATCAATTAAAAAATTAAATCGTTATGCAACAACCAATAAGCCTCAACAGAAACAGGATATTGTCTATCGACCTGCTCCGCGGCCTGGTAATGATCATTATGGCGCTGGACCATGTAAGGGATTATTTTCATGAAGGCGCTTATTTATACGATCCGCTGGATTTGAATAAAACCAGTGTGGCTTTATTTTTTACCCGGTGGATCACGCATTATTGTGCCCCGGTGTTTATGTTCCTTGCAGGTACCTCCGCATTTTTTATGGGGCAGCGAAAAACCAAAAAAGAGTTATCGGTCTTTTTATTAACCCGTGGCCTTTGGCTGATATTGCTGGAATTAACGGTAGTAAATTTTGGTTGGAATTTCGATATCAGTTTTACCAATATATATTTTATTACCATTTGGGCTTTAGGTGTAAGTATGATTGTACTGGCCGGCTTAATTCATTTACCTAAACAACTGATTTTACTGATTGGCGTTGTAGTGGTATTTGGCCACAACCTTTTTGATACCGTTCACGTAACCGGCAATAATGTACCCGCATTTGGCTGGGCCCTGTTGCACGATCAGGCTTTTTTTAACTGGCATGGCAAAAATGTTTTAGTAGGTTATCCTATCCTTCCATGGATTGGTATTATGGCTTTGGGCTATTGTCTTGGCAACTTGTATACGCCGGCTTTTACGGCTGTAAAAAGAAAAAAAATACTGCTGATGTTAGGTGGTGGTGCGGTGCTTTTATTTATACTGCTGCGTTTTATTAATGTATACGGCGATCCGCACCCATGGACGCAGCAACCAACTGCTACGTATACCTTTTTATCTTTTCTTAAAGTAAATAAATACCCGCCTTCTTTATTGTATGCCTTAATGACGCTGGGGCCGGCGTTGCTTTTTTTAGCTTTTACAGAAAATGTGAACAACGGCGCTGCTAAAGTGGTTTCCGCTTATGGCAGGGTCCCTATGTTCTATTACCTGCTGCATATTTTTATCATTCACATTACCACTCTTGTGGCGGCAGGATTTTTCACTACATTCAGCTGGCATGTATGGATATTGAAAGAACCACTGTGGTTTACCAAAACATTAGTGGGCTATGGTTTTTCGCTGGGGATGGTGTACCTGGTTTGGATAGCAATAGTGGCTGGTGTATACCCGCTGTGCAAATGGTACGACAGGTATAAAACCAATAACAAACAAAAATGGTGGCTGAGTTATTTGTAAGAACGTGGGGCGTGAGACGTGAGGTGTGAGTGAAGACACCGTTCGGGGCACAAAAAATAAAATCAATTATCATGAAAATTATCGCACCAGTACTATTCTTTATTTTTCTTCAATTTACAGGCAATGCACAAAAACCCCGTGCAAGAGATATCGGTATTCCTTTTGATGGCACACCGGGTAAATTTAATGCCATTACCGATGTAAAAGGAGTTGAAGTAGGTTACAGTACCATTATTAGTGGTGACGGAAAAAACATTCGTGGTAAAGGCCCGGTTCGTACAGGTGTAACCGCTATTTTACCAAGGGGCAGAAATAATAATCCTGTTTATGCTAACTGGTATACATTAAATGGCAACGGAGAAATGACGGGAACAACATGGTTAACAGAATCTGGTTTTTTAGAAGGCCCCATTATGATAACCAACACCAATAGTGTGGGCACAGTGAGGGATGCCGTATTAAAATGGTATGTAAAAACAGGTTGGTATAAAGAAGACTTCTGGTACACCTATCCTGTAGTTGCAGAAACCTACGATGGCTTTTTAAACGACATTTATGGTTTTCATGTAAAGGAAAGCAATGTGTTCGCAGCATTGGACAGTGCTAAATCCGGTTTTATTAAAGAAGGCAATGTAGGCGGCGGTACCGGTATGATGTGCCTGGGATTTAAAGGAGGATCAGGAACTGCATCCAGGGTTTTTAAAATAAAAGATTCCACCTATACATTGGGTGTATTTGTGCAATCCAATTTTGGCAGAAAAAGAAACCTCACCGTTGCTGGTGTGCCGGTTGGTATTGCATTACTGGATACATTAAATAATGAATTGAAAGCTCCTCCTTCTTATCAACCGGGCGATGGGTCTATTATTGTGGTGGTTGCCACAGATGCCCCCGTTTTGCCACACCAGCTAAAAAGAATTGTGCAGCGGGTTTCATTAGGTATCGGCCTGGTGGGTGGCCAGGGAACCAATGGTTCCGGCGATATTTTTATTGCCTTCTCCACCGCTAACCCCACTGCTTTTCAAAGAGACAATTTTACAAAAGTTGAGGTATTGCCCAACGATGAAATCAATCCATTATTTGAAGCCACCATACAGGCAACGGAAGAAGCCATTATTAATGCAATGGTAGCTGCAGAAACTATGGAAGGAATCAACGGAAATAAATCATATGCGCTTCCGCATAACCTGGTGATCGATATTTTAAAAAAATACAACCGGATAAAAAAATAGGTTTGGTTTGATCAATAGTTAAATGATGAAAAAAATAATTAACTTCTTTTGTTTTATCATAAGCCTGCAAACAGTTTTTGCGCAAGATAAAAATGCAGACAGTGCAAAAGCTGCTTTGGCCAGTTACACTAGTCCTGTCGAACGTTTCAGTGCCACCATCAACTATTTAGAAACCATCGACTCCCGGGCAGCCAACAATGTTGATTCTGCAATTTGTATTGATTTGCTGCAAATAGCCCAACAATTAAAAAATGATTCGCTGCTGGCCATCAGTTATAACTGGATAGGGTATTATTTCTTTCAAAGCAAAGGAGATAACAGCACTGCATTGGAATATTTTTTTAAGGCTTTGCCCCTGGCCGAAAAAGTGAACGATAAGCGAAGAATAAGTTCACTCTATTTTGATATTGCAAGCACCTATTACTCACTTAAAAATATTGATGAATTTTTGACTTTCACAAAAAAAGGCGGAGAAAATCTGCCCGATAACAATTCGCCCAAGTACGATTATATGCTGGTGCAATACCAAAGAAATATGGGGTCTGCTTACATGGATAAAAACCAACTGGACTCCGCATTATTCTACGCTCAGGCTGCTGTTCAAACAAGCGACAGGTTAAAACTCAGTACATTCCAATTGCAGGCTTGCATTTACTAGGAGCAGTTAACGCAAAAAAGAATGAGAACGAACTGGCAGAAGTATATTTCAGGAAGGCGCTTGCACTTGCCGATTCTATAAAAAGTGAACCCAGGAAAATGGCTTTCTTTCAAAGATATATCCCATTTCTTATGAATAGCAAGCGAATGGATGAAGCTAAAATGCAGACTGAAAAATTGTGGATGCTGTCAGGTATCATCCAAAATTTAAATTTTAAATTAGCAGCAGCCAGTATTAAAAAAGAATTGTTTGATAAACTAAATCAAACAGACAGTGCCTATTATTATTCAAAAGTAGAATCTGCAATTAGAGAATTGATCTTTAACCAGGCTAATCAAAATTCCATACAGGCATTGGCTTTTAGAGAACAGCTTCGTACAATAGAGGATACTGCTAAAAAAGCCGAAGAAGTACAACAACGCAAAGAGAATATTCAATATGCTTTAATTGCCATTGGTATTATTTTTTTACTTACACTTTATTTACTCCTCAGCCGCAGTTTTATCACCAATACCAAACTCATAGAATTTTTTGGCGTAGTTGCTTTATTAATTGTATTTGAATTTTTAAATTTATTACTGCACCCTTTTTTAGAAAGAGTAACGCATCATTCACCAGTGTTGATGTTACTGGCACTGGTTTGCATTGCGGCATTGCTGGTGCCGCTGCATCATAAAGTGGAGCATTGGGCAACAAAAAAATTAGTAGAGAAAAATAAACAGATAAGATTAGCCACGGCAAAAAAAACAATTGAGCAATTGGGAGGAGACAACAATTAAAAATGTAATTATGAAACAAAGTATTCTTTTCTTATTTGCGGTATGCTTTTTTATAAGCGCTATAAGTCAACCTTTGCCTGATAGCACAAAAGCAAAATACCTGGCTGCAAAAACCGATGAGGAAAAAGGAAGCAGCCTGTTTGCTTATTTTAATACGCAATTGGTTACCGATAGCAATACTGCGGCAAATACTCTTGCACTGCTGGATTGGTTTGGCAAACAACATGATGAAGTGGGTAAAGATTATACCAATATAAAACTATCCGGTATTTTAACAGCCAAAGGTGATTTTCCTGCTTCATTGAATTTGTTGTTCCAGGTATTATCACGCTTTGAAAAGCGCAGCGATAATTTTGGTATTGGATTAACCTACCGTGCCATCGGGTCAACCTATATGGCCGCAAGGGACTATACTCAGGCTGCGGAATATTTAAAAAAACAAATTCCTATGGCATCAGTCGATAACCAAAAAGAATTGCTGTCTAGAGTCTACAATGGAGTTGCTTGTGCATACGGCGAGGGCAAGATGCCCGATTCCGGAATGGTATATGCCCAAAAAGCAGTGAACATGGATGCTGAGATAAAAAATTATTACCAGCTGGCCATTTCCACCAGCACGCTGGGCGAAAATTATATTGCTGCCGGGCAATACGATATTGCTTTACCCTTTCTCAGAAGAACATTTGATTATTATCAAAAAAATAAAGCGCCGTCTCCTTATATGGACGCCTACTTAAAAAATGATTTTGCAGAGGTCTTCCTGGCAACAAAAGTATATGATAGTGCTAACTACTATGCCCGCCTGGCCCTTCGTGTAGCTGTTCCCTTTGATGTAAAAGACCAAAGCATGCGTGCTTACGAATACCTGTATAAAAGTTTTGAACAAACCAATCAGCAAGATAGCCTCAACAAATATTTTCGCCTGGCTATGATGACAAAGGATTCGCTTTTTACCCTGGAGAAAATAAAAAACATCCAGGCCCTGGGTTTTCGCGAAGAATTGCGGCAACAGGAAATTGCTGCAGAAAAATTAAAAACTGAGGAAGAACGCAAAGAAAACATTCAATATGCATTAATAGCACTAGGCATTGTAAGTATTATGGTGTTGTTTTTACTGTTAAGCCGCACTTTGATCACCAATACAAAAGTGATAGAATTTTTAGGTGTGGTGGCTTTGCTGATCGTTTTTGAATTTCTCAATTTATTACTACATCCATTTCTCGAAAGCGTAACACACCACTCCCCGGTTTTAATGTTGTTGGCACTTGTTTGTATTGCGGCGCTGCTGGTGCCACTGCATCATAAGGTAGAACATTGGGCAACAAAAAAATTAGTGGAGAAGAATAAACAGGTACGGCTGGCTGCTGCAAAAAAAACAATTAAGCAACTGGCCAGCAACGATAAAATATAAATTATGCCAACCCATCCAACACCAACGCAAACACTCGGGCTGTTTTTTATCCGTGTGTTATTGGGCATCATCTTTTTAATGCAGGGCTACGGTAAAG
>Ga0302164_10000693_pt1 | contig 10976 bp, 13 predicted proteins | sample I_Fen_E3_1_FD_193500 | JGI IMG/M metagenome (GOLD analysis project Ga0302164, IMG submission 193500) | Peat permafrost microbial communities from Stordalen Mire near Abisko, Sweden - I_Fen_E3_1 | ecosystem: Environmental > Terrestrial > Soil > Wetlands > Permafrost | place: Sweden: Abisko... | reverse complement strand
TTATCACCTTTTATTTCTTGACCAGCTGTGGGATCAATGAAACTTTTTTATCCTCCATTATAGTGCTTCCAATTACAAATCCGTATACAATATGTCCAATATCATAAAGCTGTTTTTCAACGTCCTTGTGTGGCATTTTTGAGAGGTGTGATATACGGTTTATAATGCAATTATATACATCATGACTGGGTTCCCTTAAAATATCCATTGAAGGTCCTCCGCATCCATGACATGGTACTCCTGCGGCCGAACAAAGTGCACCACACCTTCCAAGTGTAACAGATCCCATACATACATATCCCTGACTTAAGAAACATTTATCCGGGTCTGGTTCTCCTTCTATTCTTCTGTGGACCTTGTCGAACTCAATGTGTTCCATTGTACGACTACAGTCAGCACATACAGATTTTTTTGGTACGTTAGGTGAATCTCCATTTATTAATGGTACTAGAACATCTTTGATCAAATTTTCTTTAGGTGGGCATCCTGGTAGATAGTAATCTATCTCTGCCATATCCCCTGCAGGATGGACTATGGGTAAAAGTTTTGGAACAACTTCAGAAGGTTGTTCAGAAGATTCAGTACTTGGATTGTCAGAAAAACTCCTAGCAGAAACTTCTTCGGGACTGTAAAGATCGGCCATACAAGTTATGCCCCCGTAACAAGCACATGTACCGTAGGCGATTACAGTCTTTGCTTTTTCACGAATTTCTTCAAGTCTTTCTTTATTTTCTTCGTTTCTAACTGAACCAGATACAATTGCTATGTCAATATTGTCTGGTATTTCTTTAACATCCATTAGTATTGGTGCGTAAACCAGATCTGCCTTTTCTAGTACATCTATAAGATCTTCATGGAGATCAAGTATGGATACTTCGCATCCTGCACAGCTAGCTAGTAATTCAAGGGCTAAATTAACCATTATTTACCGCCCCATTTGATTGTTAATGTTTTAAGACACGCATTTGGTCCCACATGATCAATGTCAAGTTTTCCCTTTATTCCCATAACCTCTTCAACGGCTCCAACTGTATATCCATAGAGTAAGTAGCAAAGAGGACCTTTCTGAGGCAGTCCTGTTCTTCTAAGTGTTTGTCTTACTACACAGTCTCTGAATATGAGTTTTACAACTGTTTCATTACCATTTTCAACTGTATATCCTGTTTGATCCGCTGGTTTCCACATGTCGAAGAAAAATTCAATACCGAGTATTTCGCTTAACTCTTGCATTGCCTTTTCTAGATCGTCGGTTTTTTCAACCATTTTACCAGCTTCGTGTCCCATTCTTTTTCCTGCCTGGTACACAATTGCGTTTGCACCACGGCCTGAAACCTGTTCAAGGGCACTTGACATTGAACCAACGAATTTCATAAGCACATGAAGTGCTTCTTCATAATCGTCGATTCCTCCTCCACATTCATCAGGAATAAGTTCAGGTTTGAAATCCCCCAATACCTCTTTTTCTTCCCTTTCTATTTGATATTCCATATGAAAGTCTCCTATATTATCTTTTTGAGTATTCCACTTACCCTTCTATCTATGTAAAGTCGTTTAGCTACGTGTATGTTTTTATGTTCCATAGCTTCTGCTGGGCATATTTCATGACACGACAGACAAGCCATGCAATCATCTTCTTTTACAACTTTGGTCTTGTTTTTTGCTTCATCCATTTCATAGACATCGTTGGGGCAATCCTCAACACAAGAACCACATCCAACACATGCATCTTCGTCTATTTCTATTTTTACCATCTGTACGCCTCTTAATATTTTTCATGGTTATGGAAAGATTTTTGATGTTACATATCATTCCATTTAATTTATATCATATCAGACAATGCATTATTAATCTAATTATATGGCTTATTCATTATTAATAAAAGTTCACTAAAAAACCCTTATCTCTGATTAATTAATTGATTATTTCACACTACTTTATAGATTTTAAATAGATAAGTTACAATTTTCACAGTGTAATATAGGATCAAGAAAAAATTAGAATTTTATATATTCTCTGTAGAAACCAGCTTAAAATGGGTAATGTAAGCTGCTTCCTTTTTGCCCGGTGGATAACAAGTAATGATCAGGAGTCTCGCTTCTCCTTCCTGGGCGAATCTCACCGGATTAGTTTTATAATCCCAGCGTATATCATTTCCATTTGAAGTTACAGCATAGGTATATTTCTTTTGCATTGTAGGATCGATTATTATGGCCTTATCACCTATCTCAAGAGAAGCTATATTTAAGAAGAGGTGTGAATATGTTGTTCGATGTCCTAAAAGACCTACTTCACCGGGTTGGCCAAAGTCTACACTTTCGGGGTAGTGGTAAACTGCATCGTATGCATTTACGGTGTCTGATCGTATGTTGCAGTCCACACCAAGTTTAGGAATCATCAGTTCTCCAATAACACCTCCACCGGTACTCGTAGGATCTAAAGCATTCACGGGGTTGCTCATCCTCTCATTGTAGTCTTTCAAACTCTTCTGAGCTTTAATAAGATCCTTGGACTGATCAATGGCTGCCATAACTATGGTTAATGAAATGAAAATACACACTAATAAAATTACACCCGCTAATATATTAATTGGTTTCATGATTAATCACTAGTAGAGGTCCTATTTTTTTTGCAATAATTGATCTGTAATCTGCAACCTTCCAAGGATCGTCTACCCATACACTCAACGTAGCTTTTATTCCATTATCTGATAGTTCATTTATATTAACGTTTGCCTTAGGCTCATCTAAAGCCCATTTAAAACTTGATGTTAATTCATCAAAGCTTTTTATAATATCTTCTATATCCACAGTATATGGTATGGTAACATCCAGATCAACCCTTTTCTCTTCTAGTGGTGTGTGGTTTGTGTGTACATTTTTTGAAAAGTTGGAATTGGGGATGGTGATAATGTTGTTATCTGGTGTCACAAGTTTTGTGACTCTGAAACCCATAATCATGACTTTTCCCTTTTGATTTGATATTTCTATAATATCCCCGACTTTGAAACTTTTATCTCCAAGTACGAAAAGTCCAGCTATAAAGTTTGATATGGTGTCTCTGGCTGCAAAACCCACAGCGATTCCCACAATACCTAAACTCACTGCTATTGCGGTTATGTTTATCCCAATTTCGTTCAGTATTAAGGTTACAGCAAAGGCATAGACTGTGTATTTTATTAATTCGTTTATAACTTGGATGAGTGTCTGATCGAATTCAAACTTTTTACCTGTGTTATTTATAAACATAGAAGCCCATCTGATTATCAAAAAAGATGCGATCAGTATAATAATAATTACAATTATGTCTTTCAGTAATGGATAGCTGAACATTGTTTCAAGGTTCATTCTGTTTCACCTCAAAGATCATCATATCATCTGCGACAAGAGAATTTTTAAATACATCCAAGGCTTCCATTTCAAGAGTTTTGGTGTCTTTGTACCTTGTGCTAATATGAGTTAATAATAATTTTTTTACACATGCTTTTTTTGCAATTTCAGCTGCCATTGCTGCTGTTGAATGGCCAGTTTCAATGGCATTATCTCGGTGGCTATTGTTGAAAGTAGATTCATGTATTAAAATATCCGCATCTAGTGCAAAATCTACCATCTGATTACATGGGCGGGTATCACCAGAATATACTATCTTAAGCCCTTTTCTCTCCTCTCCAAGTACCTGTTCGGGTTTAATTAATTTATCTCCAACTTTAACAGAGATCCCCCTTTGAAGCTTACCGAAATCGGGTCCAGGTTTAACACCACACTCTAAAGCCTGTTCTTTAATGAATTTGGGTGCTCTTTTTTCATTAAAACTGTATGCCAGATTCAATACAGAGTGTTCTGTTTTACAGCAGCTCACAGTATAGTCTTCTTCCTCTAAAACGGTTCCATCTAACACTTCATGTACTTCTATTTCGAAGGATAGTGTGAAGTAGCCCAAACTTTTAATATTTTCAATTAAATCTGAAAGTCCAGGAGGTCCAAATATATTTAAAGGTTCAGTTCTCCCTCTAAATGCCATGGATTGTATCATTCCTGGAACACCTAAAATATGGTCTCCGTGAAAATGTGTTATGAACATCTTATTGATCTTCATTGGACTTAATCTGGCCCTTGTCATCTGTCGTTGGGTCCCTTCACCGCAGTCGAGCAATATGATCTCTCCAAACCCCTTTAATGCTATTGCAGTGTGGTTTCTGTGATTGGTCGGTATAGCTGATGACGTTCCAAGGAATATGAGTTCCATAGTTCCACCTTTTGTAATTATTTGATTAAATTTTGTTGTTTATAAAAATTTGATAATTTTATGATTGATTCCTTCAATAATTTCATATTTTTTGTTAAATAGGTTCTAATGACCCTTTACTTATGAACATTTATATCTTTTATTTTATATAGAAATACCCATATAAGCTCAAAAAAATATTTGAAAAGAAAAAACCTATTTAATGGGATTTTTAATGGTTAAGTGATTAAATGAAGCATGATATTAGTGAAATAATTAAAATGGTATATCAGGACATTGGTTTTGAAGATTTAACAACCAACGCCCTAATAAATCCCGATACTATCATAAAGGCCAGGATTATCAGCAAGGAAGAAGGGATTTTATCGGGTGTTGAATTATCCAGTTCTATATTTCAAGAATTCTCTATTAAAACAATTATTAGAAAATTTGATGGTGAAGGTGTTGTTGCAGATGATATTATAATGGAGATTGAGGGCGATGCAAGAACTATTCTCAGTTTAGAGCGAACAGTTCTAAACATTATTATGAGGATGAGTGGTATATCAACTATTACTCGAAAACTGGTTGAAATAGTTAGAAAGGTTGACAACCGAATAATAGTTGCAGGAACGCGTAAAACGACTCCTGGACTTCAATTTTTTGAAAAAGAAGCTATAAGATTAGGTGGAGGGGATACTCATCGTTTCAGACTCGACGACAGCATTCTTATAAAGGACAACCACATTGCAATTGTTGGAAGCGTTAAAACAGCGATTGAAAAAGCCAAGAAATACGTTAGCTTCACAAAAAAGGTTGAGGTTGAGGTTGAAAGCACTGGTGATGCATTAGAAGCCGTTATTAGTGGTGCTGATATAGTAATGTTGGACAATATGTATCCAAATGAAGTAAGGAATGTTGTGAACGTACTTGGTAATAAAAATTTACGGAATAAAATCTTAATAGAGGTTTCAGGAGGTATTAACCCTGATAACATTTTAGATTATGCAAAAACTGGAGTAGACGTTATTTCAACAGGATATATTACTCATTCTGCAAGGTCACTAGATATGAGCCTTGAAATTCTTTAATTGAATTCGTTGGAGATGGGCTACTAAGTTAACCCCTTCAATTTTATATCTTAAAAACAAAGCTTCTATATTTTTAATTTTATGCTTGATAATTATCATGAATAACCTTTGAATAATACAAATTATAGGGCCGAATTTCAATCTAATGCAATAACTTTATATATGTTTTTTTACAGATCATTTCTAAAGAAAGTTTTTAGATTGTATGTAAATAAAGATGGAGGTATTTCATGTTTGATGATAAAGAAGAAGAATATATAGAATCTGATGAAGATATAACTGAAAATTCAACGGAAGAATTGAAGGATGAACCGATTACAGATATAACTGAAGAAAGAGAAGGAGTATCATCTGCAGAAAATGTGGATGAATCTGAAGAAGATTTATTAGAAGAATTTGATGAGGAAGGACAACCTATCGAAGATGAAGGTTTACCATTTGCAAAGGCTGAAGTTGTAAGGCTCATGAAGAAGAATCTAGACAAGGACAAGATGATAAGGGAGAGAGTTAAAGTTGAGATGAACAAATTCCTTGGAGAAGTGCTTGAAAGAGTTTGCGAACAGCTGAATGATTATCCCTACACAACAATTGAATACGAAATGCTTAAAGAATCTATATATCCCTACACCAATATTAAAAGAATTAATGAGGAGAAATTGAGGATATTAAAACATCTCGAAGCTATAAAAGCTGACTGTGACGCCCTTACTATGGATGTTAAAAAATCTCTCAAGCTGAAGGATGTTGATGAGAGTGATGAGATATTCTAAAATCTCATTTTCATTTCTAAAAAATTATTAGAATCTAGAAATTAATCATATTAATGACGTATTGAGGATTATTACTTTTCAAAGGTTATAAAACCAGTATTTAGTTCATTTATTTCATCTTCACTCAATTTTCTGTGCTTTGCATCATCATGAATTATAATGCTGTGTCCGAAGGGATCTTCAATCACGAGGGTAGCTGTTACATTCCCATATTTCAAATTTTCAATCTTTTCAAGTATTCTAAGAGCATTTCCTTTTATTTGCTCTTCTTCAGCCCATTCCATTGCAGTCGCAACTGCTGATTCGAATCTGCTGAGTACACCTTCAATATTCGATACATAACCCTGAGATTTTGGACCGGGCTCAACTTTAAGTCCTAGTTCGGGTATGCTGAGAGTTGCTGTCTGTGATTTGACAATACGGGCATTAATATTGTTTTTATTAATTTCAAGGGTGTACTTAACGGGTTCTTTCTGCTCCAAACAAATGGTATCGGAATGTCTGTATCCACATTCCGAGCATAAAATGGTTGATTCCATAATCTCCCCGAAATAAGGTATATTCTCTGTTTTACTGGTCATTTCTAGTGTATTTTTACCCTTACAAACAGGGCAATCTGTAGTAATATTGCTCAATCAGAACTCTCCTGTAGATTTTATTTTTGTGTTTAAGAAAAAAATTTAAGGTATTCATTGATGATAATTATGATGCTTGATTTTCTGATTCTGAATTTGAAGGTTTAATTTCTTCATTATTATAAAGGAATCCCTTTTTATCCAGATCTTCTATCATGTTCTTCAGTGTTTCTTCGTCAGGAGCACATATTTTGTGGCTGTGTACATTATCTGAAAGTCTGTAGAGATTTTCAAGATCTTTTTTCCTCTGCGGGGTGTCCTGTAATTTGTCAATAAAACGTTTAGCTTCAACCGGATCAAATACGTTTACATTCCTTTTCAGTGGTTCTCCAAAACCTGGAAGGAAATATGAGACATCAACCATTCTACCCCCGTATTTTTCCAGTATAATGGATGTTTCTTCCCCAAGTTGGTCAACAGAATGTTTGAAAAGCATAACTTTACAAATTTCTCTTATTAAAGTTAGCATCCGTTTTATTGTATTATCAATATTTATGTTGTTAATTACTGGTATCCCATGTTCAGTGGCACTTTTTACTAGATAATCGTTTATGATTCTGTTTTCTTTGAAGTATTCCAAATGTTTACCGCCACGTTTTATTTTCATGGCTCTTTTTACAAATCTTTCCTTATGAACTTCTTTGTCAGCAGTCAATATGAAAAAATGGATTGATGCGTTATCTTTAAATTTATCAATATTAATAAAACCCGGTACTAGGTGTACCCCTTCAATCACCACATCGTCGAAGTCGTCCACGGCCCTTCTTATAACCCTTTCAATTGCAGGAATTACAAAAGAGGCGTGATCTTCAAAACCGGCTTCAATCAATGCATCTGAGTCTCCATCATATCTTTCTTTGTCCCTAAGTGTGGTATAAGCATCAAATGAGGATTTGTGAAGTGAGGGCGCATAGTCTGGGCCTATTATTCCACGGACTATCGCTCTGATAAAGTCTGTCTCAATTAAATGTTTAATTCCCAATTCCTTTGCCAGTTCAGAGGCTATCGTAGATTTTCCAATACCTGATGCACTTCCAATAAGTATAACGTAGGGTTTTCTCAATTTTTTCCTCCCCAATGTCTTAAATCTAGAAAATATAGATTTAAAACTTAACTTAACATGTCAACTACACGTTCAGCGCTTCTTCTCATCTCTATCCTTATGAGGCCGAGGTTTATTGATATATCAGTTATTACAACCAAAATTCCCTCGCCTGCATCTATCATAAGAGTTTTACCTTTTTCTCCTTCTATCATTACCTGCTGCAGTGGTTCATGTTTCATTTCCTCTGCAGATCTTTCAGCCGTACCGAAAACAGCAGACGCCATAGCTGCTACAAGTTCTGAATCTATGTCTCCAGGAACTTCACTTTCGATAATTAAACCATCCTTTCCAACAACCAGTGATCCATTAACACCGTTGATCCTTCCTAAATCCTTAAGTATTCTTTCTATCATATCCACCATAACACTGCCTCCAAATAGAATTGAGTAATCTACCCAAAGTATATATCTTGGTTTAACATTTATTAAATAAATAGGTAATGTAAAGATTCTCAGTAAATTCACTAAATTAATAGGAGTGATCCTTTGTATTTTATAACTTCTCTTCAAGAAATTCAAGATCTCAACCCATTTATTATCATAGGATGCGGTGGTGGGGGCGAAAAATTTGCAAATTTTGAAGGTGTTGAAGCATGTGGATTCATTGACGATGACCCTGAAAAACAGGGTATGAAATTTTGTAAGAGTGTTATATCTCAAGATCTAAAGGAAGTCATCAAAAAGACCAATGCTAAGAGTATTGCCATAATGCTTCCAATAGGTGCTGAGGGAACAGCTCTTAAATATGCAGTTGAAGCAATAGATAAGGGGAAGAATGTTATCACTTCATTTAGATCACTGCCAATTTCCCAGAATGAGGCAATTTTAAAATTTGCAAAGACTAAAGGCGTTATTTTGAAGGAGATAAGCCCACGTTTTGATGTAATAAGGGAGATATTTGGTACCGCACCACCAATGTGCACTGAAATTTTACCAAAACTTGATTATAAGCCTAAAACACCCGTGGTATTTGTTGGGGGTACATCTCAGGAGTGCGGGAAGAGAACTACAACAAGATTGTTGGGTAAAGCCGCTAAAGAGAAGGGTTTAAATGCTGTTGTAATTTCAACCGATGAAATGGGATTTGAACAACCAGTAGATATTAACTTCCGAGCTGGCAGTCTTTCGGTGATGGATGTAGCATCAGCAGTCATAGGTTCAATTAAATACATGGAAGATAAAAAAAATCCTGATATTATTTTCATTGAAGGTCAATCAAGCCTCACTGAAAAGGGTAATCCCCATCCAAGAGGACTTTCTGCAGCTATTCTCATTGGTGCAATGCCCATAGCCACAGTTGTGTGTCACAGGCCAAATCATCCTTACAGGGAACCTAGAGGTATAGAATTTGAATTAAGAGCTATTGAAGCATTGGAACCAACAAAAGTAGTAGGTTTATCATTGAATTTAAGAAATGTTAGCGATAAAACTGAAGTTCACAATTATGAGGAAGAATATGATTTGCCAGCTGTAGATGTGACAGATGGTGGAGCATCACGATTGATAGATATAATTATTGATCATATAGGGGACTTTAAGAAATGAAGGACGTATTGGATATTATAAAGAAAAATATTGGTATGGATGAAGAAAAAGAAGATAAAGAAGAACAGGAAACCATAATTGTTCCAGAACACTCTTTCTATGAGATAATCCTCATGAAGGCGAAAAGCCTTGATGACTTTGACTTTGCATTGAGTCAGATCACCGAGGAAAAAAATCCAATTATAATGGATATGAGCAACCTTGAAAGAGACAGTCCAGAAGAATTTAAGTTAGCAGGGGAAAAATTAAAGGCATTTAGAGATAAAACTGGAGGAGAAGCTATATTACTCTGTAAAAATGGTAAAAATATTATTATTATCACTCCACCCGAGATCAAGCTTATAAGGAAGTGAAAAACAATATTCACATAACTTATAATAATTAAAAAAAAGTATAAATTCAATATTTAATATCAATCTTAATAATCAAGAAATTGATTCAATTTTGGTAAGATTGAGGGATATAAATGGAGTTACCAATAACTAGACCTTCTATGATGTGCTATGCAGATGAAGTGGAATTTCCAGATCTGTTAAATGATCTGTCAGACAAAAAGCACAATGGATTTATAAGGGTTACAACAAGTTCTGAGGAAGGTTTTATTCTTTTTAAGGATGGTAAGGAAATTGCAGCTTCTTACATAAGATATTCTAGGGTGGATGCAATTGAGAAAATTAAAATTGCAATGGAAGATAGTACAACTCTAATTGAAATCTTCAATGTAAGGCAGAATCAGATAGACTTCTTTATGGATATGAACAAACCATATATAATTGGTTCAGATGCATATGATCTCATAAATGAACTTAAAAAACCAGATGAAGTAAATAAAGAACCAGAACACTTACCAAAGCCTAAAGCTGTTCCTAAACCCAAATCTGTATCTGAAGCTTTAAAAGATCCCGAAAATAATTCAAAACCTATAACAGAAACAGTTGAAGAAAAATTATTATCTAAACCCATTAATGATACTGTTATGTCCCCCGCTGATCCGTCTAATGAGTCTGAAAGTTTATCTAATGAAACAATTAATCAAACAGTTTTAAATTCCGAAATGGAAAGCGGACCTGTTAAAGAAACTGTTACTGAAATAAAAGAGAATGAAACGACTAAAGAACCCTTAAATGAAAAAAGTTCTATGGACGAAACAATCCCAGAACCTGTGATTTTAACAACAGAAGTTAATGAATCACAGATGGAAGTTTCAAAAAAGGATAAAATTGTATCTGAAAATTTAAATGCATCAACTGAATCTTCTGAGAAAGATCTGGAAAGAAATCCACTGGAAAAAATTACAGAACCACCAATGGACAGATTTGAACTTATGAAAAAATACGGAATCAAAGATATTCAAGAAGAAGAAGTTAGTAACATACTTGAATCTTATAAGGGCGGTTCAGTAAGTGATGAGGATGTTGAAAAGATAGAATTGACCCTTATGAATAAAATCAAAAAGTCAATCCTTGCAATACCCAAGATAAATGGTGCTGAGGTAATGGTTTTCCTTGATAATGCTGATGGATTGAGTGGAAAGGTTAATATTATGATCGAATCTGACACGAAGGGATTTTTATCTAGGATAATGGGTGACTCAAAGGATATTAATCTTG
>Ga0302164_10000689_pt1 | contig 10994 bp, 10 predicted proteins | sample I_Fen_E3_1_FD_193500 | JGI IMG/M metagenome (GOLD analysis project Ga0302164, IMG submission 193500) | Peat permafrost microbial communities from Stordalen Mire near Abisko, Sweden - I_Fen_E3_1 | ecosystem: Environmental > Terrestrial > Soil > Wetlands > Permafrost | place: Sweden: Abisko... | reverse complement strand
CTTTCATAATTGTCACCATTAATTTTTTAATTAAATTATTAGTATACAAATTAATCTCATCAAAGTACTATTTAAAGCTTTAGAGTACAAATTTGTACATAAATTTATATAGTTGTATCAATAATAGTCCATTGTGATATCATGTGGGACAGAATAAAGCATAAATTTGATAAATTTCCTGCACGAATGGCCGTTGCCAGGAAAATAGTGGAACTTGGACTTCGGGTTGGCGAAAATGGAAAGATATACTGCGGAGATGTTGAAATTAGTGATGTGGCGCTGGCAAGGTCTGTTGGTGTGGATAGAAGGGCCATCAAATCTACTGTGGATGTAATAAATACCGATCCTCAACTTTCAGAAATATTCCAGAATATATTTCCCGCAGGAACCCTGCTTAAAAATATTGCAAAAAACCTAGGATTCGGCGTGGTTGAAATAGAAGCAGAAGCTGGAAATGCAGGAATAATTGCAAGATCAACCGAGTTAATATCCATAGAAGGTCTGAGCATAAGACAAGCACATGCCGGAGATCCGGAGCTTGAAGAAAATCCAAAACTAACCATCATAACAGAAAAGCCAATTAAAGGTGAATTAATCAAAGAATTTCTTAATATTCCCGGTGTAAAAAGAGTGTCAATCTATTAAAAAATTTGTAAAATATAAAAAAAAGAACAGTTATTAAATTTAAGCACGTTCTTTTAATTCTTTATCTTCTTCATCAAGAACTTCTAACAACATATCCCATGCTTCAAGGGATTCCTTAGCTTCTTGATCAGTTAAAACTTCTATAGCATATCCTGAATGAACAAGAACATAAGTTCCTATTTCTAAATCGCCTACTAAGTCCAATTTGGCCTGCTGCTTCACTCCTCCGAAGTCAACTGTTGCCACCTTGTCTGTGATACTAGTTATTTGTGCTGGTGCTGCAATACACATATCAGTCTCATCTCCAAATAGATTATATGATTTATTCTATGTATTATATACCCTTAATTCGAATCCAAATAAGTTTAAGATGTTTAATACATATTTTATACATTAACTAATTTAGTATTTTTATTATATCTTTAACCTTATAAACATGTGTTCTGGAGGAAAAAAATCATGAACTTGGTTGTAATCGGAGGAGGATCCGCTGGTAGATCCGCTGCTATAGAAGCAGCAGAAATCGGTGCAAACGTAACTCTAATAGAGATGGATAAAATTGGGGGCAAATGTTTGAATTCCGGTTGTATGGTAGTATGCGGATTAAATGACGTTGCTAGATTTGTAAAAAACGCACAAAGATTTAATGAATTGGATATAACAGATGCAAGTACAGAAATTAACTATGAAAACGTTGCAAATGGTATTAAGAAGACAACCAGTAAAATTAGAGGAGTCATTACCCATGAAACAGAGAAAACTGGAGTTAAGATCGTAGCTGGTGAAGCAGAAGTTTTTGATGGATTTGTTAAAGTTGATGGCATTGATTATCCCTACGACAAACTGATCATTGCAACGGGTTCATATGCATTTATCCCAGACGTAAAAGGTTCAAATTATGCAAAAACCTATAAAGATATACTTAACTACAAAAAAGTACCAGAAAAGATGATAATAGTAGGCAGCGGGATTATTGCAACAGAATTAGCCGGGGTTTTCTCATCATTGGGTACTGAAGTGAATATCTTGTGCAGGGGAACTTTCCTTAAACAAGTAGATGACGATATAAAAAATTACATAGTGGAAAAACTCCTTACTTGTGTTGAAATTCATGAAAACATTAATGTCAAAGAAATTCACCGAGACGGAGTTACAACAAAGAGTGGAAGAATGTATGGAGATGTTCTTTTAGCAGTAGGAATGATTCCAAATTCCCAAATTGTCAAAGAACTTGTTGAAACTGGAAAAAGAGGAGAGATAATTGTAAATAAACAAATGGAAACCAGTCATGAAAATATATATGCAGCTGGCGATGTTGTTGGAGGTATTGGAACAACTCCAGTTGCCCGGATGGAAGGTGTTGTAGCTGCCCATAATGCTTGTGGAATTGCAGCTAAGGTGGATTACCGATTTATACCATCATCAATATCACTGTACTACGATGTGAGCTTCATTAACTCTGAAGATAATAAAGGAGTGGAGGGACACATACCAGGATCAGCAGGCCCTGGAGCATTTTGGAACGTTCTCAACCGTGAAACAGGCATTACTAAAACCACCGTTGATGTTGAAAATGGTGAAATTATGAGCATATCATCAATATCACCAACAGCCCGTACAGTCCTGGCTTATATGTCCAAGTTCATGAGGGACGGTTATAAAACATATGATTTTAATAATTTTGTTGAAACACATCCCTCAACCGATGCTATTTACAAATTAATGAGATTCTTTTCGAAATATGAATAAAAAAAAGGTGTAGGAAGTAGTATTATGATTAAGAAAGTTTCAGATAAAAATAGTATGAACATTCCAATTAAATCTTTTTCTGAGGTTACTAAATTTCATGGCCATGTCTGCCCTGGATCTGCCATTGGCTACAAGGCATCAGAAGCTGGTTTAAATGAACTTTTATCATCTTCGGCATCTGATGAGGAGATCGTGGCGATAGTTGAAAATGATAGTTGTGCTGTTGATGCAGTTCAAGTTGTAACTGGCTGTACATTTGGTAAAGGAAACTTAATATTTGTTGACCATGGAAAACAAGTCTATACATTTTTCAACCGTCGATCTGAAGATGCTGTTAGGGTATCGCTGAAAGATTCATTCAGTGTTGATTCTCTCGCCCCAAAATTAGGCAAGCTTAGAGCCCAAGTCAATGCAGGAAATGCAAATGATCTTGAAAAGGAAGATCTAAAAAATATGGTTGTGGATGTATCCAATGAAATACTGGAAATTCCATACAAAAACATGTTCGAAGTTGAACACGTGAAAATAGAACCTCCTAAAAAAGCTAGAATGTTTAAATCTGTTAAATGTTCCACATGTGGAGAAATGGTATCAGAGAATAGATCAAGGATTCAGAATGGTAAAACCGTTTGCATCCCATGTTATAATGAGTAAAATTTGATATTTATAAAAGGATTATTTAATTAAAAAAAAATTTATTTTTTTATCCTTTTTTTACTTCTTTCACAGATTATCTTAGCTATTTTATCTGATGATTTTAACACATCTTTTCCGTATTCTTTTGCAGCTTGCTTCATATCTGTGATGTTTAAAAATGAATCTTCCAGAATTTCTTCAAGGTTATCAAGTTCACTTTCAAGAACTGCCCCTTTAAAAACAGATGCGAGATCGTGATAACGGCCGTATTTAACACCTAATAATGCAACAACCGGTATTCCCCATGCCATAGCTTCATGTATCATCATCCCATCGTCTGTTACAACTGCGATGTCAATTACTTTGTAAAGATCTTTAATCCAGTCTATGTAACCTAAATAAATTATATTGGAATTGTTTAAATAATTCATATATTCGTCTTCAAGCGGATGACCTACAACAATTATATTGGCCTTTAAATTATCTTCTCCAAGTTTAGAAGCAGCTAAAGCCATTTTTTCAAATATTGTGGAGCCTGATGACAGCAGTATGGTTGGTAAATTTTCATCAAAATTTTCGGGAAGATTTTTCAGCGCATTTTCTTTATCACCAACTATAATTTCGGGATTTACGGGTGAATATGCTTTATGTATCTTCTTGTTCTGCAGATCTAACTTGAAAAGATTAGATTCTGGAAGTACAACTGTAGTGGTTATCTTTGTACAAACCTTGGCATCCGCAGGTGTAATGAGAATTCCTACAGATGGAATTTTTGCAAGTTTAGCTGCAAGACATCCTACAACTGCCCCTCCACCTATAACTCCTACAACTACATCCGGACGAATTTTCCTGCATAATTTAGCAGTTTCCACAGCAGCTTTAACTGTTTTAAACCCTGCATTGATTAATGTTTTCTTTGTAGCAGCATGCCCACCTGCCTGTGGTATGCTTGTTTTATGCCATTTAATTCCATGTTTTTTAAAGAGCAAACCCGGAGCAGTATGATCCAATGCAAACTCACATTTAAAACCATATTTAGACAATGCAGTTGCAATATTTAATGCTGTAACAGCGTCGCCTCCAATCCCCCTACCAGTAACCACGAATAAAGCTTTCATATAATCTCCTAAATAAAAGTGAATTAAATTTATAATGATCTTTTTAATGCAAAAGTTTGAACTTTTAAAAACAGTCTTTTAAAAATAAACTGATGATTAAGGTTATAATCTGTTTCATACATTTGGTTCATATCTTTTCATCTGATCCTTTATAATAGTTTACGAGAGGATTATTCAGAAATTGAAAAATATAGAAATTCAGGTTTTAAAAATATAGACTCGTACATATCATAGTCAGAAGATGGAATAATACCCAAATAACAAATTATTTACTTATATTATACAAAAATAATAAATAAATTTATTATAAACATGTATTTAAATCGGGCTAATTTAGAGAGTATGGACTTAAAAAGGGGAAGCAATTGGAAAACGAAGAATATGTAATCTGCACTTCAAAGCTAACTAAAAAATTTGGAGACTTCACAGCTTTAGATAATTTAGACCTTAAAATTCGAAAGGGTGAAGTATATGGACTTTTAGGACCTAATGGTGCGGGTAAAACAACCACGATTCGGCTGCTATGCGGACTCGTAAAATATGGGTCTGGAGAAGCTTTTGTTCTGGGAAGTAAAATTCCAGATCATTCCATATCCGATAAAATAGGTTATATGCCTCAGGAAACTGCTCTTTATAAAGGTTTAAGTGTTAAACAAAATATGGAATTTTTTGGCGAGATTTATGGTTTAAGCAAAGCCAGGATTGATGAAAGAATTTCCGAATTACTCAAATTTATTGATCTGGAGAAATGGAAGGAAGAGTTGATAATTAATCTGAGTGGTGGAATGAAACACAGGGTATCACTTGCATGTGCACTTATCCACGAACCAGAACTTCTTTTTCTGGATGAACCTACAGTAGGTGTTGATCCTGAGTTAAGGGTTACTTTCTGGGAATATTTCAATAATCTTAAACAGAATAATATTACCATTCTTATTACAACCCACTACATGGATGAGGCTAAACACTGCGATAGGATTGGCTTCATGAAATCTGGTAGTTTAATTGCAGAGGGAGAGCCTAAAGAAATTTTGAAAATTTCAGGTAAAACATCTCTTGAAGATGCGTTTCTCGAGTTCTCAAGGCAGGTTAAAAAATGAACCTTTCAAGAACATTAACAGTGACAAAAAGGGTCTTTAAAGATGTTAAAAATGATAAAAGAACAATTGCCCTGATATTAATTGCTCCCATCTTTGCCATGTTTGTTTTTGGTCTTGCATTCAGTGGAAATGTTGAAGATGTAAATACTATTATTGTTAACCATGATTCGGGAATTATTTTACCCAACGGAGAAAACCAATCTGTATCCAATAAAATAATTTCAAATTTAAACACATCTGTAATGAACATTGAATACATGGATAGTGAAGATGCAGCAGTACAGAAAGTTGTTGATGGAAAGGCTTACGCTGTGATCATATTCCCTGAAAATTTTACAGGAACCATTTATGAAACTGCTATCACACCAAGCATTACTGGAAATTCTTCTGGTTCAAACACTGAAATAACTATAAAAGACGATGAAAGCATTGTTAACATTAAAAATGCGATTGATGGCAGTGTTGCCGATGCAATAACTACTACTATGGAAGATCAAGGAGTAAATCCTCCTGTAAAAATTAATTCATATCCAATATACGGCCAGAATGCCCAGTTCATAGATTTTGTTGTTCCCGGTATAATGGGATTCATTGTTTACCTTCTCACAACCCTGCTGACCCTCTTGGCATTTGTTGGAGAAAGGACTTCAGGAACACTTGAAAGATTGTTGTCAACCCCACTAAGGGAAAGTGAAATGGTTGGAGGATACGCAATCGCTTTTGGAATTATAGGGACTATCCAAGCTGCTTTTCTTTTACTGGTGGCGGTTCTTGTATTCAAAATAACTGTAATTGGTAATGTATTCCTTGCATTTATTGTTGTGGCCCTCTTAGCCATAGTTTCACAGGCACTGGGAATATTACTCTCTAATCTTGCAAAAACAGAAGGTCAGGCCGTGCAGTTTGTACCATTCATTATACTACCTGTATTTCTACTTTCAGGTGTTTTCTGGCCAATACAGGCAATACCAGTGTGGTTGAGGCCGCTTTCATATCTTGTTCCCCCAACTTACGCTGTTGATGCGTGTAGAGCCGTATTACTTAAAGGATGGGGTCTCACAAAGATATGGCCAGATATTCTTGCCCTGATAGTGTTTGCAGTTCTATTCCTTTTACTTGCAACATTATCTCTTAAGAGAAGGAAGGACTGATTAAAAAAAATTAATTATAAATAAATTCCTTCAATTTATTTAGTTTTTATAAATATTTCAAGTATTTGTGCAAATAATTTATAGAAAATAGTACGAATATAATAAGTGTATGTATGATAGTTCGCTTTTATTCTTCTTATTTGCATTCATATCTATTGTTGTAGGTACTGTGGCAGGATTTGGAACTTCAACAATTTTTTTACCAATTGCACTCTTCTTTGTAGATTTTAAGACCGCTCTTGTTTTAGTTGCTGTTAGTCATCTGGCAGGAAATGTTGGTGCAACCACATTCTTTCGTCACGGACTCGATAAGAGACTGATACTGATCTTTGGTGTTCCAAGCATAATACTGACCATACTAGGGGCTTATTTAGTAATATATGTGCCTCAAAAAATTTTAATCATTGCTTTAGGAGTTATCCTATTGATATTTTCAATAATATTTTTATTGAGACCAGATTTTAAAGTTGCTGCAAACAGAATCAACACAATTTTAGGAGGTGCACTGTCCGGCCTTTTACAGGGTTTAGTGGGAATTGGAGGCCCAATTAGAGGTGCTTTTTTAATATCTTACAATCTGGATAAATATAAATACATAGCCACTTTGGCAGCTCTGGCAGTTGTAATTGATCTCACGAGAATTCCCATTTATTTAACAAATAACCTTCTTGAAACTCAATACTACTATTACATACCTGTTCTGGTTTTTTTAGGGATAGTTGGTTCTTATATGGGAAAGAGGTTGGTTGTTTTAATTCCTCAAGACAAGTTTAAAAAATTGGTTTTAATTGCGGTTGCTATAGCAAGTATTATACTTATTGTAGGAGGTTTTAAATCTTGATTTATGTTCCAAATAAAGATCAATATTTATATATTTGATTTTGTATTGTTTCCAATAAATTTTGGTTAATTATCAAGATATGGATTGTAAAACAGTCTTCTAAATCCCAATGCTATGAGCAGTGGGTGCTTGATGGTTATATTTTTTTTCTTAATTGTTAATCTACGAATTAAGTCTCCGAGTCCTCCTCCAGTTAAGACATCCATAACATAATCCCCGAAGTTGGGTTTATTGATGTTAAGAGTTTCTTCCATGAAATTTTTCAGATTCTCTCTTCTTATGAAAGCAATTAATATGGAAGTTATGAAAAGGAGTATCAGAGTTAGTATAAATGTTGTTAAAGCTGTGTAATTTGAAAAATTGCCTATAATGCTTCCAAGAATTACGAATGATATTCCCAAGCCTATAGCGAAGGCATGATTACCAATTTCGCCCATCATTATCTTACCCTGATAGTCTAGAGGAGCATATCCTAAACAGGCTGCCATTAAAATTAATACAGGATAGTAAATTGTGGAAGAAATAGCAAATATTCCTACTAATACCAATAAACTCATTATAATTACAGTTGAACAAGCAGATCCAGGTTGCATATCAGCTATATTCATTGGCTGTATCATCAGGGCTATTAACAAGGATACAGGACCAAAATAGAAGTAACCAACAATTATGACCAGGATCATGCCGATGCCTCTTGAAAGCTGTCCAATTTCAAGTTTCAGTCCGTTGATTTTCCTACGACCAACTAAATCATCTATAATGGCAAATATGCCCATTATAGCTATGAGATATTTCCCTGGTGCAGGGAAGAAAAGCACGAGAATTATAAACGGTGCAATACCAACTGCTCTTGGAGTTCCTCCCCTAATATGGGTGTATAAATTTCCCCCAAATCTCGTGAAGATTTCTTTAAATATCAGGGTTAAAACTGCTGATCCAAGCAGAACAGTTAACAATAGTATTAATTCATTATTCAAATTTTTACACCTTTTCTTTTATTCCTTTAAATTGTCTATTTTTTTTTGATAGAAATCTTTTCAAATTAATCAGTTTAATCCGTACCTTAAAAGTGCAGCTATACCTCCAAGTGAAGCTAATTGTTTTCCGCCATCATGTTCACTGCTTATGATGACCACTTTACCGCCCATGTTTTCGGTTAGATCCATTAATTCTTCAATATCTCTTTCACGTACCAATTCATCAATTACAAGCAGTGTTTCTGCTGCTCCAGATTTTGCAGCTTGATTCACTTCTTTTTTCCCATATGCTACTCTTTTAGAGTTTTTTCCAATTTCTGAAAGTAATTCTTCAACCATACGGATTTCATAGGCTATTCTACCTTCTGTAGCCATTTTCTCGATTACGCCTTTTTTAAGTACTTCTGCTATTCCGGACCTTCCTCCAGCCCCTGTACTTTCAAGGATCGATATCTTTGCCATCTCAGAATACTTTTGAGTTAAAAAGTCGTAAAATTCTCCCTTTGAAAATCCTGGCCCTGCCAGTATAACCGCTTTAACTTCTTTAAATCCCTTAATTACCTCAGCAAGTTCTGTGAAAAAGTCGTTTATTGCCTGTTTACGGTTCTTTTGTATTATCCGTTTTCCAGAAACATTCCCAATTATTGGGCCAACATAATCAATTCCATACTGGCGGATTATACCAATATCTGCAGTATCATCTTCAATTGCCACAATTAGAGCAGATGGTTTTTTAGAAGATTTGATCGAATCTTTAAGCCTTTTAATGTTCCATCTAGACCATTTTTCCTTCTGAATCTTTATGGAGTTTTTCAATTTAAGATCCAGGGTGTGATATGAACCCAGAGGCACTAGATCTTCTGGTCCGATCTCTATGGTTCCGGTTGCCCTGAGTTTGCCTGTGTACTTATGAAAACTGATTTCATCCACACGAACTCCCATAAAAAATGTCTTTTTTATTCCCCTATCACTTCTTAGACGTTCTCCAGTTGAATCCTGAATTCTACGACTGGTTAATGATGAAACCAGATCACCCTCTTCAATTATGTGGGATAAATGCCATAGATCATCTAGAGTTTCTGGAACTACTTCTATTACTCCCTTCTTAGTATCTTGATAAACAATGCGCATTACAACACCACTATAAATATATTTTAATTATTTTTAATTGGGAGTATATTCCAATTTTATTCTGTAATATTTTCTTAGAACCTAAATATTTTTATTTTATATAATATACTCCAGTTAAATATTATATTAGATTAAATAAACATGTTTTTTTATCTTCTATTTTCGTTAAATAACTACTGTATAACTTAATATCTAAAACAATTACCATTAAAGTTTAGAAAAATTGCAAATTTAATTAATCTTTTTGTTATATAAAGTATTACAATAGTATTTACAAATAATAGTAATAAAGAATATAATCCGTATTTTTTTATATCGTAAATGTCAATAAACATATTAAGAATTAGAAAAAAGATACTAGAATTATTAATGGGGACATATATTGAAAATTGCTGTAATTGGTGGGACTCGAGGTTTAGGCAAGTGGATTGCTACTTTTCTAAGTAATAAAGGTTATAATGTAGTGATAACTGGAAGAAATAAGATAAGTGGCGAATCTGTTTCAAAGAAAATAGGGGTGGATTACACCGATAATAACCTTGAAGCTGCTGTTAGTTCAGATGTGGTTATAATTTCATTACCAATTGATGTTACTCCAAAAATAATTAAAGAACTAGCACCCCAAATGAAGAAAGGTTCTCTTCTCCTTGATGTTACATCTGTTAAGGAAGAACCTTCAAGTTTGATGACAGAATATGCTGCTGAAGGTGTAGAGGTAATTCCAACCCATCCCATGTTCGGGCCAAGAATAAGATCACTCGACGGGCAAGTAGTAGTATTAACACCTATAAAGAAGGGTAAATGGTGTAAAAAAGTCGTAAATTTCTTAGAGAAAGAGAATACAAGGATTATTATTACTTCTCCTGAAATTCATGATAAAATGATGAGTATTGTTCAAGGACTCACACACTTTGCGTATGTTAGTATAGCAGCAACCATTGAAAGGTTAGATGTTGATGTGAAAGAATCTAGAAAATTTGCAAGCCCCATCTACAATCTTATGCTTGACACCATAGCAAGGATAACAGCTCAAAACCCTTACCTTGTTTATTCCATTCAAACTAGGAACAAGTACATTGAAGAAACCCATGAAACATTCTTTGAAACATTTAAAGAACTTAAAGATATGATTTCATCCGGCAACGAAGAAGATTTTGTTAATGCAATGAGCAATGCAGCAAAACATATTGATGATCTGGAATCAGCTCTTGGAAGATCAGATAAAGCTATTTCTGCACTCACTGAAGAGGTTAATGTTCTAAAGAATCACATGAATAAAGAAGTTGGATTGAAACATATATACTCGGGTAAAATACACATAGGAACTTTAATTGAACTTAAACCAGAGTTTCTTACTTTAAAACATAATAACAATGTAACGAACCTCAAATTATCCAATGTAGAAGTTTTAACTAGAGATGAATTAGTTGATTGGAAAATAAAAAATTATGACCACAAGGAATATGATATATCTGGAATTTTCCCATTGGGATGCGATCCAAGAGTTATTGCAGATACCATTTCCAGCGTGGATGGTGTTGTTAATGCAGAAATATTGGATATCTACCAGGGTAATCAAATTCCCACTGGAAACATCAGTATTACATTTAGATTCTCTTTTATAGAAGATCAATCTGTTCTTAAAG
>Ga0302164_10000687_pt1 | contig 11006 bp, 11 predicted proteins | sample I_Fen_E3_1_FD_193500 | JGI IMG/M metagenome (GOLD analysis project Ga0302164, IMG submission 193500) | Peat permafrost microbial communities from Stordalen Mire near Abisko, Sweden - I_Fen_E3_1 | ecosystem: Environmental > Terrestrial > Soil > Wetlands > Permafrost | place: Sweden: Abisko... | reverse complement strand
CATTAATTTCATTTGTTCAAATACGGATATTAAGGTTCAGGATAAGCAAAAGCTGCTGGAAATAAACAGCTTGCGCGACAGAGGGTTTATGTTGCTCGAGTTTCTCGTACAGGAAATCCAGGTTCTGGAACTCAAAAATGAATTACAATCAAAAGTCAAAAGCGATCTTGATCAGCAGCAAAGGGAATTTCTGCTGCATCAGCAGATGAAGACCATTCAGAATGAACTCGGTGGAAACCCGGTTGAAAAAGAGATTGAGGAGTATGTTAAAAAGGCTGATACCAAAAAATGGAACGCTGAAGTTAAAAAGGTATTCGATAAAGAACTCGATAAACTCCATCGTCTGAACCCGGCTGCAGCGGAGTATTCAGTTCAGGTCAACTATATTCAGACTCTTCTTGATCTTCCATGGGACTTCTTTACTGAAGATAATCTCGATCTTATTAACGCAAGGAATGTACTTGACTCAGATCATTTCGGGCTCGATGAGGTCAAAGAAAGAATTCTGGAACATCTTGCAGTGTTGAAACTTAAGGGCGATCTCAAATCTCCAATTCTTTGTCTTTATGGCCCTCCGGGAGTAGGTAAAACATCCCTTGGAAAGTCTGTAGCCAAAGCCCTCAACAGAAAGTATGTCAGAATGTCACTTGGCGGATTGCATGATGAGGCAGAAATCAGGGGACATAGAAAAACGTATATAGGAGCGATGCCCGGAAGAATAATCCAGAATATTAAGAGAGCCGGTTCTTCAAATCCTGTTTTTATTCTTGATGAAATAGACAAAGTAGGTCAGGATTTCAGGGGTGATCCATCCTCTGCATTACTGGAAGTACTTGATCCTGAACAGAACAGCACCTTCTTTGACAACTTCCTCGAAATGGAATACGATCTGTCAAAAGTGTTATTCATTGCTACCGCAAATAATCTTGCTACTATCAGTCCTGCTCTGAGAGACAGAATGGAACTGATCGAAATAACCGGATATCTGGTTGAAGAGAAGCTTGAGATAGCAAAACGACACCTCTTCCCGAAACAGCTTGAAAATCATGGAGTAAAGTCGGAACAGATCAGCATTGACAATAAGGTTATGGAGATGCTTATTGAAAAATATACCAGGGAATCAGGTGTGCGTGAATTGGATAAGCGGATAGCAAAAGTAGTAAGGGTAACTGCCAAGAATATAGCATCGGATACAAAATATGACACTGTTCTTTCATCAGCTGTGCTGGAAGAAATGCTTGGTCCCCCAAAATATACACGTGATCTTTATTCAGGGAATGAGCAGGCCGGTGTGGTAACAGGACTTGCATGGACCGCGGCAGGAGGAGAGATTTTATTTGTGGAAACCAGCCTGAGCAGAGGTACCGGAAAACTGACTCTTACGGGTAATCTTGGCGAGGTTATGAAAGAGTCGGCAATAATTGCCCTGGAATACCTTAAATCAAACGCTGAACTGCTTGATCTTCCTGACAACTTCTCTGAGAAATGGAATATTCACATTCATGTTCCTGAAGGCGCTATACCCAAAGACGGTCCATCAGCCGGAATTACAATGGCAACTTCAATAGCTTCCGCTTTCACCCAGCGAAAAGTAAAAAAATTCCTGGCAATGACAGGTGAGATAACACTGAGAGGAAAAGTTCTTCCTGTAGGCGGAATTAAAGAAAAAATCCTTGCGGCAAAAAGAGCCAGCATAAAAGAGATTATAATTTCAGAAGAGAACAGGAAAGATGTTGAAAACATTAAGGAAATATATATAAGGGGACTGAAATTCCATTATGTTGAGTCAATAATGGGTGTTCTCGAACTTGCCTTGCTTCAGCAAAAAGTAAAGAATCCCAAAAAAATAACATTCGAATGAAGAAAATAGCTGTTTTTCCTGGTTCATTTGACCCCTTCACAATTGGACATGAGGGTATTATCCGGCGGTCCATCAGCCTGTTCGATGAGATCATAATTGCAGTAGGTGCTAATGTCATGAAAAAAAACTTCTATTCACTTGAAACAAGAAAGGAAATGATTACTCTCGTTTTTAAAAATGAACCAAAAGTAAGAGTAGATCATTATGAGGGACTCACAGTAGATTATTGTAAAAGGAACGGAGCCGGTTATCTTCTTCGAGGGTTGAGAACAGCAGCTGATTTTGAGTTCGAAAGAGCAATTGGTCAGGTTAATAAATCACTGGCTCCCGATATTGAATCAGTATTTTTGCTTACCGTTCCTGAACATTCCTTTATTAATTCTACAATCGTACGGGATATTATTAAAAGCGGGGGAGATGCATCCAAATTTGTTCCTGCTGCTATTAATCTTAAGAATTACAAGCGCGTTGACGATTAAATATCATTACTTAAGAATTGAACAATTGATCAGATCCATCAACGATAACCAGGCGCTGTTCTTAACAGAATTCAACTCATCGGGGAAAAGCCATTCAACTTTTGTTATGCCTTCGGATTTCTGAGGCTCAATTATCATATTTCCATCATACTTCATCAGAAACCAACTTGTTTTTTTGAGGTATGATATGCCTTCCCAGCTATATGTATGATAGCTTGGATATATTGACTTTACTATTGTATGGCCTGTGATTCCGCATTCTTCAGATACTTCCCTTAAAGCGCACGTCTCTGGTTCTTCTCCTTGTTCAATATGCCCTTTTGGTAAATCAAGTTTCCCCTTTTTTTCGATAAACAGGTACCTGCCAGATGTATGCCTAACCAATCCACCGGCAGCACCGACTTCCGTAAAATATATTCTGAAGATCTTCCAGATATGCTTTATATCCGGACCATAGACATTTATGGCTGTAATGCTCTTATTTGATTGAAAATCAGCAATTATCTTATAAAGTTCTTTTGTATCATAGAATTTATGGAATAAGCCGTATTTTTGCAACCTGTCAGGTTCGGGGCTTATCATTATAAATCTGTTCTCGAAATGAACTTTAAACATACTCAAATGGGGAATTTTGAAAAAAAAACAGCTGAATATCTTTTACAAATTAAAGCAATTAAATTGCAACCATCAAATCCTTTTACATGGGCTTCAGGATGGAAATCACCTATCTATTGTGATAATCGTAAAACTCTTTCATATCCGGAAGTGCGGTCGTATATACGCAACTCCTTTACCGAAATGATAAAAGATATCTATCCGCAAGCTGATATAATTGCAGGTGTTGCAACGGGAGCGATTGCACATGGGGCTCTCGTGGCAGACAAGCTTGGATTGCCATTTATTTATGTGAGATCGGGAGCGAAGGAACATGGACTTGGCAACCAGATTGAAGGATATTACGAGAAAGGGCAGAAGGTTGTAGTTATTGAAGATCTGATATCAACAGGGGGTAGCAGCCTGAGTGCTGTGAATGCTCTGAGGGAATCGGGCTGTGAAGTTCTGGGTATGGTAGCAATATTTACATACGAATTTAAAAAAGCTTCAGATTCTTTTGCCTCTGAAAAATGCAAACTGAATACTTTAAGTAATTATTCCGTGCTGATTGAATCAGCCGTCAGTACTGGTTATATCGGCGAGGAAGAAGTTGAAACTTTGAAAAAGTGGAGACTAGATCCAGCCGGGTGGGAAGTGAAATAGAATTTTATTATGAGCAATCTATCATATTTTGAAAGCAGGTCCGGGAAGTTGAGCTGCAAAGCTGAAGCGTTTTTTGCATTTGTAACTGATCTTAGGAATTTCGAAAGATTCATCCCAAAAGGGAGTATCAGTAACTGGAATGCTGAAAAAGAAACCTGCAGTTTCAATGCACCAATGCTTGGAACGGTAACTGTCAGGATAGCCGAAAAGGAGAAGTACAAAAAGGTTGTTTTTAGCGGAGATGCACTGAAGAAAAATGATTTTTCTATAACCCTGGTCATATCAGATAATGCTGAAAGCCCTGCAGATGTGAGGATTATGTTAAGTGCTGATCTCAATCCGATAATGAAGATGATGGCAGCCAAACCTATAGTCCAGTTCCTGGAGATGCTTGTTAATGAAATGGAGAGCTTCAGAGACTGGGGAAATATTAAAGAATAAATTCTATCTCTTTAAATGCATATTCAAGAATTTCCCCGTTTTGCTTTTCAATTTTTAACATGCCATAATCACCGACAGCCAGTATTCTTCCGGTATACGTGCTGTTAATATCCCTGTATTTACACCACTCATTTAAGCGGTAAAGTTTCGAAACATACTCCTTCTTTATTTGAACTGAATTTCCTGAAATCAGTTGCTTGTATCTTTTATCGAGATCGGATTCCAACATTTTTAGGCACGACCGTAGATTAAAAGTGGAACCTGATAAGAAACTAAGTGAAACCGGATTGGGCGCATTGCTCAGGAACTCTCTCTGGTTGATATTAATACCGATACCTGCAACTGTAAAATCAATTGTATTGTCAATCAGAGAGCTCTCAATCAAAAGACCTGCTATTTTGTCATTGTTTACCCAAATGTCATTTGGCCATTTTATCGAACAATCAGGAATAAACCTCATCAGAAAATCACAAATCCCGAGCGATATTGCCATTGAAATAAGAAACTGATCTTCAGGCTTTATAAATGAAGGATAGAGTATTATACTGATTAGTAAGTTCTTACCATCCTCGCTTTCCCACTTATTTCCGGAATAGCCCCTCCCGGCTGACTGATAATTGGTATATACAATTGTTCCTTCCGGGAGTTTACTCTTTTTCAAAAGGTCAGCTGCATGAATATTTGTTGATGGCAGGTTTTCAAAAAATAATAAATTTGAACCTATTATCATGATTAGTAATGATTTAATTAAAAAGAGTTCATTTTTATTCCCGGTTTTTTTCTGCCGGTTAAGATTGGCATTGAAATTGCAAAAGAGCAATACAGTAACAAAAATACAGATTAAAGTGGTACTTTTGCGGCTTAATATCAAACCAATAAATATTGATGAAGAAAAAATCTGACGGAGCTGATGTCCTTTTAGGAAGTGTGATAAAAGGTATTTTTGAGAAGAAAGGACAAAATGTTCTAAAAATTGATCTAAGGAAACTGGAAAACAGGATTACAGATTATTTTATCATTTGTCATGCTGCATCAGGAACACAGGTTAGCGCTATTTGTGATTCAGTAGATGACTCCGTTAGAAAGGTAGCTCTGGAAAAACCCTTACATATTGAAGGTCTCGACAATTGTTTCTGGGTACTTCTAGACTATGGTAATGTAATTGTTCATGTTTTTCTTGAGGAGTACAGGAATTTTTACAGCCTGGAATCGCTCTGGGCTGATGCAGCGATTGAAAAAATGGAAGATAAAATACAGTAAGTTAAATATTTATGGCAGAAAATACAAATAATAGTCAGTCACCGGACAAAAAACCTGATAAGAATTTAAAACCACGTTTTAATACTAACTGGATTTTTGCAGTTCTTGCTGTTTCACTTATTCTTTTTTCGTTGTTTAACAACGGAAAAGAAGTGCAGCAAGCAACCATCAGTGAAATTAAGGAGATGATCAAAAGTCGCGACATTGAAAAAGTATATATTGTAAACAAGGAGCAGGCTGAAATCTATCTTAAAAAAGAAGCATTGGAATCCGGAAGATATCCAAAACTTCCAAAGCCCGGAACCGGTTTTGGATTTTCAGCCCCAAAACCAAATTATATTATTACAATTGGAGATCTTACCAGTTTCATATCTGATTTCAAGGAATATCAGAAAAGTGCCGGCTATATTGATAACGATCTTATTTCTCCGGTTTATCAAACACGTAAAAATTGGGTTGGTGATTTACTCTCATGGCTTTTACTGCCTGTTTTATTAATTGGTTTCTGGCTGTTTATGATGAAAAGGATGTCGGGTGGAGGAGCAGGAGGAGCGGGCGGTATTTTTAGCGTTGGAAAATCGCGTGCCCAGATATTCGATAAGGATACAAATGTTAAGTTAAATTTCAATGATGTTGCCGGCCTTGAAGAGGCTAAGACAGAAGTAATGGAAATAGTTGATTTTCTTAAGAATCCAAAAAAATATACAAATCTGGGAGGTAAGATTCCTAAAGGTGCACTGTTGATAGGTCCTCCTGGAACAGGAAAAACCATGCTTGCAAAAGCTGTAGCCGGTGAAGCAAATGTACCATTCTTCTCAATCTCAGGTTCAGATTTCGTTGAAATGTTTGTGGGGGTTGGCGCCTCAAGAGTAAGAGATCTCTTTAAACAGGCAAAGGAAAAGGCACCCTGTATAGTATTTATTGATGAAATAGATGCAGTGGGTCGTGCAAGAGGACGGAATGCAAATTTTGGATCAAACGATGAAAGAGAGAACACCCTCAACCAACTTCTTACTGAGATGGACGGCTTCGGTACAAATATGGGAGTGATAATCCTTGCTGCCACAAACAGGGCAGATATTCTCGACAGAGCGCTGATGCGCGCAGGCCGGTTTGACCGTCAGATACATGTTGAACTACCTGACATAGTTGAAAGAGAAGCTATATTTAAAGTTCACCTTCGGCCAATCAAGCTTGAGAAAAATTTTGATATTGCCTTCATGGCCAAACAGACTCCCGGTTTCTCTGGAGCTGATATTGCAAATGTCTGCAATGAAGCAGCTCTTATAGCTGCCAGGAAAAACAAGACTGTGGTTGAGAAACAGGATTTTCTTGATGCTGTCGATCGTATTGTTGGGGGACTGGAAAGAAAAACAAAAATCATTTCACCTGAAGAGAAAAAGACAATTGCCTATCATGAGGCGGGACATGCAACTGTCAGCTGGTTACTGGAATATGCCAGTCCTCTTCTTAAAGTGACAATTATCCCTCGCGGCAGGGCTCTTGGAGCTGCCTGGTATCTTCCGGAAGAACGGCAGCTTACAACGCGCGAACAGATACTTGATGAAATGGCATATGCACTCGGAGGCAGAGCATCCGAAGAACTTATATTCGGAAGAATATCCACAGGAGCGCTTAGCGATCTTGAAAAGATTACCAAGCAGGCGTATGCCATGGTTTCATTTTTCGGAATGAGTGACAAGGTTGGAAATATTAGTTTCTACGATTCATCAGGACAATCAGATTTTGGTTTCACAAAGCCATACAGCGAGAAGACGGCAGAACTTATAGATCAGGAAGTTAACCTCATAATCGCAGAATCATATATCAGGGCTAAGGAAGTTCTTAAGAACAACATGAAAGGGCTTACTGAACTTGCAGAACTGCTTCTTGAAAAAGAGGTAATTTTCAGCGAAGATCTTGAAAGGATTTTCGGCAAAAGAAAGGCTGACTTATTAAAGGACGAAAAAGAAGCCACAGCTGCCCTTTTAATGCATAATAAGGAGATTGGCACAGGAGTTAGAAAAGAGAAGAAATCAGCCAAATCTGCATCTGAGAAGACAAAAGCAAAATCAGGAAAAAAAGAGACTGTCACAGAAAACACCTCTCCGGAGAAAACTGTGAAAAAAGATAAATCAAAAAGTAAAGAATAAAATACTAAAGTTTTGAACACTTTTTTCAGAAGGACCTTAACCGGAGCTTGGATTGTAATATTCATATTGGGAGGGTTTTGGCTCCATCCGGTTTCTTTTTTTATTACCGGACTCATACTGGTCATAGGAACACAATATGAATATTACAGGATGGTAAGGAATACTGGGGTTACGCCCCAGATGATACCAGGTATTATCACCGGGATTACAACCTATACTATTTCAACACTCATTGCATCAGGATTGATTCCAAAAAAAACATTCCTTATTCTTATCCCCATGATGTTGGTTATGATGGTTGCCGAATTGTACAGACGACAGGATAAACCATTTGATTCACTGGCACATACTTTTTTTCCAGTACTTTATACTGCTGTTCCGTTCTCAATGTTCCCTTTTTCAGCATTCTCAAGAACCGGACTGAATTCAATACTCCCCCATGATAATATTATTTTTTCACCAGGAATAATTATTGGTTTTTTTATACTTATATGGGCAAATGATACGGGTGCTTATCTGACCGGGATGTCTTTCGGGCGGCACAAATTGATGGAACGGATTTCCCCCAAAAAAACCTGGGAAGGTTTTATCGGAGGTATTATAATTGCATCTGTCGTTGCCTGGTTTCTTTCCGGCTGGCTGGGTGTAGTAGATAAAATGCACTGGGTCGTTATAGCTCTGATAGTTTCTGTTGCAGGTACTTATGGGGATCTGACAGAATCAATGCTTAAAAGAAGCACCGGTGTAAAGGACTCAGGAGACATAATGCCCGGGCATGGGGGATTTCTCGACAGGTTCGACAGCACTATAGTATCTTTTCCGCTTGTATATCTTTTTATATCTCTTTTTGGTTGATTGACAGGACTTGATTAGTTTTGTGCAAATTTTAAATAGATGAGAATTCATATTCACAAAGAAGGGTATAAGATATTAGGATTTGGTTTTATAGCCTTGCTGATCCTTAATATCATTGTTAATATTCTCTGGGCGGATTCAGGAATTGTAAGATGGACTTTTTTCTTCTGCTCTTTTATGCTTTATATTTTTTTACTCTTTTTTTTCAGACTGCCTGCACGCTACCTCGAAACTGATCCGGGTCTTATTTATGCTCCTGCTGACGGGAAAGTTGTAGTTATTGAAGAGACTATGGAGAATGAGTATTTTAAGGATATGCGCCTGCAGGTTTCAATTTTTATGTCCCCTTTCAATATGCATAGTAACAGATACCCTGTATCAGGAAAGGTAGAATATGTCTGTTATCATTCAGGTCAGAATATGGTTGCATGGCATCCTAAATCTTCCGAACTGAACGAGAGAAGCACAATTGTAATAAGAACCAGTAATGGAACTGAAGTAATGGTCAGGCAGATAGCAGGTGCAATGGCCCGCAGGATTATTACTTATGCTAAAGAGAATATTGATGTAAAACAGGGAGACGAACTTGGGTTTATTAAATTTGGATCAAGAGTAGATGTTTTTTTACCGATTGGCACTGAAGTTGAGATCCCAATCCTTCAGCAGGTAAAGGCAAATAAAAGTATCATTGCCAAAATCTGAAAAATGTTTGACCATATGAGCAGAACAGACGATAGAATAATTGATGTCACAAATGATGTCAAATGGATAGGGATACTTGATTATGATATCAGGACCTTCGATATAGTGATGCATACCGATTTCGGAACAACCTATAACTCTTATTTTATAAATGCAGAAAAGAAAGCAATAATAGAGGTTGCCAAAGAAAAATTCAGTGAAACATATATCAGCAAACTCCGTTCGGTTACTGATCCTGCAGAGATTCAATATATTATTCTTGATCATACCGAACCCGACCATTCCGGCAGTTTGCATCTTCTACTCGATCTGGCACCCTCTGCAACGGTTGTTGGCAGCGGAAATGCCATCAGGTATCTTGAAGATATAGTTAATAAGCCTTTCAAATCGCTGATTGTAAAAGACGGTGATTCACTGGATCTTGGGAATAAAACTCTCAGGTTTTTTTCGGCACCAAATCTCCATTGGCCCGATTCAATGCTGACACTCCTGGTTGAGGACAAGGTGTTGTTCACCTGCGATGTATTCGGTGCTCACTATTGTTCTTCAGAAATGTACAGCGATTTCAACACGCAGTACACAGAATCTTTTAAGTACTATTTTGACATTATCATGAGGCCTTTCAGCAGATTCATGCTGAAAGCTGTTGAGAAGGTGAAATCCCTTGACATTGATTTCATTTGCCCTGGTCATGGGCCGATCCATAAAGATAATATCCTGAAAGCACTTGAGCTTTCTGAAACGTATGCAGATCAGTACATGCAGATTGTATCTGAAAAGAACAAAATGAATATTCTGATCGCATACGTCTCAGCTTATGGTTATACAAAAGATGCAGCCAGGCTTATTGCTGAAGGAATTCTCGAGACGGAGAATATTACTGTGGATATTACAGATATTGAGAATATTTCTTTAGAAGAACTGGAAGACAAGTTAATAATGGCTGATGGTTTACTTATTGGTTCGCCCACAATTAATCAGAATACATTACTTCCTGTTTATAAGTTACTGGCACTGATAAATCCAATCCGGGATAAAGGCAAACTGGGCGGGGCTTTTGGATCGTATGGCTGGAGTGGAGAGTCGCCAAATTTAATTCTCGAAAACCTTCGACTGCTTAAACTGAAAATATTTGAAGAAACAGCTGCATTCAAATTTTCTGCAGAGAACAACAAAAAAGAATACTTAAGGGGATTCGGAAGAAATTTTGCCCAGAGATATATTCAGGAATGCGGCCATACAAAAAATCCCGGTAATTAGCCGGGATTTTTTTTGAAAGATTATGAAATTTCAATCTTCCTTGTGATCTTGTTTTTTTCCTCTTCCTGTTTGGGCAGAGATACGGTGAGAATTCCATCTTTGTAATTTGCTTCTATTTTTTCGCGGTTTACATTTTCCGGAATATAGAAACTTCTGCTGAACGCTTTATAGCTGAATTCTTTTCTCCTGTATCCATCCTTGCTTTCTTCCGAATCATTTTTCGTCTCCGATGAGATTGTAAGAACATCCTCATTCATATCAATTTTCAGATCTTTCTTATCAATTCCAGGAATCGCGAAATCAAGAACATAATTCTTGTCATCTTCCCTGATATTCACAGCCGGCTTTAAGTTGTTCCCGTTTGAAAGTACCGGGAAAAAGTTATCTTCAAAAATATCCGGCATGTAGAATGGCCTGAAACTTCTTTTTGTAAATGTTGGTAACATGATATTGTCCTCCTTTAATTTTAGTTTAACATTTAATCATTTGAAGATTTATTTTCAAACTTCATTCCAAATTGATAAAAGTGACATAATGACACATTTATTAAATTTAATGCGGACAATATGGCATAGACAGGAATATGTACTCAACCTGTTTGTCCCCTTCTCAATTTAGTAAAGAGGGGGAATTATATGATATACAGTTTCTTACGCTCCTCTCTAAGAAATAGATAGGGGGATGTGGGTGAGTTGATTAATTGGACAATAGGCAGCTAAACTGATCCTAAAATTAGGA
>Ga0302164_10000683_pt1 | contig 11023 bp, 4 predicted proteins | sample I_Fen_E3_1_FD_193500 | JGI IMG/M metagenome (GOLD analysis project Ga0302164, IMG submission 193500) | Peat permafrost microbial communities from Stordalen Mire near Abisko, Sweden - I_Fen_E3_1 | ecosystem: Environmental > Terrestrial > Soil > Wetlands > Permafrost | place: Sweden: Abisko... | reverse complement strand
TCACCAATGCTTTTCTGTTGGTGGGATATTTTTTTCTTTCTGCAATGGCCTTTTTAATTCCATCTGATGTTGGTGCAAAAGAAAGAAAAGGTTGCAATTTTTCTGATTGGTTAACATAATCAACCACCAGTTTACTAAAAAACCCGGTGGATTGATAAGGTATAATCTGAGCTTCGAAATTCATTGTATACTTCAAATTCAATGTTCAAAATAAAAGCACTGCAATAATATTTAAACTACCTCCCCCTCTATGTCATAATCAAAAGCCTTTGTGATTTTTGCTTGTACGAAATCGCCGATAATTAATTTCTTTTTACTTTCAATGATCACTTCATTATCCACTTCCACACTATCAAATTCGGTACGGCCTAAATAGCGGCCAGCTTCCTTTTTATCAATGATCACTTTAAACGTTTTGCCTACTTTTTCCTGGTTTTTTTCTAATGAAATTTCCTGCTGTACTTCCATTATTTCCTGCGCTCTTTCTTCTTTTTCTTCGGCTGGTACATCATCAACCAGGTCGTGGGCGCTGGTGCCTTCTTCGTGGCTGTAAGTAAAAATACCTACCCTGTCAAAACGCATTTTTTGTAAAAAGGTTTTCAGTTCTTCCACATCATCCCTTGTTTCGCCGGGGAAGCCGGCAATTAATGTAGTGCGTAAACAAATATCCGGAATTTTATTTCTTATTGCACCAACCAGGTCTTCCATCTCTTCCCTTGTAATCTGTCGTTTCATTGCTTTCAGCATATTATTAGATGCATGCTGCAATGGCATGTCAATATAGTTACAAATATTTTCTCTCTCTTTTATCGCATCAATAATTTCCAACGGAAATTTTGACGGATATGCATAATGCAACCGTATCCATTCCAAACCTTTTACATCGGCCAGTGCATGTAACAATTTTGGTAATGCTCTTTTTTTATAAATATCCAATCCATAGTAAGTTAATTCCTGCGCAATCAGCATTACTTCTTTTACACCACGGTCTACCAGGCGTCTGGCTTCATCCACCAACGATTCAATAGTTCTGCTTACATGCTGGCCTCTCATTAAAGGAATGGCACAAAATGAGCAGGTACGGTTGCAGCCTTCGCTTATTTTCATGTAAGCATAATGCTGCGGCGTGTACAGTAAACGTTCTCCAATCAAATCGGCTTTGTAATCGGCATTAAATTGTTTCAGCATGCCCTGCAATTCCATCGTACCAAAAAATGCATCTACTTCAGGTATTTCTTCTTCCAGGTTATTTTTATAGCGTTCGCTTAAACAACCGGTAACATAAACTTTATCCAGCTTGCCGCGTTTTTTTAATTCTACCTGGTCTAATATGGTATTAATACTTTCTTCTTTTGCTTTTTCTATAAAACCACAGGTGTTTACTATCACAATATTGTGGTCTCTTTTTGCATTTTCATGCACTACATCAATTTCGTTGGCAATCAATTGGCCGCTTAGCACTTCACTATCTACCATGTTTTTACTGCAGCCCAGGGTGATGATGTTTACCTTATCCTTCTTTATAGTTTTTGTCTTCATAATTAATGTGGGCAAAGGTAAGGAGAAAGTTGATGAGGGGTGGTTTGAAAAAGTTACCAGTGAGTGACGTGATTACGCCAGGATGATGATAAGGTTTGGGGTTTAAAGATTGCTATTTATAGGTAATAACCCCATGCAATCCAGGCACCTTACCTACCAGGCCCTGCCATTCACCGACATTTTAGCTATAGTAGCCTAATGCTCCTTTCCAGTCGTAAAATGCCACTATAAATTTGTGTTATAAATCTTTTACGTATAACAGTTTTCATTAACCATTCATCCCTTAAAATAACAGTTCATGAATAATTGCAATGTAAAAGCCATATCAAAATCTACATTTGCACCAGAAACTAAAAAGTATACAACCATGAAACAGAAACTACTGCTAATTGCAGCCGTAATCCTATTATCGGCCTTTCAAGTAAATGCCCAGAATTTATCCAAAGTTACCGGCCAGGTTAAAGATGCTGCCGGTGCCGGCGTGGCCGCTGCCACTGTACTATTGCACAATGCCAAAGACTCCAGCCTGGCAAAAACAGGCGTAACCGGCAGTTCCGGTAATTACGAATTGCCCGCTATAAAAGCAGGGCGCTATTTTATCAGGGTTACTGCCGCAGGTATGCAAAGGGCCAGCACCGCTGTTTTTGAAGTTAAAGATGATGAAACTACTACTGCCCCTTCCGTTTCATTAAAGCTTGCAGAAAAAAGCCTGCAGGGCGTAACCGTTACCAGCCAAAAACCAATGGTAGAGGTAAGAGCAGATAAAATGATCGTAAACGTAGAAGGTACCATTAATGCAACAGGTAATGATGCGCTGGAACTGTTGCGTAAATCGCCGGGGGTAATGGTGGATAAAGACGATAACATCAGCCTTTCAGGCAAGAACGGGGTACAGATTTATATTGACGGTAAGCCAAGCCCGCTTTCGGGGGCCGATCTTGCTGCTTACCTGAAATCCTTGCAGTCTTCGCAAATTGAATCAATTGAACTGATCACTAATCCATCAGCAAAATATGAAGCTGCAGGTAATGCGGGTATCATCAACATCAAACTTAAAAAAGATAAAACCATTGGTACCAATGGAAGTGTGAATGCCGGATACAATATTGGTACTTATGCCAAATACAACGGTGGTATAGCACTTAACCACCGCAATAAAAAGATGAACTTGTTTGGCAACTATAACTATAACCAGGGCTTAAACGAAAGTAATTTTACCTCATATAGGGTGCAGAAAGATACCATATTTGACCAGAAAAGTGCTATCACACAAAGAAATAAATATGGCCATAATTTTAAAACAGGGGTGGATTTTTTCATCAATAAAAAAAGCACTTTTGGCATTGTTGTAAATGGTAATGTTTCTGCCAGCGATATTTTTACTGAAGGCCCGATGAAGATCATTTACATACCAACTAATACCATTAGCCGCTTATTACTGGCCAATGGTGACAATAACACCACACGGAGTAATGCAAACCTCAATTTAAACTACCGTTACGCTGTTACGGGTGGCTCAGAATTGAATGTTGATGCAGACTATGGCTTCTTCAATCTGCGTACCCATCAATATCAACCCAACGATTATTATGATGGCACTACTAATGTAAAGCTGAACAGCAATATTTATCGCACCGTATCCCCAACTGACATTGGTATTTTTGCCTTAAAAGCTGATTATGAACAAAACTATAAAAAGGGCCGCCTGGGCTATGGCGGAAAGATTGGTGTTGTAAATACCGATAATGACTTTGCCCGCTGGAACATCTTCAATAATAATGCTGAGGTGTATGACACATCCGCCAGCAACCGTTTTCGCTTCAAAGAAAATATCAATGCAGCCTATGTAAATTTCAACAAGGCTTATAAAGGCTTTTTTATACAGGCAGGTTTACGTGTGGAGAACACTTCATCAGATGGCAGAACAACAGGCTTTAAAAATATAGCTCCAAAATATGCACAACCAATTTATGTTCCGCTTGATACTACCATAAGCCGGAATTATACCGACTTCTTTCCAAGTGGTGCCATCACGTTCAACAAAAACCCAATGAAACAATTTGGTTTTACTTTCAGCCGCCGTATAGACAGGCCTGCTTACCAGGATCTGAACCCGTTTGAATTTAAGCTCAATGATTATACTTACATGAAGGGTAACACGCAATTGAGGCCGCAGTATACTAACAGTGTTGGTTTTACATACACTTACAAGTATCGGTTAAACACGGCATTAAATTACAGCCATGTTAAAGATATTTTTGCACAGATACCTGATACGCTGAATGGCAAAAGTTATTTAATAAAAAAGAACCTGGCTACGCAGGATATTGTAAGCCTGAATGTCAGCTATCCTTTTCAAAAAAAATGGTACAGTTTCTTTGCTAATGTAAATAGTTATTATTCTAAATATAAAGCAAACTACGGTGGTGGCGACCGCAATATTAATGTAGATGTAGCAGCAGTTAGCTTCTTTATGCAAAACTCTTTCAACTTAGGTAAAGGATATAAAGCAGAATTAAGTGGCTTTTATAATTCTCCATCGATATACCAGGGTACAATTAAAGCACGCTCTATTTATAGCATTGATGGTGGTATACAAAAAACTATTCTAAAAGGTAAGGGCAATCTTAAAGCTTCGGTTAGTGATATGTTTAAGTTGATGCATTTTAAAGGAACACTGGATTTTACAGGACAGCATACCGATGTACTGGCGCATTGGGAAAGCAGGCAGTTTAAATTAAACTTTAGTTACCGCTTTGGCAGCAACCTGGTTAAAGCTGCCCGCCAGCGTAAAGAAGCCATTGAAGAAGAAAATAAACGTTCGCAACAAAGTAGTGGCGGAATGGGTGTGGGAGGCAATTAAAATTTGTTGGCTGAGTTACAGAATAAAAGCCGCCCCGTAGTACTGCGGGGGCGGCTTTTATATTTTTTAAAGATAACCAGTATTGTCTATAACAAGATGTTTTACACCTCTGCGTTTATCGCTTTAAATTCTTCAAACTTTGCCATAAAACTGGCCTCTCTAATATCAATTTGATCTTTTTAGCGGTCTTTGTATTTCAATACGCTGACTGATTAGGTGAATTAATACGGAGAGACCTGCATATAATTGCCTCGAAAATGGCTTCTTTATTTTTGACATTACCTGTTTTGTTCTCCCAGTTATGCAAAATCAAAACCATTCTACTACCATCACAAAATGTAATGCTCTGCGCTTTATCGATATATGCAGTTACTTTTTGCAAAGGGCACTTATCTTTCGTAATTTCAAAAATTGCATACCCGCTGTCCTTTTGCGCTAATGAAAGTGTAAAGCCCTTTTGCTGCAGCAGAATGTTGACGTAAGTTTTTCCTTTAAAGAAAATATTGCCATTGCCATTTCCTACATAAGAATGAATAGTATCGCATGAGCTGGGTGTTGCAGTTTTAATTGTAAAATAGCCAAGGGATGTATCTATTTTTAATTCATCAATTACAACTCTCATTTCATGCCTGCCTGCAGGTTTTTTACTGATATCTATTTGCTGGTTTATACTACTGGTATTGTTCAATAAATTAAAATTAAAATCGGTACAGCTGGGCACACTAAGAATACAAATTTTGCCAGCTACTTTTGTTGTTGTTACTTTTCCATTGTTGGCGTTCACAATATCAAAAGATACGGTCATCATCTGATCGTTATTGATCTGGCCCGGTATATTAGCATTCCTGATGGCAAATTGTGCTGACGTGGTAACCGGCGGTGGAACTACATCAAGTTTTCTTATCCACACCGCTATGATATTTTTGTATTGCTGTGCATCAGGTGCCTTTCGCAACCTTGCCTGCACTTTTACTTTCATTTGAGGATAATACTTGTTGTAGTATTTTGTAATGCTGTTGGCAACTGCGGCAGTACTGGCATCGTAGTAAGATATTTCACTATTGTAACTGTAGTTTTGAACACTTACAGGTTTCACCACAAATCCTTTGCCTGCCAATTCATTTCGAAATGCGTTTGCTGACGCAATTAAACTATTGTCGGAAATTTGAATGTACACATCCGGCCTGGGAGGTGGAGTAGTATTTAAATTGTAAATTACTATTTCATTATCCCCTGCCGTATACCCGGCTTGACTATTTATCTTCAGATCTATACCTGAGTTACTGAAAGCCTTAACTAAAATATTTACTTTTTGCAACGGTACATTTTTACCATAAGATAGCTGGCTTAAACAGGAATTATTTATACCAGCATTTGTTTCAGTTATTACATCGTTGCTTATCCGGTAAGAGGAATCTGCTTTATTGATAATACTTTTATAATTACTAAGGTTAGTTAAGCATGAATTGGTGAGCACTAATCTCACAGCCGTTACCGGCGAAGTGGTAATATCAGTTGCAGCGTTCTTAACCATTGTAACAGTGTACGCATCATATGCAACAGTCATTGTTGTATCAAGTACAATATTGTTGTCCACTTGCACTGATATTTCTTTTGCAGAATCATCAACCGGCAGCGATAAGGTAGCTGGCTTATCAGCAGTAAGATTGACATTGGCTGTGTCAATACGCAATATAATAGTACTGTTTTTTTGCGTCCCCGTGGAGTCGTTGTAATTTATTTTTACAGTTGTATTAAGTCTTTGCTTAAAGGTAAGTGGTGAAATATTTTTATTAGTGCTGAAATTTAAAATAGCAAGTGCCACCAGGCCAACCAATGACAGCGAAAACAGGGTACCAAGGATTTTAACAGCCAGCAAATACAGTTTACTTAACCAGCTTTCTGCAGCAGTACCAAAATAGTCATTTCCAGAAATATTTTTTCCTCCGGTTGCCTGCTCACCGGGTTGCAAAGGTTTATTGATAAGTGTATCCCATTTCAGGTCTTTATTTTCAATATAGGTTTGTGCGGGGGCATCGGTCATTTGTTTATTGTGCCACATTTGTCCCATTAAATCTTTCGACCGTTTATAGCTTGCATATTTTACCGGATCGTAAGCATACAAATTAAACTCATTAAAGAGCCGTTGTGTTTCCTTTTCTTCAAAAGCAAAATGATCATTGGTCAGATCCGTTTCGGGTATCTCTTGCAGTAATGCCAGTATGGTTTCTCTTGCAACAATTTCATTTTCCCTGGTCAGCTTTTTCAACAGGTTTAAGCGGGTATAGTTAGGAAACTGTCCTTCTGCCATCCATTTAATTCTTGCAATACGGAGTAAAGTGGTAAAGTTCATGTCGTTACCGTTGCCATATTTATCCATGATAGCTTTACCAATGGCAAGCGTAAGCTCCCAATGTATTTTTGGATATACTGCCAGTGCTGCTATCCACTGAAATAAAATATTACTATACTTACCACCGCCGTCAATATTTGCCCAGGTAGCATTTTGGCAATATCCATACAACTCATCAACATCTTCAAAGTCAACCATGGCCGTTTCATAAAAATGATCATTGTATTGTTGCAGGTCAGCAAGGATATTTATTTCTTCGCCAAATAATTTTTGCATCAGCATTATTTGTCCCGGTATGTCTACCGGAAATACAGGCAATTCGTCAGCCAATACCTTTTTTTCTTTATTTCCCCAGTCTAAAAAGGAAACCGGTGTAAGCACAGCTTTATATTGCCAGCGGTTTATAATTTGTACATAGCTGCTGTCTATAACAGGATAAAGCTGGTAAATTAACTGGTAAGCATCCCCAAATAGCAGCAGTATATGTGTAGGATATTTTTCACTCAGTTTTTCTAAGCTGATGCCATCGGGTTGCGCTGCATTGTAACATAGTGCAGGTGCATTGCGGTAATAAAATTTTTCAATAAATACATTTTGTTTGTTTAACAACTCCAGTAAATAATCAAATAGCTTTACCTGCTGGCTGTTACTTTGCTTTTCATCAATCAATACCAGGTATTCACTTTGCTGCGTACGGTTGGCCAGTACGGGTTCAAAAAATCCTGCATTATTGATCGCCTTTGCAATTGTTTTTTGAAGATGCAGGTAAGTAGTATCATCACTTATTCTTTTACGCATCTGCCTGGCCACTTCGCTAATTTGCTCTTCGGGCAATGGCAGGTAATTTTTATTTTGAAAAGGAAGTTTTACCGGGCCTGATTTACCGGAAAAGGATTGAATTAGATTTTGATATTCCTGTTTTATGGCTTCATCTTCTACAGCGATATTTTTTTTACTTTTATTCCAACGCAAAGCAAAAAATGAAGTAAAGAATAATGATAACAGTGCTAAGGTAGCAAGTAAATAAAACCAACTTTGTTTTACGTTATATTTTGCTTGTATAGCATTGGCACCGGCAGGTACACTAAACAATATTTTGGGTTTTGGTTCAGGATTGTAAACAAAAAAACCGATACTGTCTTTAACACTGCAGGGAGAATTGATACTATCTGAAACAACATTACAATAAATTATTTGTGGCCCCTCTTTATAAAATGTATACCATGCGGTAGCATCTGCAGCCTTAAACTTCACGGTAGTATCGTTTTTAAAATCAGTCCATACAACTTTGGTTGAACCTTTAGCATTTATCCTTGCTTTAAAAGTAATTTCCTTTCCTGTGTTTACCGTATAACCTTCTGCCAATGCTTGTATCAAAATGCTGTTGGCATCAAAACATACTGCAACCTTTGATGTAATGGTATCTGTATACTGGTAATAATTTCTATACCACACTGCTATATAAACGGTAAGTATAAAATTACCTGCGGTACTATAACTATGTTGTGGCAGCCTGTCAACAGCGGAATTATCTCCCCAGCTGTACTTTGTTTTTAATGTTATACCATGTACAGTATCACTTAACTGGTTATTGATGTACAAACTTACTTTTACTATACTTTTTGCATTGCTATTTTTTACTTTGGCTGTATCTGCAATAACCGTTGCCATTGAAATTACCGGCTTGGGGTCCAGAACGGGCTTATAGGAAAAATAAAATACCGCTGCAATGCCAGGTGCTGCGCCCAATACATATTTCCACCAATGCTTTTTAAGATGCCGCATTATTTTCTGCCAGCGGCCAACCGGAACAGGTACTACCTCCTGTGGTGATGCTTTAAAATTTTGCTCAAAAATTTGCCTGAACTGAATTTGTTCTTCCTGGCTATTAGCAAAAATGGGTGACAGGTAATTACAAAGCTTCTGCTCATTTTCAACTTTGCCAGAATATTGCAGGATGACCAGGTTACTGTCTGCAACCTGTTTGGGAGTTACTAAAAAACCATTTTGTTTTAGTGCAATAAAAAAATCATCCAGGGGCAAATATGCTTTGCCGCCGGCAAACTCATTTGCAATATGCCCGTTATTTTCCTTCAATTTCTTTTCTTAGCGTTTCAAAATCTGTCTTTGTTTTGGCAATGATACCTAATGTGGTGCCGATCTTTTCCCTGTATGCCGCTTCTGCGTTTTTCCAGTTTTTTAATTTTTCAGTCAGTAACTCTCGTTCTTCAAGGCATGCTATCCAGTCGATCAGTTCAGAAGTAGCCGGTACTTTATTGATATTCTTTTTTCGTATTTCTATAAACATATCCACAGCGTCATCAAAGTAAGCATTGGCATTGCCAAGTTTTGCTTTTACTATTTCTTTTAAAATTCCGGGACCGGGAAAGTTAATGTGGTGAAAAACACAACGCCGTAAAAAAGCATCGGGCAATCCTTTTTCATTGTTACTGGTAATAACGATGACAACAGGTTTATCAGGATTTTGCACCACTTCAAAATCGGTAAGTTCTTTTATGCTGAATTTAAATGGAGGCTTTTCCAGTTCTGCCAACAGATCATTAGGAAAATCCCTTGGTGCTTTATCAATTTCATCTATCAGCACTACCGATCCAAACCCCAAATATTTATTCACCACTTCGGTTTTATAATTATTGAATTTAAACCAGTTTTCATTGGCATTTTGTGTGGCAAGCAATGCAGTGCCCAGACTATTAAAGGAAATAAAAGATTCCTTTGCCTTGTTTTCCTTATCACCAAAATGTGCTACCGCGTCGTAATAATAAAACAGGTCGGCCGATTGCGAAACAGACTTGGTATTAAAGCGCAAAGATTTGCCCGTCTTAAATTTATCAGGATACGATCTTTGCAATTGCCGTGCAATAAAATCGGCGCATTCTGTTTTGCCCGTGCCGGGGTCGCCGGATAAAAGCAGTGGCCGCTGTAAAAACAATGCCGTATTTACTGCTGCCAGCAATTCTTCGCTGGGTTTGTAATAATCTTCATCGTTCTTTGAGATCTGCATAAAATAAATTTATCAGTTATTAAATAAGTTTGTCTTCAGCCAGTTTTTTATCAGGCGGTTAACTTCCTTCATTCTAAAAGTTTTAAACGGGTTGGCGCCCACCTGTAGTAACTCATCAACATCATCTTCATCAAATGTGTGGTGTTTTACAAAAACATCCAGCCAGTTACGGGTATCAATTTTTGTAATATCATTTAGCGGGTTAATAGAATTGAATGCCCCGGGCAAACCGGGCAGGCCAAGCAGTGTTGCAATAAAGTTGTCGAATTTTTTATTTACTGCGTCTTCATTGGCCAGGTAAGTATAAAAAATAAAAAACACCCTGTTACCGGTGGTAAATTTTCCATCTTTGTTAAGGTAGCCTGGCAAAAATTCTGCTAATGTTTTTTTCAAAAAATCCAGTTTAATATCACTGTTTATTTCAACGGAATTTATTTCAATGCTTAAAAAAAATTTATCCTCGTTATCAAAAATATATTCCCCCATATCTTTTGTCCACTGCAGGGAGAGTTCTGCAATAAATGCTTCTTTAAATTTTTCTGCATTTACGGTATTAAACTGTGCAAGGTCAATCCTGCACTTGCGATACTTGCCTCCCATTTCCAGGTCGTACAATCGTTCTAAAAAATCATTGGGGCAATTTTCATACACCGAAGTAAAATAAAAGGAGTTGGTATTTTTTTTAACCGACCTTGAAAAACTATAGGACTGATCGTTCCTGTCTATCAGCATCAGGGCTTCTTTGAAGTCGCTATAGCTGTCTGGCTTTTTAAAATTATAACTGAACGTGAGCAGTATTTGCTTACATAAATTATCAGGCGTGGTAAAAGGATAAATAAAAGCCGCACTGTTTTTTAGTACATTGTTATAGAAATTTTCTAGCCCCGGATTTTGCAGGTTGGGCAGTGCAGCAAAATCTTCTTTCTCTATTTCGTCGCTGCTGTAGTAAACAAATATTTTATACGCAGGATTTTTTTGTGCCATCTGCAAAGCTTCATTATACTCTGTTTCTGTATACGAAATGCCCGTGCCTTCTACAATTGAACCATAGCGCTTTGCCAACATCAAAATATAAATATCTGCCTGCCTCACATCTTCGATGCACACTTCAATAGCCTTTTTGCCATTTTCCGAAACATAACCTTCCATCCCCACCAATGTATATTCATCCTGCAATCCCTTGGAGAGGAACATGTCTCTTATAGCATTTCTGTACGTCGTCAGATCTTTATAAGTGGAGGAT
>Ga0302164_10000682_pt1 | contig 11025 bp, 9 predicted proteins | sample I_Fen_E3_1_FD_193500 | JGI IMG/M metagenome (GOLD analysis project Ga0302164, IMG submission 193500) | Peat permafrost microbial communities from Stordalen Mire near Abisko, Sweden - I_Fen_E3_1 | ecosystem: Environmental > Terrestrial > Soil > Wetlands > Permafrost | place: Sweden: Abisko... | reverse complement strand
TCTGAAGCCGTTTTGTCGATCCCTAAAATTTTGTAGTAGTCTATAAATTCCATTTGCTTTTTTTATTTCAAATAATCTGGTATAAAGGTACGCATCATAATTGCAGCACTTACGCATTTTTTCTGCAAATTATTTTAAAAGGTGCGGCAGATGCACCTAAGAATTATGCAAATTTATTAAACAGTTGTGTAACAAAGTCTGTATAAATAAGCACAACTTTACATTGCCTCCTCTATACAAGAATGAATTCTTCTCATATGCAGTTAGTTTTAGTTTAAAAAGCAAGCCCCTGTTTCTACAGGGGCTTATTCATTTATAAACATTGCAGTGAATAAAAATAATGACAGTAATACCCGTAATAAAAAAGCCCCCTGAAGAATGGGGGCTTACGCCTGAACGGACAACCTGTATGCTCAATTTTTTTGTTTAAAGTAGTATTGCAAAGATGTAACTCTTTATAATGCAGTCTTTGTATAATTCATTTTATCTGTTACACAATTCACACATTTTGCAAACTGTGGTAGTTTGATTTTTCTATTGATGAACCAGTTACTTTTACTACTACAGCCAATTCTTTTTTAGGATTGTTATCATGTTTATCTTTTGTTGGTTGCTGCCTTTCTGGTTGTTTAGGTTGCGGTTGCCGTTGGGGTTGTTGTGGCTGTTGTCTTTGCGGTTGTTGCCGCTCCGGTTGTTTAGGTTGCGGCTGCCGTTGGGGTTGTTGTGGCTGTTGTTTTTGCGGTTGCTGCCGCTCCGGTTGTTTAGGTTGTTGTTGCCTTTGCGGTTGCTGCGGTTGTTGCCTTTGCGGTTGCTGCGGTTGCCTTTGAGGCTGCTTTGGCTGTTGACGCTCTGGCTGTTTGTTGGGTTGCGGCTGTTGTCTTTCAGGCTGCTGCGGTTGCTGTTTTTGTGGTTGTTGCGGCTGCTGCCTTTCTGGTTGTTTAGGTTGTGGTTGTCTCTCAGGCTGCTGCGGTTGCTGTTTTTGTGGTTGTTGCGGCTGCTGCCTTTCTGGTTGTTTAGGTTGTGGTTGTCTCTCAGGCTGTTGAGGCCGTTGTTGTTGCGGCTGTTGTCCTGCCGGTTGCTGCGGTTGTTGTTTTTGCGGTGGTGTATTTTGCTGTTGTGGCTTGTCATTTTTTTTCTCTTCATCATTGCCAATATTTCTGTTCCTCCGTTGCTGCACATCTTTTATATCTTTTACTTTGGCAGGTGCAGGTATTTGCCCGGCATTGTTATTTTGTTCAATTCTTGGCCGGTACACTTCCATCCCGGTTTTATTAAGATGTTGGCCAGGCTTATTGCTCTCTCTTACAACAACAGGTGTAATGGCATTGCCGCTTCTCCTTTGTACTTCATTTCTATCAGGGCCACCGTTATACCTTGTATTGTTTCTCCTGTCGGAACGTACATTGTTTATTACTGTAGTATTGTTAATGATCGTTACATTATTGGACCTGTCGATATAATATTTGTTGATGTTGCTTCTGCCAAAATCCCTGTCCCTCACAAAGGTCCATTGGTTGTAAGGTAAATTGTAACTGTTGCCATACGCAATATCTATACTTATGCCCGGGCCAATTGGTGCCCAGCCATAGTAGCCTTCAGATTGTCTCCAGGTTACCCATCCTGGTCCCCATTCGTTACCCGGTATCCACATAGGGCCATACTCTGCGTCGTCATACCATCTTCCATAATGAAATGGCGCCCAACCCCAGGCATAATCAGATACCCAGGTCCAGCCATCATCTGTAAAAATCCAGTAGCCGTTGGTGTTATATGGTTCAAAATCACCGGCAACATCAGGTATCCAGGCGTAACCGTATTCAGCTGTATTTACCCAGCTGCCATAAGGGCTAAGCTCGTCGTAAAAAACTTTAAAGTCTACCGAAACCTGTGCCTTTGCATTTTGCGGCGCAGCACAGGTAAATGCATTGAGAAAAAAGAACAATGCACAAATTTTAATGAATGATGTCATTTTATGTAGTTTTTATTTTTTTAATCAGGAGTAGGGGATTAGCGATAGTAAAGTTGAGCGCCTGTTGCAGCATAACTGTTACATAATTGGCAGTAATCATTGCATCATTCACACATTTGTTTTTTAAAACAATAACTATAATAAAAATTAAAATGTGCCTGAGTATACATCTGTGAATTGTACAAGTTATTTGTAAAGTTGTGTAACAATAGCGCTTAGCCGTGCAGCTAACTTTGCTGAACAATCATTTTAAAATAACCTTTTAAAAAAATAGAGATGAAAAAGACAATCACGTTTAGCGCTATCATTGCCATCATAATGATCAGTATTTTATCAGGCTGTATGGAGCATCATTATTATCAAAAGAATAATCAGCACAGTGAAAGGTATAACCAGCGGCATCACAGGGGAGCACGTGTGGATCTTAATATCCATAATTAATCCACGATAGTATTCTTGCGGGATAAAATCATTGCTCACACTCTTTGAGTACAGGAAGTGTGCAATGATATTATTATGTAATTGAAGTGAAGGAGTATAAACAGTAAAATAAGATCAGCCCGGCCGGGTAATGATTGTATTATCCTTCTTCTAAACCATTTTTAAAAAAGATATCTTCTGCATTGTGAATGATCACATCCAGTGCGGCTTTATTGTAGAATTGTGATTGGTATAAAGTTTCCTGCATGGTTTCAATAGAAAAAATATCCTGCTGCGGGGCTTTGTATTTTATTTTTTCCAACCCATCTCGCAACGCATTCCGCACATACATCCTTACTTCTTTAAAGGCGGTCTTATGGTTTTCTTTTTTTTCAGCCTCCGTCTTCTTCCAGTTTGGATCGGTAAGAAAGCGCTCCGTAGTTTCCATATTACGGTAAATGTTGGCGTCGGCACCTTTGGTGCCCCCTTTGCGGCAATGGTACACTGTGCGTAATAACGATTCGTAACCCATTGCCCCCATAAAAAATGATTTGCCTAAAGGTACGCTACTTACACCACTCTTTTGGATTTATGTGTGAGGGCTACTCTGTAAAGATGATAGTACCTGTAATTTATATACCACAGAAGGCATGTACTTAGCACCCAGCGTAGCCCACAAATGATACAGTTCTTCTGTGGTCATGGTCATCAGTTGCGCAGTTATTTTTTCTATGCAGGCATTTAAATGCGGTGTATTGGTTGCAGTGAAAACATTTTTCTCATGGAAAAAATCCATCACTAAAGAAATAAACCGAAGTGCTTCGGTATAATTGCCTGGTGCAAAATAACCAGACAATAAAATGGTAAGATCGACATTAGCAGGTGGCCGTGTGTTGATACCGCTTGGGGGCGTATTTTTTAGTTGCATGGCTTCATTTACATTTACCAACGTCATCACAATTTTATTTTCACCGTTGATTGCTATGGTGCCATCCTGGTTTATGATGGCTGAAACAATTACTTTGTCCTCAACCGGGTTAAGTTTTGTACGGAAGTAAACATTAAGTTCAGTTTGCAAAGTATTTAATACTTCATTGATCATAGTTGCAGTTATTAAATTATAAAATCCCCAGCAGGGCTGTACACAAAGCTATGATTAAGTAAGTATATACAACCTGGCGGGTTGCACTTAAGATGTAATGCGCAAAAATGTTTAATAATCGTTTAATACCGTTTCTGTTTTTTCATCCGGGCCTTTAAACGCAGCAACATTCATTGCGAAGTGGCGGGTATAAATATTGGTTTGCTGAAACTGGTTTTTTAAACGTGTTGCTGTTTCCTGGAATGACTTACCCACTTCGGTTCTGAAATCATTTAGTATAAGTCCGTTGGCTTCTTTCATCATACTTTCCGGGTCATCTAAATAATAATACAATACAGCAAGGTTGAAATAACTGGAGTACCGTATTTTACGGTCGTGTTTTTTAGTAGTGTTGTAGGTGGTTTTGATATTGTTAAAATAATCGATCACAGGTTTTAATTTTTCCCTGGCACCTTCAATAGAAGTATTGGCATTCATACTGAACAATACTTCATTCATCAATTGAAATGCTTTGTGGTCATCTTCGTATTCAGGATGTTTCCTGCTGCCAATCACCCACATAAAATCACTGGCCGTTACTTCGGCATAACCAAAATCATCAGTAAGACGGTTGCCCAGGTAATGCATGGCCCTGTTTACACAACTGCGGTATAAGTCTTTTGTAATGGCTAATGAGTTCAGCAAAAAATAACCTTCTGCCAATGGCTTAAAAGCAAATTCCGGACTGGTGTATACCTGTTTGTAGCTCCTGTTGGCCAGTACTTCCTCAATAATATGGACGCCTTTATAATCAGTAATGGCCGCGTTGGCAGCAAAAGTGTACACCACTTCCTGGTAGTACATGGTCTTGGTTCCGTTTACAACGCCGTTTCTGTCTTTGGTGGTAATTACCCGCTCTTTAACCGACACATTTTCCGGCAGCAGGTCTTCCAGTTTTACCTGTATTTTCAAATGCCCGTTGGCAGGGAGTTTGCGCCAGCCTTCCATTGTCACGGAGTTTTCCGGATCCATTTCCTGCAATAGTGGTTGCATCATTTTGGTACTGCTCACCATTACGTTGTAGGTATGATAAGTACTGTCTAAACGAATAGCTGGCAAGGAGCGGTATTGCACTTTAAAATCAAAGCGGTCGAGGTCAACTTTTTTTTGAGCATTGATTATTACGGGTACAAACAACAGAAGTAGCAAAGGGTAATTTTTCACATAAATTGGATATGGTACCCTTATTTAACGTAAAAGTTTATAAAATATTTCCTGTTTCGGGCTGGTAAAATTGGATAACAGTGCAGCGTCATTGAAAAATTGCACCCCCGATAAAGCGACGTACTGCCTTTAGATCAGCTATTGGCAGCCTTTTTAACCTGCTCCTGTTTATCAAAATAAACAACTGTTGTTCCAGCCTGTTCATCTTTGAGGTTAACAATGGTGGCTTTGCCGGTCATTAAAGATTGCCATTGCATACGCTCACAAATTTCCATCCATAGCTTTTCGTAATACACGTTGGTTTTAAATTCTTTCAGTTGATGAAAAATAGATTCTTTATGAAGGCTGATAGTTTCAATTTCTGCATAAAAAGGGATGTACTGCTGCAAAATATAATCATCGGTGCTATTCCTTTCGTTAAGGTATAACCGGTGCAGGTTTTTATTAGGTTGCACCATATTGTAAAAGCTGAGTATCTTTTTGCGGTCGGCCAGATTAGTTTGCAGTTCTTTTACCAGCAGGTTATTACAGTATACTGAAAGGGGCGCAGGTATATTGGGTATCAGCAAAAGGTCGGCGGCATTAAATATATTGCCATGCAATAAAAACCTGCCCGGCGAGCAATCGATGATACAAACATCATAATCATCTTTTACTTCATCCAGCGTAATAGTAATCAGGTCTTTGTTAATAAAATTGAGCGCAGTAATTCGCGACGCCTTGTTCATAAACTGATCGCTGAATTTAGAATCATTGCTGATCACATCAATCTGGTACGAATCGGTATGCTGGATTACTTCATAAATGGTGAGGTAACGGTCGAACAACTTGCTGTGCGTATTATCATTTTTATTTTCGGTGTTGAAAAAATAACTGCTGCCACCCTGGGGATCCATATCCCACAATAAAACGCTTAGGCCCTGCTTTGCAAGCATACAGGCCAGGTTTACAGTAGTAGTGGTTTTGCCAACTCCACCTTTAATATTATAGAGCGCAATTTTCTTCACAGCATAAATCTAATAACAAAATTTTGATCGCCATATTAAATTTCTGCACAGAAATGCCGGCTACGTATAAGACCAGGCCGGGGTTTAATAAAATGCCTCTCACAAAGCGATGATACTCAGCCTAAGTAACGTCTTCAACCCGTGCTGATTTAGATCAGTTGTTTTTTTACGTCTTTTTTCTACCTTATTCCGTCTTTATGAATAAGACATGCTAAAACGCAACAATGGAAGTTAGTTACAGCCATAAACAATTTGATGAAATAGGAAAGATCATCACTACATTCCAGGACCAGCTTTTCAGGTTTGCTTTCTTCAGAACAGGATCACTTGCCGATGCGCAAGATATTGTACAGGATGTTTTTGTGGTATTTTTTAAACACCCCGATCATCCTTCCACCATACACAATGTTAAACATTACCTGTTGCGAAGTATTGCTAATGCATGTACCGACTATCAAAGGAAAAAGAAAATTCATTTTGAACCGGTTGATACTATCAGCCAGTCCACTTTCCCGCAGGAAGAAGATGCATCACATCATTTGCTTTTGATAGAAGAGTACCGACGCATCGAGCAACTGTTGCAAAACACCCCCGAAGACCAGGCCGAAGTGATCAGGCTGAGGGTGCTGGATAATTTAAGTTTTGTTGAGATCGCTCAATTACTGGCACAACCGGTTACTACTATTAAATCGAGGTTTAAATATGGCATGGATAAATTAAGAGCAATACATCACGCTAAAAAAATAATTGTATGAATTGTAATGAATGTAAAACCGAAATGTGTCATCTGCTGGATGGCAACACTGATACGGCTTTAAGCAATGCCCTGCATGTGCATATTGCAGGTTGTATGACATGCAAAGAGGCATACAACGATATGCAGGATGTAGTAGCTGTATTGCAACCACGAGTATCCATTAACGCTCCGTTATTGCTGCAGCAAAATATCATTAACGAATTAAAAAAAGATACTACAATGAAACAGGCAAAAGCTAAACGGGTGCAATTTTCTCCCGTAATAAAAAGAATACTGGCGGTGGCTGCCGTTGCCATAATAATTTTTGTAATTCCCTTTTTAAGTAACAAAAACAACCTTACCGGTAATGCCGCAAAAGCATCCACACTTTTTGAAATGGCGATCAAAGCAGGGGATATGATAACGAATATGATCATCAAATGCAGCATAAGAACAGATGCCAAAGATAATTTTGCATTGGTAGGTAAAGACTATGATATGGTGGAACATACCATTACCAAAACTTTTGATGCACCCGAAAAATGGCGCGTAGAAAAACCAGGCAGGACAGTGTTGTTTGATGGCAACAATCAATACCTGTGGGTGCCCGAAATAAAACAGGCGGTAAAAGGCCCGAAGGATGCGAATTATATCGACTGGCTTAAAATACTTTTAGACCCTTCCAGTATTTTATGGAAAGAAAAGGAAGAAGCAAAGAATGATGGCTCGGCAATTGATATCAAAGATGCCAATGGTAAAACCTTTGTTACCATTACTTCAAAGGCGCAGGGTAATTTTATGAATGATTATATGAAGAACAGATCCATTGCCGAATCGGACAACAGGAGGGAATATGTTTTTGACAGTAAAACAAAATTGCTGAAAGGACTTAAAGTATATCTTTTAGAAAACAAGCATGAAACCCTCATTTTTACTATTGAGGATATTGACTACAACACTGTACCACCGGCCGATGCCTTTACCATTACGCTTCCTGAAGGTGCCGTATGGCAGGAACTGAACCTTGCTGTTACCAATGAAAACTTCAGCAATATTTCCAGCAAGCGGGCAGCCGAATTAATTTTTTCTGCACTCTCTAAAAATGATGTGGAAGCAGATAAAGAAGTTTGGGCTCAGTTTAATTATTTTACAAAAAAACTGATGGCCTCAACTTATGGTGGGGTGCAAGTGATCAGGATCGGTGAATCATTTAAATCAGGGAAGTACCCCGGTGAATTTGTGCCGTACGAAATCAAATTAAAAGATGGTACTGTTAAAAAATGGAAACTGGCTTTAAGAAATGATAATGCCAATAAGGTTTGGGTGGTGGATGGCGGGCTCTAAATGTTTGCTGCTGTTATTATGATAAAAGGCTGCACGAAACAGGCAGCCTTTTATTTTTGTTTTGCAACGAAAGATTTTATAGCACTTTAAATACTTTCTTTAAATTCAAACCCACTACTTGTACAGTGTAAATTCCTTTTGCAGCATTTGCAGGTAATGGTACAAACAGTTGAGTAACACCGGCTGTAATAGCTATTTGTTGCACCAGGATCTTTTTACCAGTCATATCGGTAACCACTATTTGCAATTTATCTGCTGCCGTGCTGGTTACTTTAAATTCAATACGGTTATTTGCAATTGGGTTCACCAGTAATACAATATCATTTTGAACAGTGTTGCTGTCTTTAAATAAAATGGTATTACTGTAAGTGATATTGCCGGCTGCGGCAATAATTTTAAGGCGGTAATATAAAATTGGTGCAGCAATAGTATCGGTAAAATTATACTGGGTGTAGCTGCTACTGTTAACTGTACCAATTTTTGTAAATTGAGTACCGTTGGTACTTCTTTCCACTTCAAATTTATCGCCACTGTTTTGATTGCTGATAACCCATTGCAGTTTGCTCAATGTAGTAATCCGGTTTCCGTTGAAGGAAATAAGCTTGATAGAGAGCGGGCCGCTGAGCAATCCCATTTTTAAACCATTACCAAAGCTGCTTACCCAAATTTCGTTTTTATTAAAAGGATTGAAGAAAACCCTTTCCGGCTGACGGAAAGGATAAGCTGTAACCAGCGACCAGGTTGGTGTGGCAGCATTCATATTATCACTCAGCCAAAGCCCCTGTGTTTCGGTGGTAAGATAAGCCTGTGTTAACTGTGCAGGATTAAAAGTAACTGAAGTAACCCTGTCGAATTGTGTGCCGGTTAATTTGGTCCAGGATGCACCACGATTGGTAGTCCTGAATAAACCACCCCTGCCATTGGGCGCACCGCCCCAGCCACTGAATACACACACATACCAGGTGTTTTGTGCGGGGTCTGATGGATCGATCACAATATCTTTTGTCCAGTATTGCATATCGGCATGAGAAACATCTGTCCAGCTGTTGCCCACCGGATCGTAAATAAAAACTCCTGAGCTTGCTGTAAATGCGCCGCCTGAATTTCTTCTGCCCGAATAAGTGCACACCATTTTTCCATCATTCAACACCACAATACTTGCGGGGTGCCCTTCCGTACGTGGCGGGTTGGGCAATTTTGTCCAGGCAGAACTGGCAAGGTTATTCAAATCATTTGTCATCCAGATACCACCTTGTCCTGCGCCACCGCCATAGTGTATAACGCTGGCGTACATACGATTTATATTAGTGGGATCTGTAGCCACCCAAAAAACCGGGTGGTTAAACAGGTGCAGCAATTGCCATGCCGCACCATTATTGGTGCTGTAAATTATTTTGCCTCCTGCATCAGCAGCATCTAAGGTGGCATCCTGTAATCGGGTGCTCTGGTACATATCATGTATGCCCGATGTACCTGCAAACATGGTGCTGTTGCTGGTATGCTTTGCAATGCGGTACATGCTGTTGGCAGTATGGCCGGTAAAATCAAAACTCCAGGTTACACCACCATTGGTACTTCTGATTCCATTAATATCAGAAAAGGCACTGAACATATTATTGGCATCCTGCCAGTACACCTGCCACGAAGTGGTATTCTCTAAACCAATGCTATGGTAATATTGTTTCGGTGGGGTAGCGGCGTTAGCAGGGTGTTCATCAGCAGCATTTACATAAGCTTGTTGCCATGTGGCACCACCATCGCTTGTTTTATGTACAAAACCAAAATCGCCAAACAATACTTTGTTGGCATTGTTGGGTGCCACCGTAATGCCAAAGCAGGTTTCGCCATAACCCCAGCCACGATCGCCGCCATGGCCCGACCAACCGGTTTTTATATTTTGATTGTTAGTGGTTAAAAATACTTTACTCCAGCTGGTGCCGCCGGTAGTGGTTTTTATTACTAAGTTGCCGCCACTGGTGGCATCGCTGCCACCGAGGTAAACTGTATTGATATCATTTTTTGCCATGCTTACATACATCACAAAATCGTTGGCGATGTTGATGCCGGTCATTTTAGCTGTCCATGTATTAGTGCCTGCATCCAACGCATACACGCCTTTTGCAAAGCCATAATAATCCCAGGGAAAAATACCATTGTACACGTCAGTAGTGTTGGCACTGATGCAGAAGAACCTGGTAATGGCACCCACTTTTGCGCCGGCAAAAGAAAAAATAGTTTCGGTGCCCGGCATACCGGTTGTGGCCAATATGGCAAATGATGTGCCTCCATTAGAGGAATACAAAATGCCTTCGTTGGTGCCAATGTAAATATTGTTGCCATCAAAGAAAACGCCGGCAATGGTAATACCGGCACCAGCATTGGCGGCATTTTTTATTAATGAAAAATTCACCCCGTAATCATTGGATATATACAATGCACCGTAATAACCAATGATAACACGGCCGGGGTTATTGTAATCTGCTTTAAACGCATATACATCTTCGCCTGCCAAAGGATTGCCGGGTACTGCATTCCAGGTGTTGCCACCATCTACAGTGCGTACAGCATAATTGATGTTGCCATCGTTTGCAATACAGTAAGCCGTATTACTGTTACTGGTAAATTCATAGGTAGAAATATTGCCGGTTTGTAATTTTGTAAAAGGTACCTGTGTATATGAAGCACCATAATCTGTACTGTGAAAGAGCTGGCTCATATCGCAGGTTACATAAAACTCATTATCATTTGCAGGATTAATAGCAGGGAAAAACATGCTGCCACCACCACCAACGCCACGGGGCAGCCACGTATTGGGCTGCGCCATGGGTTGAAGACTTAACAGGAAAAAGACGAATAACGCAAACAGAAATTTGAACGGGTTAGCTGTTCTCTTCATAGATATTGGATAAGCGGTTTTGCACAGAAGTATAAGCAAAAATTTTGCCACACTGGCTTTCTGCGTAGTTGTTTTAAAAATAAACCTGAATAATCGTAGTTTTCCTAAGTAATTTTTACATTGCCAAACCGCAGCTGAAGCAGCAAACGGGTTACAAGGGGGGAAGAATTTATTGCTGCTGAATGATTGCAGTGGCATTTTCAACTGCTTTATCAGAGTTTAAATATTTAGATTTGATCAATCCCATTTTAGTATCATCCTGTACTGCGGAGGCTAATGTTTTTTCCAGGAAATCGTAATTGGTAAAAGCGGTTTTTGTTTCAATAATGGCCTTTATCCACTGCCACA